>Ga0114934_10000766_pt1 | contig 20544 bp, 27 predicted proteins | sample 4SBtaG_2_FD_99695 | JGI IMG/M metagenome (GOLD analysis project Ga0114934, IMG submission 99695) | Deep subsurface microbial communities from Kolumbo volcano to uncover new lineages of life (NeLLi) - 4SBTROV10_white metaG | ecosystem: Environmental > Aquatic > Marine > Volcanic ...
AACACGGACTGGTACAGCTCGTCCTCAACCAACACGGACTGGTACAGCTCGTCCTCAACCAACACGGACTGGTACAGCTCGTCCTCAACCAACACGGACTGGTACAGCTCGTCCTCAACCAACTGTCATCCCTAAACCAAAGACACTTGGCAGTTGTGACAAAGATAACTGCAAACTCTTATACAAACTAAAGTATTGTAGCAATCACGCTGATGGTGACAAAAAAGAGTTTTTATATTGTTTAAGCGAATTAGGTTTGGAAAACGAAGCCCAAATGAATAATATAAAGATTGTAACGAGTTGTTTCAATGATGGTAAAATAGATTATGATTGTTTACAGAAAAACGGTATGGATCTAGAGATGGTTGAATACATTAAAAAATGTGGAGATGATGCTAAGTGTATTAAAAAATGTGGAGATGATGCTGAGTGTATTAAAAAATGTGGAGATGATGTTGAGTGTATCGTACAAGGCTTATTAGGATTAAAGGATAGTTGCCAGGATTGTCTAGAGAATAACTCATTATCTAAATGCTGTCCGATGGAGAAATATGATGAAAACTTTGAGATTATTATAGGATTATGTATTGGAGGGGGAGTACTACTTATCCTTCTTATAATTGCGATTGTTGTGTCTGTCAATAACAACGGGAAGGGCAAGGGAAGTAAAAGAAGTAAAAGAGGTAAGGGGAGTAAAGGAAGGGGGTCAAAACGGTTAGGTTAATTTATAAATATTTTTAATAATTAAACATTTATAAATTTATTGTTTTCCATAATTCATCTGATAATCAGAGCGATAGCGACCTGATTGTAATTGACTTGCAATCAAATTTTCTCGAAATTCCATTTGATCTCGGTCGAATTGGTATCCAGAGATATTACGGTTGTTGATTGTATTTGCGCGACGTTTGTATTGTGGTGTTACATTATCCATTGGATCTTTAAAATATCCTCGTTCTAATGTACTTTCAATTTCAAATACAGGATTGAAAAGAGGATCAGATAATTGAGTTGATGTGTAGTATTGGATTTGTCCAGTATTAATAGAAGCATAATCTTTGTATTGTCCGTAGTCTCCGCCTTGTCCGTAACGAATAAGTTTGGGGTCTTGGTAGATATTTTGGATGGGGATATCTCCAGTAAATGGGGGAGCGTCAAGAGGGACCATTTCTCCGATAGCGTTATGACGGAGACGAGGGTCCATACTTACATAGTATTCTTTCTTATTGGAGTTTGGTGAAGATAGAGAAGGGGGGATGTTGTATTTGCAGGTGATATTATTGTATTTCTCTTGTTCGCTGTAGTTTTTGAAATCGGTAGCACGATGAATACCAAGAGTGTTATTTATGATATGTACACCGGGTTTGGTGAAATAATCAGGGGTTGTTTGGTATTTATAGACTTGGGTGAGAGAGGGGAGATTCTGGTCTGGGTTCTGTACATTTTTAGAAGTAAGAATAAGGGCATTTGTATCTGTCTTACTAATATTACTGTTGTAGTAGGAATTAGAGTCGACGCAAGTAGAACAAGAATCTTTAGGGTATTGTGGTAAATTAGATAAAGTAGCCATTTTAATAATTACAAATAATTATTTTAATAATTAATAAAATTAATAAGTAATGACTTTAAAAAAGAATTTTTTAGATAGCAAATTTGGTCATCGATTATGGGCTATTATTATGGGTATTTTAGTAGGTATTGTGGCATATGTGTTTATTATTTATCCTGCGTTGTGTAGGACGCCTATTATCAATACAAATAGAGCGTTAGAAATACGGTATCAGCAGATTGATAATTCTTTATTGATACAGATGACAACGGGGTATTGGATATGGTTTGATGGGAAAGATGCGTTACTATATGGGCAGCCGACGGGTCGAGAATGTGATGATGGGTATGATTCGGTATTTGTGATGGATATAGCATCTGGGAATAAGTTGGGGTATATGTGTGCGACGGAGTTAACAAAGGTAATGGAATATTATAAAGATAAGGGTATAAATTATATGTATGTGAAGGATGTGGGTTTAGATGCAATACAAATTATTAATTTATTTCTAGAGAAAGGGATTATAACGGTTTAGATACAATCTCATTTTTAACGAGACGTTTATGATTATTACCTTTCTTTTCGAATAATTTGTATTGATATTGATATTTAGAATTAGCGTCTGGTTTTGATAGGCGAGTCCATTCGTGTATAAGCATTCTTCCGCGACGTTTTTCAAATAATACAAAATCGTAGATATTGCGGATAGGTCGATTAAGATTAGTTCCAAAGAATTGAATTCCACGCCAAAGATATCCTTTATTATTGGGCATATCTTTGAGATTTTCATACATATTATTAGGAAGAGTTACGACGGCGCGTTTATAGTAGTTATGGAAGTATTTGATATCTCGGAAGCGACGACGGCGTTCGTAATTACAAGCGCGTTCTTCGGAGCGATGATGAGAGAGGAAGTGGTTATGTTGTTGTTTATCGTGTTGACGGCGTTGTAATTTAACATCGCGTTTTTTGTTGATGCGGTCTTCGTATTCTTGGATTTTTTGGTCAATGACATCGTCATTGATATTATTGAGACGATGTTTTAGTAGGGCTATTTCGCGATGTTTTTCATTAATACTTTCAGGTTTATTCATACTAGTTACGATTTTTTCTAGCATATAGATTTCATATCGGAGATCTCGGATATATTCTTTTGTTATTTTTTCTCTATTTTCTGAGTTATTCATTTTATATTTAACAACAAATCTATAAATATAGTTTCTTATAACACATATATAATACAGTTACATCGTTCATTGCATCATGCAAACGGACATCGGGTTCTTGTTCAAATAAACGGATATACAAATCAAGAAGACGAGGAAATCTAAGTCTTCCGTTATCAAAACATCTTCCTACAAACTCGATATTATCTCGCATTGTGCACCTTTTCTTCGGGAAATCAGGCAATTGTTTCCCTATTTGGGTGATAGTTCTAGTTAATATATGAAAGTCAAAGTCTATATTATGTGCGACCATTTCGTCTGTTCGTTTCATATCCTCTAGGAATTCATTGATAACCCAATGAATATCGCGACCCTCGGAATTGATCTTTGATACGGTTAGATGTTTATGAAAATCAGTATTTATATTGTTAATTCCATTAATATAACTACTACGTTTAGAAATAATATTACCTTTATTATCAATTAACATCCAAGCGAGTTGAATAGGACGTTGGTCGTAAATTTTTCCAATACCATCAGTCTCAAAATCAAATAAGATTATCATAATTAAACTTAAATAGATAAGATTACAATTTTAAATAATGAATAAGAATCGTGTAAATTTATTTAAAGCGAAAACTCCAGAAGGATTTACGATTAAGATGTTGGCTGAGTTATTACAGAATAATATAAAGACGGCATGTTTTGAGATATCTGAGACTGGTATTAAGTTAAGGATGATTAATTCTCATAGAATTATATTGATTGATTTGGAGTTATCTGCGGATAATTTTACTATTTACAAGTTTCGTTCAGATAAGAAGATAACAATTGGTATTAATCTAAATCATTTTCATAAAATGTTGAAATCGATCAAGAAAAAGGATAATATAATATTGTTTATCAGAAATGATAATCCGACTGAGCTGGGGATTAAAGTAATTCCGAAGGAAAATAATCGTAAAACTATTTCATATATCAAGATTCAAAATGTACAGAATATAAGTATTGAGTTGCCAAATGAATATAATAAACCTATTATTGTGCCTTCTATCGATTTTCAGAAGACGTGTAAAGATATGAATAGTATAGGTGGTATAATTAATGTGGTATCTAATGGGTATTATGTGAAGTTTTTGTGTAATACAGGAAATGTGTTGAAGAGGGAGGTTATTTTTGGAGAGATTGGTGATGATGATGATAGTGATTATGAGGCTGAAGAGCAAGAGCAATATAGTCAGAAGTTTGATACGGAGCAATTTTGTAGAATTGTAAAGATTGCGGGTTTTAGCAGTGTGATGCATGTATTTCCAAAGGGGAGTAATCCGATATTATTTCGTTCTAATGTGGGGACGTTAGGTCATATTTCGATTTATATTAAGTCTAGGGAGCAGATTGAGATGGAAGATACTAATGATGGGGAATATTCAGATTAGATTTTTAATGATAGGGTCATTAAAAATATTAGGAGAGATTTTCGTAGATATACCAACCAAGAAATAGATAACGTTCCAAGTCTCGGTCAGTAATATGTTTAGAACGATAGAAATTGAGTAGGAGAGAAGCGAGATGTTGACGTTTCTCTTCTGATAGTCGATGATGTTTGAGATCGACTACTATTTTTTCTAGTTTCTCTATTAAATACTCTGAATTATTCATTTTAGAATACGGAGTGAGTATTTAAATTAGTTGCCAGATCGGCGTTTGAGATTGTAACTCTGGACACCATTTTGGGCGTTTTGGATCATTCGGTAGGCTTGTGCCTCCTGTGACATTGCCTCGTTCATCGCATAGATAGGGCAAGTTCCGAGAACTGCACCCTGGACATTGGGACCAGCCGCACCGAATCGACCAGTGACGAGAGCGGTATCATCCATTGTCTTGGTTTGGACAAGAGAGTCAGCAGCATGCATATTGGTACTACCATAGAGAGGGGCTGTGATACCAGCAGCATTGAGTTGGATGTATTCCATATATTGGGGACGTTGGGCGTTTTCGACTTCAACGCGGTCATTAGCACTGTTGCATCCAGCGCGTTTAGTGTAGAAACTGTCAGGGGCAACTGGGCGACCAGCATTATCTAGACCATTCCACACGGGACAAACCATAAGATTGGGATTTTCGAAACGATCAGATTCGATACGAGAAGCCCATCCTTGTTCGACTTTACAAGTTCTAAGAGCACCATTTAAACTAAGCATTTTTTTATTTATTATACTAAAGTTAAAAAAAAAAGTTTTTTTAATTTATCTGTTGATAATTAATTCTTTAAATTCAAAAATTTCTAGACATATACAATCTACTATAAATGTATATAGATTATAATCATAAAGACAACTATCTGAATTACACTTCAATATTATACCATTTCCTAACTCATTTCCACACATACTACAAGCCATTTCTTTACTCATACAATTACAAGCATTAGCATAAAATATATTTCCTATATCTGATAATCGAGATAAAAATACATATTCAGATGTACACGTTACATCTCCATATTCATCCCTAACTCTAAATCCCCTATCAGAAATCATATTATTACAATACTTACAATAAATATTATATAATTTCATTTATCCTATATAATATTTTTATATCTAAACTCGTCTAACAAATCCCTCGATTATTTTACAACTTGGTTTCTGAATGACCTTATCACCTAATACACCATCACATCGTCTAAGAGCAAATTGAGAACAATTGTTCTGATACATTGGAAATGCATTCTCAATTGAGAAATAACTAGAAGATGAAGGAACTGTTCCATGTGTAAGCGATTCATAACGTAGAGATTTATCAACAGGGACTACTTGCGTTGACATACTCTTAACAACGCTACCCACACCAACACTCATAAGAGCTTGATTTCCACCATAGGTATGATTAAGAGGGGTATAAGTGCCTCCTACATTTGGATTTCTTGTAGATGTTTCATACGAATAATTCATGTTTATATTAAACAAAAAAATAAAATTTAAAAATGATTTTAACGCAACATATCTATTACATTATAAAATATGAGTGAGATTGACCATTTTGATATTTTTAATACTATACAAATACCTCTTCTCCCAGAACTATTATCCTCTTGTCCTCATTTATCAACTATTGATGAGAACAACTTAAAAATATGCGAGGATTGCGGCGAAGAAATCGGAGAGAATATCTCTTATGATAAGGAATGGAGATACTACGGAGCAAGTGATACTAAACATACATCTGACCCTAACCGCTGCCATCTTCGCAAAATCAACGACAAAAACATCTACAAAGACCTAGAAAATATGCAAATTAGTAGTCGTATCATAGAGAGTGCAAATCGTTTATATGAAGAGGTTACTTCTGGTAAAATATACCGTGGAAATCGTCGTAAAGCAATTATATTTGCGTGTGTATTTCATACGTATAAGATACAGAATAATCCACAAAGTTGTGAGAGTCTTATAAAGATATTTCGTTTGGATAGAAAGACGGCGTTATCTGGGTTAAAATACGTTAATAGTAATGCTAATAAAAATTCTGAGATACGAACAAAATATATTACCCCGGAAAATTTAATTGTTGAGATTATGAAAAAATTTGATTCCGAACAACAATCAATTGATGATATTATTGAAATCTATAATGATATTAAAAACAAATCATCGATTCTCAATCGTTCACGCCCACAATCAGTTGCAACCGGCCTTGTTAGATACTATATCCTTCTCAAAAACAAAAACATCAGTATGTCTGACTTCCGATCCAAAACCGAACTTAGCGATCTAACTATAAATAAAATGGTCCGTGAAATATGCCGCATTCAAGACACCGAATACCTAATTCGATAATTTTGATTTTATAAGTATATAATCTATAAAATCTAAAACCATGAAAGCAATTGTAATTGGCGATCCTCATTTTAAACGAGATAATATCGAGAATGTCGAGTTATTTATCTCTAAAATTACCGTCCTCATCGACAATGTAAAACCCGACTTTATCGTAATGCTTGGAGATTTACTTCATGATCATGAACGTCTACATACTATTCCTCTCAACTATGCTTATGATTTCATTAGAATATTGAGTGGATATCCTACCTTTTGTATTGTAGGCAATCATGACCTAATAAACAATCAGCAATTTCTAACTACAAACCATTGGATGAATGCTATGAAAGAGTGGGATAATGTCACTGTAGTCGATAAGGTTGTCGCTTGGGATAATTTCTTGTTTGTTCCATATGTACCCCCTGGTCGTTTTCATGAAGCAATTAAAGAATATGATTTAAATGATTACTCCGCTGTTTTTTGCCATCAAGAATTTTATGGATGTAAAATGGGTGCTATTATATCTGAACATGGAGACCAGTGGGATGATAACAATCCTCTAGTAATAGCAGGCCATATTCATCAACGACAATATGTGGGTAAGAATGTATTTTATCCTGGTTCTGCGATGCAACATGCGTTTGGTGAATCAGAGTTTAATATTATATTAGAAATAGAATTTGAGATGAAAGAATATAAGATGAAAGAGTACAATCTAGAAATGCCTAGAAAACGGATCGTGAATGTAGATATCAAAAATGTAGAAACACTCGAATTACCCGAGAGTAAGCCTGATAAATTATCTGATCAAATTAGATATAATATACATTCAACGAATGAGGAATATAAGTGTTTTCAAAAGACAAAAAAATATAAGGAGTTGGTGAATAAAGGTGCTAAAATTGTATTTAGAGAAAAGAAGATAGTGTTACAGGGGGAGGAACAACCACCAATGTCTGAAGATGATTTCAAGGATATATTTTTAAGATTGGTAAAGCAGGAGAATGATCCAGAGATGGAAAAGGAGTTGTTGGAGTTTCTATAGATATTTAAATTTTTATTTAGCTATATTAAATAAAAATGAACTATACATCGTATGTAGCAAATTCCTGGATACATAAGGCATCAGATAAGGATATAGAAACACTTTACTTAAATAATTTGAGTTGTTTTCGTGAGTTTGATATGATAAATAAAACAGTAGATAATATGAAAAATTCCTTTTATAGAGCAAATCCTAATACTCAATTATATCTAGGAATGGATGGTGATAATATCGTTTCTAATCTATTCTTTACCTATTCAGAAGACCGTAAAATATGTCATATAGATACTCTTTGTATAGGAGATAAATACAGAAAGGGGGGATATGGAACTCAATTATTGTGGAATTTTTTTAGTAGAGGAGAAGATGTTGATTATTATACATTAGACGTTCTTAAGGATAATATTCCCGCTCAAAAATTATATAAAAAATATGGGTTTAAAACAGCCTTTTTTTCTGATTTAGATTATACAAGTGTGAGACTTGTAGCGAGGGGAGGTAAGTTAACTCCTCTAAACACAATACAAAGTAATAAATTAGATATGATTTTAGGATTTTTGCCCGAGTCTACCGGGAAAGAGTTTAACTATAATATAAGATTTAGTAGTAATTTGATAAATAATATAAACAATATTGATCGTACAATTGGTCTAACTACAGATGATTTTAGATGTTATGATGAATGTCAACGTAATTCTGGGATAGCAGACTCTTGTTATATGAGAGTCAATATAGATACGGTATCTAAGTATTCCCGTGCTTACATCACTATTCCAACGCAGAATCCATTTCAATACTTTTTAGATGATATAAAGTTATTGTTTGTATGTGTAGTGTATGAGGATAATATTATTGTTATATACTATAATCCAAAAAATATAGATAATAGAAGTTATAAAAATGTTTTAGAAGATTGTAAATATCTGGATAATGCGTTGATTGCAAATGAATTTAACGAGATGACTATACAGAAAATAAATACTACCAACTTACCATTCAGAGTTAATTATTGCGATAATATTATACTAAATTCACCGTGTGATTGTTTTATTAAGGTGTATAGTAAAACTCTATTCTACACACCCGTATTAAATATACCCGATCTAGATATTATAAAACGTGTAACAGGAACAAATTCCGACTGTTACGAGGGTGTTTTACGTTTTATTAAAGGTGTTTTAGATTTACGTGTTGAGAGAGGTGATTGGATACCAGAAGGTGGGCGTCATAATATAGATGGAGTAGAGGAATTTGCATTAGCTGATTTCCAACATATAAACGATCACGTGAAATCATTGCTTGGGGATAAAAGTGAAATACCATTTACATATGTGTTTATTGATATAGTGACCTATGATGGTAATCAAAACTATATTAGTAAGGAGAATAGAGTGGTTATAGAAGATAATAAATATATAAATACACTTAATTATTGGATGAATGATGAGGAGATATCGATTATTATTATACCTCTAAAGTTATTATCTAGTATTGATTACTACAATGTTCCTGATAATTATCCAATTTATTTAGATGAGTATGAAAATAAATACTTACTTGATAACGATAAAAATATCCAGTATGTAAATACGGTTAGTCATGCTAATACTATAATTATAAATAAAAATAAACATACTGTTGAATTCTATGAACCACACGGTTCATACGGACGTGTGTTTAATGATATAGATACACACGACACAGAAATCTATACCAATATAGAATCATTTCTGAAACGGAATATCGTAAATCTCAATTCCTTTAAATTTAAAAAAATACAAGAAACGTGTCCAAATCTAGGATTACAAGCGTTTGATATAGAAAAGATAGAACAACACGAGATATCTGGTTATTGTATATATTGGACGCTTCTCAGAATTGATTTAAGTGTGACATTTCCAGAGTGTAAGAGTATAGTATTTGATAATATTATACTCAATTACTTACAATCTTCAATGTCAGTACGTGATTTTATAAGAAATTATGCATTTCGTATAGTACAGAGTCTTTGGAAATATCATTATAATTTTATGAAGATTAAAAGATTATAGTTTAGGATATTTACTATCTGATAAATAAATCCCTAGATATCGGGTAAAGCATAGTCTTGAATGATGATTAATCCACATTTCTCCCCGTTTCAACATATCATTCAAACAACTAATCTTTAACCATCCAATACCATTTACATCATTATTTTCTAAGTGTGTTTGTAGTGTGACTGGAATAATATTTTCAGCTTGGTAGTAGTAGTAACATGCTTGATTTTTTATAGTATATTTTCTAGATAATTGATTATTATTTAAGGTTAGTCCGGTTTCTTCATTAACTTCGCGTAAGGCGCAAGATAGATAGTCTTCGTTTTTTTCAAGTGTTCCTTTGGGTATTCCCCATAGATTTCCGCGAGACTGGACAAGAAGTACTGCATATTCATCATCGATGCGTGTACATATAAATACGCCAGATTTTTGTGTTTGAAAACGTATTTTTTTATCGGATTTTTGTTGATAATCGCTGATGAAGATATGGCAGCAAGTTTTCTTGCACGAGAATAATTCTCCTAATTTATTACTCATATATCATTATATAATATATCCTTATATAATGAAATTGTTTAGACGCTATAGTCTAAACGGGCTGTATTCTCCATAATATTAGTTGCAATATTATACCCGACTTTCTTGAGTATTTTATCTTTAGTAAATGGAGCAAAATTAATAAGAACAGTGGATAGTGAATGACCATAGTGGGCATTGTGTATTCCATTTACATTTCCCATTAATCTTAATATATTGTTTACATATTGATCCGCATTGATACTAAATATGGTATCAGATAGATATTGGGTATTCTCGGTAATGATTGCACCTGGTGTTATTGTTAAGAAATCTAGATCTTTGTGATGTTTATACTCTTGAAATATAGAATTAGAGTGATAGAAGCCAAATGCGTTTGTAGCTTCATATACTGACATATAGGGAACGCTAATTTCATTGCTCATACCAAAACCGATATTGGTGTGCATACATTGAGCGGTCATATTAACGATGGCGCTTTTAACATTTTTATATTTATTTCTCTGTAAAAATTTGGGAATAACTAATTGGATAAGACGGGATTGGACCATTGTTCCTACCATAATTGTATTTCGGATATATTCTTTGGGCATTTCGTGATAGGGTATCCAAGCGGTTCGATGTCCTACATTATTGATAAGAACTGATAAGTCAATTTTATTAAATACCTTGATGATATCATCAAAGAAGTCGTCCTTGTAGGCATCGCAAAAGTTTTTGACAATAGAAATAACCTCGACGCCATAACGTTCTCTTATTTCTAGTTCAACAAGTTTTATTCGTTTACTACCAATTAATAGGATATTAAATCCTCTTTCGGCGAATTTAAGAGCGAATTGACGACCTTGTCCACTGCTACTACCGGTGATACAGACCCAAGAATCAGGGCCATATCGAGTATATAGGTTAAGAGGAAGAGCTAGAAAATGTTTGTATACGAAACTAGAGATCCCAGTTACCATCATTATCATTTGATAAATTAAAAAACAAACTATTATATACTTTACTATTTTCTGATACATACTTGTTTTCTTTTTTTACTAATTTAGAGATATTGTTTAAATTAGTATTATCTATACTAAATAATGTATATTGAGGGGGGAAGTTCTGCCTATTCGATGTGCACGGCTAATAATTTGTGATTTAATATTATCATCCATCTGGTGGTAGATGATGATATCAGTAGCAAATTCTAGATCGAGTCCGGCGCATTTATCTCGTGAATTCAAAAATAACACATTTACTTTCCCGTTGCGAAAGGTTTTGATTTGTCGTTCTCGTGTAGTAGCACGGCCTTTAATTTCAATAAATTGGATATCATTTTCTGAGAGGGTGTGACGTATGACATGAATTGTATCGAGAAATGCAGAGAATATAATATATTTGTTGTCTATATTTTTTGATATAATATCGATGAGTTTTTTGGATTTTGTAGGAGGATGTACAGAGACGGAAGAATCTGTTTTATCAATATAGATAAGATTTTCTAGTTGTATTGTAGAGCGACACATTGGACAATAATTCTTATTTTTTAACCAAGTCATAATACATACTCCACAGAAAATGTGTTGACAATCACTCACCATCACTGGTTTGGTCATACTACACATACATATAACACAATTCTCACTCAACATATTAACACATTTTTCATCTAACATCTCTATCTTATCTTTGAATCGAGAATGTTGCAGACTCAACTCTCGAATACTATCTGCGTTTGTAGTGTTAGATAGGTTAGAATTAATTTCGTCTATATTATTGGAATATCGAGTTTTTAGTAATTCAATTATATTATTGGTTTGTTGTCCTCCTATGAAATTGATGACACCCGCGATATTACCATCATTAATCATTGTAAGAATATATTCATTGAAAAATACGCCAGAAGTATGTTGATAGCATTCATAATATAAGTTAGTAATAGGTTGCATAGTATAACTTGAATCTAAAGTTTCTCGGGAATTTTTAATAATAATATGATTCCATACTTGGCGTTCTATATACAGACTGAATATGGAGTTATAAAAGTTTTCAGTTCTCTTATTTTGAGTAGTTGTGAGAGAATGGGGATTATGTGTGATAAACCAATAAAACCCTGCGATAATAGGGCACATTCCAGGTATAGTGATAGGATCATCAAATACAAATCGTTTCCAACAAAAGTGAAAATATTTGTCTATAATATAGTTATACATACTATGTACACATACGACGACATCAAATTGTTCAGCCTTTAGAGAAAATACATTTTGCCTGGAACGAACGATATAGTATTTTAGTTTAGATTTATTCAACTCCTTTATCCATTGATTTAGAATTGATGGAGATACTAGAATGAGTGTGGAATCAATTCGAGTTAATACTCGAGTATCGTATTGGGCGAGAATACCGTGGCTATAATAAGCGTCTAGAGAACGATGTAAATATGGATGATTGGTATAGAATGGCATACGATCGCGTGATATCATACCTATCATAGATAAAGTTTTACCATAGCCGGCGGGATCTGAGAAAATGCCAATATTACACTCGATAATCATATGTTCGTCTAGTTTAACTTCTTTATTAGATTCATGTTGTTCTAATAGATGAATAGCGGAGCATTGATGCTCATACAATTCTACATTCATATTCATAATTTAATTGATATTTACAAGTTTTTTAAATAATTAGTTTAAAAGAAATATATTTTACATTAAACTATGACATCATATAAAATTGGCAAAATCCAACAACTCATTGATCTTAGCGATAATCACAAAAACTTTAAGTGTACCTTTCGAATTGTTGCACCGCCTGAGTCCGTCTATAATATGCTTGTCGTGACTCAATCACAACTTGATAGTCCTGATTATACTACCAATTTCCGAAAAGAACGTGGAGAATCAGGTGGTGAAATCATTGCTGATAAAAACGTCCAAGAAAATTACTTTCTTATTCTTAAATCCGATGATAAACCAGTTGATCTAGAGATATTTCGTAATATTGAACCTTTACCTGATAATATCCCACAATTACCCATTGAGCATCACTCAAAAAAGGCCGAACAACCCCCTAAATCCAAATTCGGATTTCTTAAGAATAAATACATTTGGATTGGTATCGCAGTCATTGTATTATTGATTATTGTGTATTTCTCATTTTTCTTTAATAAAGGAGGGGAAAACGAAGTAACTATTGAAGGTTCTAGTGTGGGTAGTGTTGATAATAGTGATAATACTTCAAATATAAAGAATGCTAGTTTATTAGATCAACTTAAGAATATGGATATTGACGATGAATAAATTTGAAATTTTATTATAAAATTTTATTATAATAAAATGGATACACAAGACAATTATATCGGTTCTCGTGATACGGACTTTTCCGATATGATTAAAAACTTATTACTTTCGGGTAAACTTAAACCTGAATATACCGATCTTATATTTGATAAAGGTCAAGACGTATACAGTCAAGTTTTTACTCATCCTTCTGTAGATTCAAAGGACAACTATGAAATATATGAAATTCTTGGTGATTCTACCATCAACTCATGTATGGTATGGTATTTTTACCGGCGTTTTCCTCAACTTAATTCACCAGCCGGTGTTAAGGTTATTGCTCGTCTTAAGATAAACTATGTATCTAAAAATATATTCTACAAATTTGCTGAGCATATTAACTTTTGGAAATTTATATCGGCTGATGCTAATACACGCCAGACAAAAATGAAACCCACTTTAGAAGATGTATTTGAAGCATTCTTTGGTTCTACTCAATACTTAATCGACAAATATATTCACCAAGGCGCTGGATATTCTATTTGCTATAATATCATAGCTAATTTAATGGATACAATTGACATATCCTTAAAGTATGAAGACTTGTTTGATGCAAAGACACGTCTTAAGGAAACCTTTGATATGTTTTCGAAAGATGGTATAGGACAGCTTAAATATGAGAATGAAAAGGTTGATCAGATACAATATGTGACGGTATATCGTATTGTGCAATCTGGGCCTAAACGTGGGAAATACTCTATAGGTAAGGGTTCAGCGTCGCTTAAGCCAGATGCTGAGCAACGGGCAGCGGAAAATGCAATTCGTACACTTGTAAATATGGGGTTTAAACGACCTGTCCCTGAATTTTATAAAACATTAAATTAAAGAGATATATTTTCTATACAAATGAGTGAAATAACTAATACCAGTAATATAGTAGATATTAAACCGAAACCGCCTCAATGGTTTCTTGATATTCAAGAAAAGGGTAGAGATATACCAGAGATTGTTAAAATTATCAATGAGATTATACCAGATTGGTGTTTTAAACTACTTGATGATTATTCGGTTGATTATCCACATCTTAAAGATAATTGGAATCATTGTTGTGAACGTGTCGAGACAACGCCTAACAAGATTGTAATTGTCCGTGATATTCCAATAGAAAGAGATACGCCTAATTTCCGACATATTCATACGATGTGTGATTATTTAACAAAATTGGGATGTGTGGTGAGACGGATGGATGAGATTATTGAGTGTAGTGTATGTAATAGGGCATTACCTACGAGGGTATTGTATGATGCTATTTGTAATTTAGATACAGATAATGTTCAGAGGCTTATACAAATTAAATCAGTTCTTCCAGATAAGTGGAGTGATAAGTGCAAAGATTGCCAATAAAATAACAATTAATAATAAATTATTATTAATTGAAAATTAAACCTCAACAGGTTTCTTGCGGATGAGAAAGTAGTAGATTCCAGCAGCACCAATGGCACCGATAATTAAACTAACTAACATCATTCTCTTAAAGTTAATAGATCTCTCCTGTTTTTTGGTCTTTGGATTTTCAACTGTAGTCATACAAAAACTAGGTTTCATAATAAGCAATACGAGTAAGATGATGACAGGGATGCCTGCCATATACACGTAAGGATTCTTTAGATAATCCATATAGGATTTTGTGTTCTGTTCGTCTAGGTTATCCATTTGATATCTAAATTCGTTTATATTACTCATTTTAAAAAATATAAATTCCCTTTTTTAAGTCAATATTAGAGATTTTTATTATTATAATATTATTTTATTATAATAATAAATGGAAAAAATAGTATGTGTTAGTGGTTATTTCGATCCTTTACATATCGGACATATCGAATATTTTAAACTGTCTAAAAGAATTGGAGATCGTCTCATTGTTATTGTTAATAATGATAAACAAGCAACTCTTAAAAAAGGTGGTCCCTTTATGCCTGTAAATGAACGTATCCAAATTATTCAAGAATTAAGTTGTGTTGACCAAGTCGTTAAATCTATAGATACAGATCGAACCGTATGCAAAACTCTCAAATCCCTATCTCCAAAACCTACCTTCTTTTGTAATGGCGGAGACCAAAATAATAATACCATCCCAGAGACTGAAGTATGTAATCGCTATAATATCGAACTTCGTGACGGATTTGGTAATAAGATTCAATCGAGTTCTTGGTTGATTCGAGGTTTCAAATAATTTTAATTAATATTTATGGCAATACTCTGTTTTGTTCTATTATTTCTTGTTTTGTTCTATTGAGTTCTTGTTTTGTTCTATTATTTCTAAGAATATGTTTATAAAATCTAGAGAGTGGCTGTCTATACATATGATAGATCATATATTTACTGTAATTTACAACTCTGCTTTCCCAAGTCCAAATTTGATAGTCATATTCCTGTTTTACATTGATAATTTGATTTAGACAAAACATGAAGTCTTCTTGGTGATTAAGAAACTCTACTTTGTCTTTAATTATACAGACTACATCATAATTCATCCGACCTATTAAAAACTCATACACATCGTCCATTTGTTTAATATTAATATTTCTAATAATAAATATTATTCAAATTTATTTGAATAATTTAACTTCCATTCAATACAAGAAAGACAATCATCATCATCCAATTTACATATACTACCACCTTTTAGTATCCCAATAACATCTCTTGAGTTCTGACTTTCTAATATTAATCCTGTTATAAGATGCAAGTATATAGAATAAGTTTTATTCCATACGACTTTAAAATCTGTATATGGATCCAGACGTCGGCCTCTTGGTATTTTATTGTATACAAACTTATTTTTCACCTCTCGATGTTTATGAATACAACAAAGAGTAATATCATTCTTAGTATCTTGTCCACACACCATTCCTTTTCTTTTTCCTTTAATAAATAGGTATTCGCACTTCATAGTAGTATATATCTAACATTTAGTATTATATTAATTTCAAAATTATTTAAAATTAATATAATATAATAAATAATGAACTCTAATCAGTTAAAATATAGTCAAGATCAAACAACTCGTAATGTTGACTTTGTTCGTGAACAAATTGCAAATAAAATGAATTATAATATACCCTATTATGCTAGTAATAGTCTAGTAACAAATTCTGTTACTGATATGGATCATTTCCCCTATAATCGTTTCTATCGTGGTATTCCAACTTCTGACAAACCTGTTGTTCTTGATCGTGAAGCAGGATTTCGAGAACTCCATAATACTGCCTATAATCCCAATATAATCCTACCCTTACAAGATCCTCCATCACTATGTTGGGAAGCTGCTTGTTCTACGGTATATCCTTGTTATCCTGAATATCTTAGAAAATATGCTGATAAGAATGAACTAGAAATTATGTTGAATAAGAAATGTATTATTAAATCTCCGTAATTACAGGATCACTACCGATCCGTTCTATTTCATCTCCGGTTGCCATATTATATGTTGCTGATTTGTATCCGAGACTTTCTAGATTGGGTATAACGATATCTACGTTTTCAGAGAAATTGATAAATGGAGATAGGATATCAGTGATATCATTGTCTTGGTCATCGATGATTTGAATTACATTACTGGGACCTCCTTTGCATTTTATCTGTAAAGTATAGAGATTGCTACCGATCGTAAAACTAACATTGTATGTGTTTTTACTGATACGTTTAACATTTTTGTGAGAGAATCGTTGAAAAAACATATATACACAAGTCTTAGCGAATAGGTTAAGAAGGGATTTATAGAGTTGGATGCGATTGGTTCGTCGTTTAGAAAGGATTTTCTTCATGTAATGTCTTGGTGTGACATATAATAGGCTTATTATCAATATTATTATATAGACTATTTCAAGTAACATTTTATATAATAATATATTTTTTTAAGCAAATAATAAATGGCGAATACACAAGCGTTCGAATTAATATTAAGAATAATTATATTTTCTCTTGCTCTATATTATCTATTAGAATATGTATATATGTGTAATGTATCTAACTGGGTTGGATTTAGTTTATTAATCACGATTCTTATTGTGGTATGTATACTATACATCGTCTTTAGAGGACGGAATATTAAGCGGTGTGGTAGATGCAAGCAACATATATCTCGCGGTATTCTAGAAGTTTAAATTTAAAAAAAATAATAAATTTTCTTTTTAATATAAAAGAATGAAAAGTCAAAAAGTAGCAAGACGATCTGCCAAAAGATCCCCAGCGAAGAAATCTAGATCAGCTAAGAAAGTAGCAAAACGATCTGCCAGAAGATCCCCCTCTAAGAAATCCCGCCGATCAGCTAAGAAATCCCGCCGATCCCCAGCGAAGAAATCCCGTCGATCAGCTAAGAAAGAAGAGAAGAAAGAAGAGAAGAAAGAAGAGAAGAAATCCCGCCGATCCCCAGCTAAGAAATCCCGTCGATCAGCTAAGAAATCCCGCCGATCCCCAGCTAAGAAATCCCGTCGATCAGCGAAGAAATCCCGCCGATCCCCAGCTAAGAAATCCCGTCGATCAGCGAAGAAATCAGCGAAGAAATCTCGATCCGCGAAGAAATCCCGTCGATCAGCTAAGAAATCCCGTCGATCAGCTAAGAAATCTCGATCCGCGAAGAAATCCCGCCGATCCCCAGCGAAGAAATCCCGTCGATCAGCTAAGAAATCAGCGAAGAAATCCCGTCGATCAGCTAAGAAATCAGCTAAGAAATCCCGTCGATCAGCTAAGAAATCAGCTAAGAAATCCCGTCGATCAGCTAAGAAATCCCGCCGATCCCCAGCTAAGAAATCCCGTCGATCAGCTAAGAAATCCGCGAAGAAATCCGCGAAGAAATCCCTCTTTTCTGTATGGCATAAGAAATCACGATCCGCTAAAAAGATGAAATTTTCTCTTAAAGGACTTAAATTCCGCATGCATCATTGTGGAGCCCATTGTCCAGTTCATCATTAAATTGTAATATTAAAGTAGAATTAATAATATAATATTATACATATTATTAATTTTTCTCTGGATGCTGTATCAAGTGTTGAGTTAAATGCTGGAAGCATCCATTTTATATATATATTATATTTTTAAATGATTATTGAAATAATCATTAATTTTTCTATAACCAAATGAAAATAGGTTTAATATCTGCTTAGATGTTATACTGAAATTAAGACCACGTGTTATTGGTTCTAGACTGATAAAGTCGATATTATCTTTGGAATTTGCATATATGATACTCTCGTCTACATTTTTATGTAATATAGCAGAGAATAGTTCTAATAAATAATTCTCAATCTTAAAATCTGGATCATCATTCTTATCTTGAGTTTTTATAAATGTGAGTAAGGCAATCGTCAGTTCATCCTCTGAATACTCTACTGGGAAATGATTTGCTATAGCACCGTCTAGATAATAGGAATCCATATATTTATACCGTCCAAATATAAGAGGGATATTGGAACTCAATCGTAATGCGGTTAAACAAGGCATATTTGGATAGTTAAGATGGGATACACATTCCTTCTTATATTCTGTTTTGTTGTATGTGATAACAGAAAGCTTTTTATTGAAATTTTCGTATAATTCCTGTAGAGTAACAAAACGACCTAATTTCTCTCGTGTTAATTCCTCTAGATTATTGTTTATTATTTCCCAGTCGTATGCGCCGTCGCCTTTGATGAATGAAACGATATCAATTTGGTTGAAGTTTTTCATAATTTGTCGAGTACATAGGTATATAATAATATCAATAGGTGAATATCCTATGGCTAGAAGGTAACATATAATACTACCGACTGATGTCCCTATGTATTCATTTAATTCTGACATCATATCATTTGTGTATAGATAGTGCAGAGCGCCTAAAGATGAAAATCCGTTAGATCCTCCGCCTGATATAACAAGTCTTTTATATTTTTTATCCATAATTCTATATATGACGATTAAGTTTTTAATATAGAATTAAACATTTAATACTTTCTTAATCAGTATAAGACATATAATAACAAGTATAAATATAATGATGATATAGATGGTAGAGTTGTTCTCATAGAATCGACTACATTGATAGTAAGCATCCTTATTTGTATTCTTAAGATAATCTGCTATCTTATAGGATAAGGCGATATATTGAGAGATATCATCAATTTTCGGTTGTTGAGGGGGGAGTGTATTTACGGATTGTTGTGGTGGAGATGGTGGAGATGGTGGGTATGCTAATGAGCCTGGTTGTTGCATATGAGAAGTATCTTGAGAACGTTGAGTTGCTATCATATTGGCTTGTTCACGTGCAGATAGATTGTTGGTATTTCGAATAGCACTGTTACCAGAGTAATTGTTATATGTCTCATATGATTCGTCCATTAAATCATTAATGGGAGTAACATTGTTGTTTATATATTGTTCTTTTACTGAATTAGGTTCTTGATAATTTTCTTTTACTTCGGGGTAAATACCTAATGTCGCATTTGTCTTGTACATAGTATATTTAATTTAAGATAGAAAATAAATTAAATATCAATTATTTTTAATTAATCATCGTCTACTCCAACAACACGACGTTTTTTGGGAGTGATTTTGGGGTATTCTTGATATTCTTGGTATACTAATCTTTCTGGATTATTTCTTTTAAATTCCGATTTGATTCTGCAAGTATTTTGTTTGGTATCAAATTTACAATTTGCTGTTCTATTGCATTGATTCTTTTTATCTCCTTCCTTTGCATGTTTGTTAATTAGTTCACAATTACTATCTTTTTGTAAGGCTAATTTTTTGCTCTTTTCTATATTCTTAGATGTCACTCCACGGGGTGTATAGTATTTTGTAGGTGTAGATGTCACTCCACGGGGTGTATAGTATTTTGTAGGTGTAGATGTTACTCCACGGGGTGTATAGTATTTTGTAGATGTAGAACTATCTTTAAAAATATCCATTGAACTCCCAATTCCTTCTAATCCTTTTACTCCCTTGAATAAATCCTTTTTGACGACTTTAGGACTTGCTTTAGGACTTGCTTTAGGACTGGCTTTAGGACTGGCTTTAGGACTGGCTTTAGGACTGGCTTTAGGGATTATATTTAGTTCATCAGATTTTTCACGTTTTTTTTTATCGCT
>Ga0114934_10000772_pt1 | contig 20499 bp, 20 predicted proteins | sample 4SBtaG_2_FD_99695 | JGI IMG/M metagenome (GOLD analysis project Ga0114934, IMG submission 99695) | Deep subsurface microbial communities from Kolumbo volcano to uncover new lineages of life (NeLLi) - 4SBTROV10_white metaG | ecosystem: Environmental > Aquatic > Marine > Volcanic ...
AGAAGCTTGAGTGTTTTCATAAGCATTTAACAAACCTTTAGAAGCATGTTCTAATCTGTTTTGATAGGCACCTAAATCTGCTCTTTGCTTAGATACTTTTGTCAAAGCATCATCAACAATACCGATTAGGTTATTGGCTTTAGTAATAGAAGAAAGAGATTCAATTGTGTCATCAGCTTTTCGTAAGCCTAATCCTTTAGCAGTCATAGTTCCAATATAAGCAACCTCTCGTTGGTCCTTATTAGCACCAATATGAAACCACATACTGGCAAGAGGCACTCCACCCAATTGAGGATTAGCAAAACGTCCTGTTAACATGTTCATTTTGTTAAACTGACCTTGTGAAGCAATACGATCAATTTCATCAATCAACTGAGAAACTTCAACTTGAATTTGCATTCTATCTTCTGAAGTATAAATACCATTAGCAGACTGAACAGATAATTCGCGGATTCTCTGAAGAACAGCCTGTGTTTCATTTAAATAACCTTCAGATGTTTGAATAAAAGAAATACCATCTTCAGCATTTCTTTCAGCCTGTCTCAAACCGCGGATTTGAGCTCTCATTTTTTCTGATACTGCTAAACCAGCTGCATCATCGCCTGCCCGATTGATTCTCATACCAGAAGATAATTTTTCAATATTCTTCTGAGTTCCCCAAGATGTGAACTTTAAGTTTTTGTGAGCATCAATAGCACTTAAATTATGATTAATAATCATAATGTTCCTCCTTGAACTTTATTTATAAGCGTCCGTGCTTATTTCTTATTAATACTATAAAGGGTATCCCTTAACACGCCTCAATAGCTATTTTATTAAGGAATCTCCTAATTATATTTTCGACTTTTACTATTCCAAACTTAAATTTTTTCTAGGAAAAAATATTTTTTTTAATTATCTTTTTTTAGAAAGTGACGATACAATAAATAGCATAAAAACCAAAAGGAAAAGAGTATGACTAAATTTCAGGTTTTATTAAAAATTTTGCACAAAGAAGACATCCAACTAAGGCAACTACTAAAATTAGAAAAAACAAAAAATTCTATATTAATAGATAAAGACTATAACGATTTAGTTCCCCTCACTGAAAAAGAGGAAATAGCATCATCTAAATTAGAAGATTTAGAAAAAGAAAGAATTTTATTTTCCAAATCTGAAAATCTGCCTTTAAATCTCTCTGATATTATAAATACAGTAGAAATAAATCAAGAAATACGCACGGAACTACGCGAAATACAATATAAATTAGTAGAAAACCTAAAAACATTAAAGTTTTATAATAATTTGAACAATAAGATTCTATCAGAATCAATTAGTTTTTTTAAATCAAGTTTAGAATTACTAACGGGAGCAAACGATTCAAATATTTATGACAATGACGGGCAACATGGCAATATGAAATTTAAGAAAACTCAAGCTCTCATGCTTGATAAAACTATTTAAGAGGTAATGTTATGGCTTCTACATTTATAGGTTTAGAAATGGGGAAACGCTCTCTTATAACAGAGCAAACTGCCATAAAAACTAGCGGACACAATATATCTAACGCTAACACAGAAGGATACACTCGCCAGAGAGTTACAAGACAGACGGAAATTCCTCTTTACGATCCCTCTCTTTCACGAGCTGAACGACCAGGTCAAATTGGGCAAGGTGTTGAAGTTTCAAAAATAGAAAGATTACGCAATCATTTTATTGATGATCGTTTGATGGACGAAAAAGCCAACCAAGGCTTTTGGAAAACAAAAAACGACTATCTCTATCATATCGAACTTATTCATAATGAACCTGATGATAAAAATATAAGAAGTTTAATGGACTCCTTTTGGAATTCATGGGAAGAGTTAGCTAACAATCCTACTGAAAATTCTGTTCGAGAAGTAGTACGAGAGCGAGCCAATACTCTGACAAATAGCATCAATCACACATATCATCAATTATGGGAAATGCAAAAAAATGTGAACCATGACATAAAAGTTAAGATTGATGAATTCAATGATATGACTGAAAGTATTAGACAACTCAATGTTCAAATTAAACGATCAGAAAATCTTGGAGATAGACCTAATGATCTCTATGATAGAAGAGATTTATTAGTGGAAAAATTATCAAAAATGGCTGGGATTACAGTGGGGCGCAGTGATTCAGATGAGTTTATAGTTTATCTTGGTAATCGCCATGTTGTTCAAGGTGAACACGCTGAAAAAATAGTGGCAGTGGAAGATGGTACAAATAAAGGCTACTACACCCTACAATGGAATGATACACAGGAGCAAGCCCAAATCAAAACTGGTGAAATTGGGGCTTTATTTGAATTACGTGATTACCATCTAGACTATCAAATTAGAGAGCTCAATAATCTCAGTATAAATTTAGCTGATCTAACAAATGAGATTCATAGAGATGGATTTGATTTAAACAATAATACAAATATAAATTTTTTTCATAATTTACCAATAACACAGCAAGCTAATGGTGATTTTGATAGAAACAATGATGGAATCAATGAATCCACTGCTTTATTTAAAATTGCGGGTACTCAACATTTAAATTTAGATGACACAATAGGTATAAACGGAATAATTACATTAGATAGCAACACACCAGGCGGGAACCCCATTACTGTGTCCTACAATCAAACAGATACTGTTCGTGATGTAATCAAAAAAATCAATAATTCCCAATCAGAAGTTGTAGCCTATTTAAACAATGACAATCAACTTACTTTCAAGGCAACATTAAGTTCAAATAAACAAAATCCTGATTTTGTTATTCGACATCTAGAAGATAGTGGCAATTTTTTAGTAGGTTATTCTGGCATTTTAAAACAAGCAGGTGTAGCAGGAGCCTACGATTGGAATACCACAGGACAAACAGCTCAATTACAGTCTTCACCTGAAGATAGAACAATTACACCTATGTATAATCCTGCGTCATGGATGAGAATATCAGATGCTATCAAATTAGATACTAGATCAATAGCAACTGCAAAAGGCACAGATTATACTGGGAATAATGATGCAGATAGAAGTAATGGAGTGGGAGATGGAAGCAATGCATTGGAAATTGCCAATCTTCGGTACAAAAAAACTATGTTTGGGAAAAATGAAACATTAAATGATTATTATACAGCTGTGATATCAAAGATTGGAACAGAAGAAGAACAGGCAGATGTTCAGATCAAAACTTCTGATAAATTAGTAGAAAATCTTAAATCTTTGAGAGATTCTTTTTCAGGTGTAAACTTAGATGAAGAAATGGCTAATTTAATTGCCTTTCAACAGGCTTATAATGCATCAGCTCGTTTTATTACAATTCAAGATAGAATGTTAGATACCCTTATTAGAATGGGACTTTAATTTAAAGGAGAATAAAAATGTATAGAGTAACAAGTAATATGATGAAAAATGATTTAATTTATAATATACACAATCACCTTCAATCAATGGACGAAATGCACAATCAGTTATCAACAGGGAAAAAGGTTAGAGTTCCTCATGAAGATGTGGTCTCTGCCACACATTCTATGATATACCGTTCTAGAATTAATCAAATACAGCAATACATCAAAAACATAGATGAAGGCAAAGAGAGACTAACAATCACAGACAGCTCTCTACAAAGTGTTAATGATATTTTAAAAAGATTTAAAGAATTAGCTGTCCAGGGGGCAAATGGAATTTATACAGATGCTGACAGAGCTAAAATTGCAGTTGAAGTTGACGAACTCACAAAACAATTAGTTCAAATTGCCAATACAAAATACAAAGGAGAAAGTGTATTTGGAGGTCATAGAACAGATATTTCTCCCTTTCAAGTTGTCAAAGGAAGACCAAACTATGCAGACAGAGAGGTAATAACAGAAGTTCGTTATAGAGGTAACATTGGGGAACAAAATCGAGAAATTGAGCAAAGTGAATATGTTCCTGTTAATCTTCCAGGGGATAAAGCCTTCTGGACAACAAATCAAGTTATTACATCAGGTGTAAATGTGACTGCCTATACAGCCCCTGCAAACGCACAAATCAAAATTGATGGAAAAACAATTGATATCGCAGCCGGTGATAATATAAACACAATTATAAGCAAAATTAACAATGCCAATGTGCCTGTTTATGCATCTCTAACAGGGTTCAATAACAATTCTTTACAAATTACCACAACAGCACCACATGAATTATGGATGGAAGATATTGGAAATAGCACTATTCTTCAAGATCTCGGTTTAGCCGATAGAAATATGAAACCAAACCAAGCTCCTGGAGTAGGGACAAGTCGCAAGGGCATGAGTTTATTTGATATGGCCATACAATTACGCGATGATCTTTGGAAAGGTGATGTCAAAAATTTGGGCAGCAGAGACATAGCCATGATAGATGCATCACAGGATAATATTCTTAAAAATCTAGCAGAAGTAGGAGCACGAACTCATAGGTTAGATGCAGTAAAAAATCGATTAACTCAAGATAACACTTCTATGATGGATGTTTTAGCTAAAACTGAAAATATTGATTTCCCTGAAACCATCATGAATCTTAAAATGATGGAATACATTCATCAATCTTCTTTAGCATCAGGAGCTAAAGCAATAAAACCTACTCTCATAGATTTCCTAAGATAGGAGTACAAGAATGGCTAAAATTCAAACAAAAAATTTTGGAACCATAGAAATTGCAGACACACAAAGAATTACTTTCCCCGAGGGAATTTTAGGGTTTGAAAATGAAAAAGAATATTATCTAATTATCAAAGAAGACAGTCCTTTTTTATGGCTACAATCATCAAAAACAGAGAGCTTGGCCTTTATTCTTATTAATCCCTATTTATTCATACAAGATTATAAATTAGAAATCAATCATAGAGATTGGGATACCATAAAAATAGATCCTAAAGAAGACGATTTTCTCGTTTTTTCCATTGTTACAATTCCAGAAAATCCAGAACAAATGACAGCAAACTTACAAGGCCCTATTGTGATCAATCCAAAAGAAAAAATTGGTATTCAAGCGATCTCCCTAAATGATGAATACAGCATAAGATACCCTATTTTAGATAGCCTTAAAAAGGTCTTGTCACCGGAGACCAAATAATGCTTGTACTATCAAGAAAAATGAATCAAAGTCTTATGATAGCTGATGATATAGAAATTATCATAGTAGATATTCAGAAGGACCAAATAAAGCTTGGTATAAAAGCGCCGAAAGATATACCTATTGTACGCAAAGAACTATATGAGGCTATCAAGAAATCCAATATTTCAGCTGTCAATAAAAAAGATCTTCCTGATTTAGCAACTATTATACAAAAAAATACAACAAAAAAATAAATAAGGGCATATGTCCAGTATAACGCAAGCTTCACACTTAATTCTTAATGTTTGAAATCAAAAAAATGAGTGTCAGAGCTTAAATTTCTACTTTCAAACAAAAAAAATAGGTGTCAGAGCTTATGATTATTGTCATTTCACGAGACTATACCCTAAAGGCCATTATAATAACGAATCTTTTGTTTGCCCAAATGTCTGGGAATGACAGTTTTTTTATGCTCTTTATTTATAATTATTTCGCAGCAACAAAAAATTTGATAATAGATTAAAAATCAATCCCCTTTCGTGCGGATATATTTTGTTGAAAAGGGTGTCGAATTTCTTTCATTTCTGTTACATAATCCCCTTTCTCTAAAATTCGTTCAGGACAGGGTCTACCAGTAAGAATTAATTCTGTTTTTTTAGGTTTATTCCGTAGGAGCTTAAGGATATCAATTTCTGATAAATAATTAGGCACAGTATTTAAAATTTCATCTAACAACACAATATCATAGCCATCAGCCATTTCAGAGAGCACTGTTTGAAATATTTTTTTTTGTGCATCACCCACTTCTTGTTCTGAAACTTTTCTATTACCAGAATAAAAAAATGGGTCTGCTAATTCTGACGAAATAATTTTACAATTTTTTTGTTTTTCTAGAAATAAAACTTCACCTGAAATCCATTCTTTAGTCTTTAAAAAACGAGCCACAAAAACAGAAGCATCATATCCTAAACTTCGTATAACTTGCCCTACAGCAGAAGAAGTTTTTCCCTTACCATTCCCAAAATAAATATGAACTAACCCGAATTGTTGTTTCATACTACAGATTCCGAATATATAATTTTACTTCATCTTCAGAAATATCTAATTTCTGTGCAATTACTTTTACAGAAGAGCCCTCATTGAAATGCATCAAGACCTGTTCAGCCTTAGATAAATTATTTTTTTTCTTCAAAGATTTAACCTTTTTATTTACTATTTCTTTTGTCACCACCTTAGGGGCAACTTTCATATTCTCTAATTCCTTTTTCTGCAAATTGAGATATTTTAAAAGATTTTTTGCTTCATCTATTTTCTCTTCCAACAAAGTAATATTATCATAAGAGGCCTGATTAAAATTTTTCACAATTGCATCTATTTCATTTCTATATTTTTTTACAACATCTTGCAAAAAAGAATTTTTTACTATTCTGTAAGAAAAAACTTTATAAAATACAAAAAGCACTAAAACATTTAATACTAAAAATAAAACCCACATATAACAACCTCATAAAAAAAATCTATCCAATTGTATCAATAATTTTGCCTTTATTGGGGTCTGGTGCAGACGGAGATTCCGATTCTTCATTATCTTTATTTTGTTTTGACATCATTCCGGCAGAATTAGAATTTTCTTTATCCAGCGCATCCCGTATTTCACGATCTTCTTCTTTTTTTACGTTATTAATTTGCTCATCTTTTTCATTTAATTCTTTGCTATCTTTCAAATATTCCAAACGCTGGAGTTCAGTACCAGCCACAGCTTGATTATGTTGTAATTTACTAACATTTCCCATTTGGGCAATCACAGTTTGAATATCTATTGGTAATACTGACATATTTTTACCTCTATTTCATCTTATCGGCAACAACGGCTTCTTGATAAGGCAAAACTTTAATATTTCCAGCTTCTTGCACAAAAGTAACATAAGAAAATTCATCTCTTACTTCGAGAGCCGCATTTTTTATAATAATTTTTACTTTTGGGAAAGTAGTTTTTTGCACACTAACCTTTCCTTTTTCTTCCAGAGCATTTAGATAAGATTTCAATTCCCCAATTTTTTCTTCAATTTCTGCCAAACGCTTAGTTTTTTCATCTTTTTCTTGAGACATAGATGCCAACATTTCTTCTTTTTCAGGACTCAATTTTCCTCTAGCTGACTTTTTTTGTGACAATAAAGTATTAACATTCAAAGACACTTCTTTTAAAGTATCTCTTAATTCAACACGTTCTTGTTCTAATTCAGTCAGTTCCTCTCTAGAACGGGGGTCAACTCCTGTTTCAATAATTGTTTCAGTATAAGATTGAGAACCAATAATTTTAGCATTAATTTCTTCGCCTGCGATAACTTCTCCCCCCACAATCATACCTCTTTTTCCATTACAAACAATTCTACGCCCTGCACGCACAATACTATGTAACAAACCTTCAGTTGCAATAATATCATTTTCAGCTTTAACTAGTTTTGCGTGTTCCATAAATTTAGCATAAATATCATGACCCGAAATAATTTTAGCTTCATCTTTTCCAGCTAATCCTTGTTTCAGAATAATATCCCCTTCAGCTTCAAGAGTGGCCTTGCCCACTGGTCCTCTTACTTCAATATTGCCGGAGGCTTTAATAGAAAAACCATCTTCCACTGCTCCATGAACTAAAACAGTTCCAAGAAAAGTGATATTTCCCGTAGAAAGGCCAACATCACCTGGTACTTCATAAATAGCCTCAACAGTGACTAATCCTTTTGAAAGCACCACCTGACCATTAATTTCAGAAATTATCTGCAAATTATCATCCCCAGCTTTTGTCCCTTTTCCTAAAGGCAGAGGAATATCAGTGCCATCTTTAGCAGGTAAGGTTTGTCCTGTGACAGTTTTGCCTGGAATACCTTTCCCAGCAGGCTTTTTCACAGCGAGTACTTGACCCACAACAACATTTTCTACAAGATTTAAATCATGAAAATCAATCTTTCCAGTATCTTTATCAGCCTGAAGGTGCATTTTATCTTTTCCAGTTCTAAATTTATATTCAATCGAAGAATCTTCACCGTCCTGAGGCGGAATCCCAGTAGCTACTTTAACAGACTGATTGTACACTTCCCTTTCTAACATATCCTCAATAGCTTCCTGAGAGATTCCTGCTACTACTCCACGTGATGTCAAAACATTAATCACATCATCATATTCCAATGTACGTCCCTTTGGCCCAGGAGGAGACATACGCAAATAAGCACTCATTTCATCTTCTGAAATTTCAACATTACAAACAGCATCAGCTGCAGGATTCCCTTGAAAATCAGCAATTTTCACATAAGTTCCTTCAGCTTTATTAACAACCTCTCTGAAGGCTTCCACTGGAATATTACTAATGCCTTTTAGATTTAAAAAATCAAGAATAGCATTAAGTTGAACAGGTTTACCTTTTCCTTTGGGTTTAAGTACTTTTAAAAGCACACCCCTTTTTGTAAAACGCACTTTAAACTCGCCATCAATATTCTCTGGCAAAATAGGAGTTTCATTTAGGTTACCTAAATCCCCTAAATCTAGAGCCGTATCTTGAAGCGAATTAGAAGTTTTGGTTAAAATTTTAAAAACAAAAGGTTTTCTACCAATTCCTAAAAATCCTGGTGAACTTTTCTCAATAATTTCATATTCTAAATCTGTAATAGGCACATTAAGTTCTTCACAAGCCTTTTCAAGCCCTTCTTCAATTGTAAAAGCTTTGACTATATGCCCTTCCTGTTCTGTTTCTTCAATTTTTTCTGAATTTTCTTCATCCCCTTCTTCTAATTCTTCTACTTGTTCTAAGTCTTCTTCAAAATCTTCTAATTCATCTTCTTCTATTTTCTCTTCAAAATCGTCTTCATCTGTATAATCAGAAGAATGTTTCAACATATCTTTTAATCTATCCATAATTAGCCTCTCTATGAAGTAGTCTTTAAATTCACTTTAAGTGCCCCAAGCTTTGATCTTAAAATTAGCATAGCTTTATTATGCAATTGAGACACACGGGATTCAGTAAATCCTAAAATCAAACCAATTTCCTTTAAAGTCAAATCTTCATAATAATAGAGAACAACGATTTGTTTTTCTTTTTCAGGCAGTTTATCAATAGCATTCACAATAGCATCACGAACTTCCCCGCGTTCAAGCATGATATCTGGTTTACTAGCTTCAGAAGATTCGATAGTATCAATAATTGGCATCTCATCACTATCGCTACCAATATACCAGACATCATTCAAAGAAGTCACGTTTCCTGAATGCATAGATAAATACGCTTTATGAAGTTCTTTTACAGTAATCCCCAATTCTTTAGCAATTTCTTCATCATGGGGGGTTCGTCCCAGTTCATTTTCCAATTTAAGCAAACTCGCTTCAATTTGTCGGTTCTTCGTCCTCACAGAACGTGGCACCCAATCTATGGAACGTAATTCATCAAAAATAGCTCCTCTCACTCGCGTAATAGCATATGTCTTAAACAAAATGCCTTTATTATAGTCAAATTTTTCAATAGCATCTAAAAGGCCAATAGCACCATAGCTCAATAAATCATCAAATTCGATAGTCTTTGGGAGATTAATAGCCACTTTTCCAGCTACATATTTTACAAGGGAGCTATATCTTTTGACAATTTCATCACGAACACGATAGTCATGCGAACTTTTATATTCTTTCCAAAGTTCTAATTCATCAATTGTAGATATTTCCGATGCTTTAATAGTCATAGAAAACCTCTTTTTATTTCTTTAGTATCAACAATAATATGAAAACAACAATAAATAATATAACCAACCAAATGAAAATACTAGAATTTTTAATATCTTCTTCATTTTCTTTTTTTTCTATTGGTACTTCAACTTTTAAATCACGATTTACAATCATTTTTCCAAAAATACCAGGCCCAAATTCAATCATAATAGTAACATTTTCAGTCGTAGTGGAATATTCCATATCCTGAACTGTACCGTAAATATGGTCAAAAAGTCCCTCTTTTTCTCGCTGAAATTCCAAAAGTTTTTTTAAAGAAACACCAATATCTCTGGTATCTGAAATATCAACAAACAACTTATCCCCTTTTTTGAACTTTGGGATAGGCTTTCCATTAATGGGAGAAATTATGGGTTGTGATTTTAATATTACCACAGATTCACTTTTATAATCCACTTTTTTTTCACTTTCAGCAGGACTTTCTGAAGTGTCATCTTTTTTATCCGATGGTTTAGAACTAATATTCAACTGAAAAGCATCACTGAGAGATACATTTAAATTAAGAGAAATATTTTCCGAAGCGAAAAATTTACTAAAAGAAGATTGAAAAAAATCCTTAATTTTTTCTTGCTCTATTTCCTCAGAAGACACAAATTTAATGAATTCTTCATAATTAGACTGTGAACTAAGAAACTCGCGCAATTCATTTGTCAATTTTATATATTGCTGATCAGATGGATAAAAAGTTTCAAATTGTTTTTTGAAATCTGGAATATTTAGGTTTGGGCTAATATCAAGAATTCCCTTCATATTAGTTGCTAAAACATCCAAAAATTCTGGTTTAGCCAATTCCTTGTTATAGCCCCACAAAAAAGCACCAAAAATATTTTCATCAGGAAGAGAAAATGTAAGGAATAAAACAACAATGTTTTTAGGCATAGAAAGAATAATGTTTTTAGCTTTATCCACATTACCACTTGTAACTTCAAGCATCCACTCAGCAATATTCTCAGAACACCCAGTATCAAGCACTAATGTTTTTATTAATTCCTTATTCATTATTCATCCGATAATTTAGTTTTTATAGCTTGAGCCATTAATTTGGGATCGTTTGGTATTTTAGCATTTTCCAATACAATAAAATCGCCATCCACATGAGCTTTTCCATCATCAACACTAGTTTTCTTCTTTGCTGGTGGAGGCACAAAACTATTATTTTTTTGCTCATCTTGAACAGAGGCAGTCTCCTCTTCCTTATTAGTTATAGAATCAGCAAGATCAGAATCACCAACAGTGATGTCAAGAGAAGAGCCTTTTTCATCATTTGCTTTTTCATTACTAGTCTCCAAAACAGCAGACTTAGAAGATTCTATTGTTTCAGAATCATCCTTTTTATCACTTGTTACAAGATATTTATTATACAAAAACTCTAAACCTGTTCCTAAAAAGAATGACAAAACAACATTTATAACAATTCGCCAAAAAACAACAGCTCCCTCTATCATTTTCCCACGTGTAATTATAAAAGTAAGGACAAGAGCAAATGCACCAAAATACAAACCTATTTTAAATTTCATTCTTTTTAATAATATTGATTTTTTCCTCTTATATCAAATTTTTTTTATTTTTAGGACGTAAAAATTTCCTAAAAAAACTTTTAATGGTTTGTTTATTCTTATCATTAATCCTATTATCAATAATTTCAGCAATATGTCTAAAACTCTTTGTAATTTGAGCATTGGGAAAAGCCCTGATTACAGGTTCCTGTTTTCTTACGGCTTTAGGCAAAGAAGGATCTTCAAAAAGATAACCCAAATTTTTTAAATCAACATCAAGATAGCGTTTAGATATTTGAATTATTCGATCTGAAACTTTTTTCCCTTCTATAATTGACTTAACACGATTAATAACCAATCGAATATCAGTAAATTCAGCGTGCACTATAGTTTTTATAATACCATAAGCATCTGTAATAGCTGTTGGTTCAGGAGTAGTAATGATTATAACTTCATTAGAAGCTTGCACAAATCCGAGCACATTCGCTGAAACGCCAGCTGCCGTATCAATAATGATATAATCATACTTTTCTAAAGAGTTCAAACTTCTAATAAATATTTTACGCATTTCAGTATCAAGATTAGCCAAATCACTAAAACCAGAAGCGCCAGCAATGATATCTATGCCATGTGGCACTTTCATTATAATCTCATGAAATTTCTTTTTCCCTTTCATAACATGATATAAATTAAATTTAGGAATAATGCCCAACATGATATTAATATTTGCCAATCCTAAATCAGCATCTAAAAGCAGAACTTTTTTCTCTAAATCTGCCAAAGCTAAGGCTAAATTTAAAGAAAGATTAGACTTACCAACTCCCCCTTTACCGCTTGCGATTGATATGATTTTTGTTTTCTTTCTCGTTTTTTTTATTTTTGTTTTTTCAATTTTACTTTGCTCGTTTACCAAATTTCTAAGACCTTCTGCTTGATCTACCATATCAACTCCTGTTATAATATTGAATTCACTATAAAACTTGAATCGGCTTTTCGAATATCTTTAGGAACATCCTGTCCATTTGTAAAATAGTACACTGATTTTTTTAGTTCATAAAGGAGATTGATAATGGGGCCTAAAGTTCCCGTTTCATCAGTTTTTGTTACAATAAGGCCTTTGTAATCAATATCCCGAAAATGTTTTACGATATCACGCAAATCACTCATTTTAGTTGTTGCACTTACAACTAAAAAAGATTCAATATGCATTTGTGCTTTTTTTACCTCTGTCAATATCTCTTTCAATTCACGAATCTGTTCATTATTTTTTTGACTACGACCTGCTGTATCAAAAAAAACAATTTCATTTTCTGCTAACGCCTGAAATTTTTCCAAAATATCCTCTTTTTGGCACACTTCAAAAGGGCGTTTCAATATATTAGCGTATGTTTCAAGTTGCTGAGGGGCACCAATTCGATAAGAATCATTTGAAAAAAATCGTAATTCTTTTTGTCGTCTATAAAAATCTGTAGCGCATTTAACAAGAGAAGTCGTTTTCCCAACACCTGTTGGCCCAATAAAAACAATTACCCTCTTCGCTATATCATTATTAATATCAATCCCAGGCTTAATATCTAAAATCGAATCAAGAACTTTTTTCAATTCACTTCGCATAATATTAATATTGTCCCATTGAGGCGACAAAGAATTTTGTTTAATTTTTCGAATCAAAATTTCAACAAGATCTTTTTCTATTTCCTGTTCCACAAGAGTCTGACGAAATTGTTCTTCCTGTGGAGAAACAGTCACACTCTTTTTTTCCACAGAATTATCAGCTTCCTTAATTTCTGGCATTGTAGGTTCATGCATGGAATCAAAATGATTTACAGGTGTTGGCATTATTCGATTAGACTGTGAGGTCAGAATCTCAATATTTTTTTTAATTTTTTCAAAATCTGAAACAACTGATTCAAGAGATTTTTGAGGTTTTTGATTAGCAGAAAGTCGATTCAAACGCAATAAGGCATCATTTTTGTATAGTTCCTGTTGTTTTTTTTCAAGAGTGGACTTAGATTTTTCTATTTTTTGTCTTTTACTAGTAGAAATTTCATGAATAACATATTCTGCCACATATTTAATTTTCTTAGGACCTAGCCCAAAAAAACCACGCACTTGTTTTGTATTCATCGACACTAGATATGGATTCAAACTATACTCTGGACGAGTCATCAATTTAGATGTGATTTCTTCTTTAGAATTACCTTCTATTTTAAAACTATAAGCCACAGAACCTCCTTTTAAAATATATATTTTTAATCATGAAAATTTACAATCCCAATATTTTTAATTTTTACATGTGGTAAAATTTCTTCATAAGACAAAACAATGATAGACGGATCTATATTTTCAGTTAAACTTTTTACAACAATCCGAATATTGCTAGAAGTTAAAACAATAGGATTAACACCTAAACGCTTAGATTCATTTACAGTTTCTGATATTTTTTGAGCAATTGAATGGCTTACATTAGGGTCAAGAGTCAGTTGAAATTCAGAACCTATTGCCTGAATTGAATTAGCCAAAAGTTCCTCTATTTCAGGATCAATAGATACGACAAAAAGTTCATTATTGGGAGTTTTAAATGTATTCATAATTTGTCTTTTCAAGGAAACTCTTACAAATTCTGTAAGAATATCTAAATTCGATTCAGACAAATGGTCCGCGATTGTTTCCAAAATAGTTACTAAATCACGGATAGGTATTTTTTCTCTCAATAAATTCTGTAAAATTTTCTGCACCACACCAAGAGAAACTTTCGCCTGGTCAAGCACTTCGGACACCAAGACTGGATGCGTTTTTTTAACAGTTTCGAGAAGCTGATGTACTTCCTGTCTACCTAAAAGTTCGTAACCAAAATTTTTAACAGTCTCAGTCAAATGAGTAACAATAATGGTAGGGGCATCTACAACAGTATAACCCGATAATTCAGCTCGTTGTCTTTCAGATTCAGGAATCCACAGAGCAGGACGCCCGAATGCAGGATCCATAGTTTTCTCTCCTTCTATTTTTTCAGTGATATTTTCAGTCTCCATAGCCATAAGGTGATGCATTTTCAGTTTCCCCTTTGCCATTTCAACACCTTTGAGTAAAATAGAATAAGAAGAAGGATCCAACTTCAAATTGTCCCGGATTCGAATAGGCGGGACAACGAGGCCGAGTTCCAAAGCGATATTGCGTCTAATAGATGAAATTCTATCTATCAAATCAGCACCACTATCTTGATCAGCCAACGGAATAAGAGCATACCCAATTTCAAGAGAAAGAGGATCTACGTGGAGAAGATCATCTGTATTAGCAGCACTTGATCTTTTTTTTAATTCCTTTTCCTCTTGTACTTTTTTTTCTGAGATAGTCATTTTTTTCAGATTAGTATATTGAACATATCCAATTAAGCCAAGGAGTCCTGACAAAAAGAAAAGAGCTACTTTTGGGAATCCTGGCAAAAACATGAGGAAAAACAATAATCCAGAACTAATAAACAAGGCACGGGGTTGGCCAGCCAATTGTTTTACCACATCCGAACCCAAATTTTCTTTTGTAGAAGAACGAGTAATAATAATACCAGTAGCAGTTGAAATCAAGAGAGCTGGCAACTGAGCGACAAGACCATCCCCCACTGTTAAAAGTGCATAGGTTTTAATTGCGTTACTAAAGGATTCCCCTCTAATCACCATACCTGTAACCAAGCCACCAATCAAATTAATGACTGTCACAATAATACCAAGGACAACGGCCCCTTGCACAAACTTAGCCGCACCATCCATATTACCATAAAATGATGTTCGCATTTTTAAATCATTTTGTTTTTGCTTTTTTTCTTGTTCATCAATAGTCCCAGCATTAAAATCAGCATCAATAGACATGGACTGCACAGACATTTCATCCAACATGAAGCGAGCTCGGACTTCTGCAGTACGCGTTGCACCTTTTGTAATAACTAAAAATTGAACAGCGATAATTATAATAAAAATAATAAAACCAACAACATAATTACCGCCCACAACAAAATTCCCAAAGGCCCTCACAAGCTGAACATTAAAAGCAGCTCCCTGAAGCAAAATCAATCTTGTAGAAGACACATTCAAGGCAATAGCAAAAATTGTAGAAATTAAAAGAAGGGTTGGAAAAACATTGAATTCAAGCACATCATTGACATACATCGTTGTCAAAATAATTATAATACTCAAAGTTAAATTAAGTGCCATGAAAATATCAAGAATAAAACTAGGCAAAGGGATTATGACCATTAAGACAACAACAATAACAGCAACGGCCAATAAGACTTCTGGATTATTTAATTTTTGCAAACTATTTAAATTAAAACTATTTTTTTTCTTAGTTTCAGCCATGAAATTTTTCAACCAACCTTTGAGTTTTTAATATTGTAAACATGAACTAATATTTGAATGACTGCAGAATACAATTCCGGAGGGATTTCTTGACCAACTTCTACACTATTATAAAGAGCACGAGCTACCACTTTATTTTCTTGAATAAAAACATTATGCTCTTTAGCAACTTTTTTTATTTCAAGAGCGAATAAATCTTGACCTTTAGCTATAACCTGAGGAGCATTCATACGGCCTTGTTCATAAAGCAAAGCCACAGCAAAATGAGTAGGATTAGTAATGACGACATCAGCTTTTGGAACTTCTTTAAGCATTTTTTTTCTATTAATTAATTCTCTGTACATAGCTTGCTGTCTTTGTTTAACTTCAGGTCGACCTTCACTTTCAATTCTTTCTTCTTTTACTTCTTGCTTTTTCATTTTTTGACTTTCCATAAAGGATTTTTTTTGATAAAGATAATCAAAAAAACTAACAACAAGAAAGAAAATACCAACCCACAAGATAATTTTAAAAGCAGTCCAAGCGATGAGAGAAACACCATTAATAAGACTATTATCCAAAAACATAGTAAATTTTCTATACTGACCGCGAATAATAATAAAGGAAATCAAAGAAATTATGGCCAATTTTGCCAAAGATTTCAACAAATTTGCGACTGTTTGTTTAGAAAGGAAAATACGACTTTGCAATTTTTCCCAAGTAAAGCTAATTTTATTAAAAGCAGGTTTTAAAGGTTCCGCTGAAAAATGTATTCCCACTTGCAAAACTTCAGCCAAAAGAGCCACCACAAAAACAAGACCAAACAAAGGCAAAACAAATTTAAATAGATCTTGAGTCAAATAGGCAAAAATCAATTTATAATTACCAGTTCCAACATGAAATGTAGCAGTCAATTCGAATATTTTAACCATAAAATGTGCCAAATGATCAAAAAATTGTTTTGCCATTATAGCAACAAAAGAAAACCCAACAATTAAAACTAAAGCAGAACTTAGTTCAGGGGTTTTTGCTACACGACCTTTTTGTCTAGCTTCACGCAATCTACGTTGCGTAGGTTCTTCTGTTTTTCCTTCATCTTCAGGTGAAGCAAACAATTGCAGGTTAATATCAATGTAAAACTCTTCAAGTCGCTTTAGCTCTTCCATAATGATACCAAAGTGAGAATATTAGAATTCATAATTTCAAAAACACGATAAACGGCTTTTCCAAATAAAGGGGCAATAATGACAAGAGAAACATATCCCACTGCCAATTGGAGAGGAAATCCGACCATTAAAATATTCATCTGCGGAGCGGCTTTTGAAAGCAGTCCTAAACTAACCATAAGTACAATCATAGTCCCCATGATGGGCAAAGCTAATTTCATAGACAAAAAAAACAATTGCGAAAAAGTAGTCATAAAATGCTTTGTCAAAAGAGAGACAGAACGAGGATCTACAAAATTAAGAATAGGTAAAGTGTGATAACTTTGAACCAAAGCTGATAACAACAAATGCTCACCATGTATAGAAAAGAACACAAGTAAAGCAGTTAAAGTGAGCATCTGCCCTACTACTGGGATTTGCACCTGAGTCAAAGGGTCAAGAACTTCGCTAATTCCCAATCCCATAAGCATACTGAAATACTGACCACTCATTTGAAAAATTGCAAAAAAAACAGACGCTAAAAATCCAATGATGAGCCCTATAATAACTTCCATAGCAACCAGAAGAAAATAAAAATATAAATTATCTGGAATAACTATTTTCATAGTCCCAACCAAAGGGAAAATCACAATTGTCACAAGAAAAGCAATCATAACGCGCAAAGTAGTTTTAATCATAGGACTAGAAAAGAAAGGAGAAACAGCAAACAAACCAAGCATGCGCATCAGAACAAGCATAAAAAGTTGAAAATTATATAAAAAATATTTCATTCCTCACCTTGGAAAACTTGAAATTAAAATAAATAATTGTCTGGTATATTCTACCATATATTGAATAATAGGAACACCTACTAAAATAAGCACTAAAAAAATAAAAATAATTTTGGGCACGAATGATAAAGTCTGTTCCTGTACTGATGTAGTTGTTTGAATGATACCAATTGTTAAACCAACAACAAGACTAACAACTAAGACAGGCGATGAAGCGACAAGGGCATGAATTAAGGCTTCTCTCAATAATTTTGCAGCAAGCGAAATTGTCATTAAGAACTCCTAATGAAAACTTTGAATTAATGAATATGTAATAAGGTGCCATCCATCTACAAGAACAAAAAGCAACAATTTTAAAGGAAGGGAAATCATAATAGGCGGTAGCATAATCATGCCCATAGACATAAGCACACTTGCAACAATTAAATCTATCACAACAAAAGGAATAAACAAAAGAATACCAATTTCAAAGGCAGTACGCAATTCACTAATCATAAAAGCAGGAATAAGGACATAAGTTGGTACTTCAGAACGATTTTTAGGTCTTTTTACTTTTGCCAGATGCACAAAAAGGGCTATATCCTTTTCATGAGTTTGTTTAAACATGAATTTTCGTACAGGCTGAATTCCTTTAATATACATTTCTTTAGCTGATATTTTTTGTTGAAAATAAGGAGTCAAGGCATCATCATTGACTTGTTTTAAAACAGGGGCCATTACAAAAAAAGTTAAAAAAAGTGATAATCCCATAATAACTTGATGAGGAGGAATCTGTTGTGTAGAAAGAGCACGACCTATAAACATAAAAACAACAGAAATGCGCACAAAAGCTGTTGTCATCATAACGATAGCAGGTGCTAATGTTAAAATTGTAATCAACGCCAAGGTTTGCAAAGTCACAGCAACTTGCTTTGGTTTAGTAGCCTGGCCAACCCCAACATTGAAAGTCGGCAAAGGAAAAACCTGCTGAGCTAAAGAAAGAGCTGTATTAGCTAGGAGCACAATAAAAACAATACGGATAATCCACTTTTTATTCATCAGGCGTTCTCCTTCCCAATTTATTAAGTCGTTCCTGCTGTTTTTTCATAAATTTTAAATTTTCTTCACGACTCGTTTTACTAGAAGGTTTTTTAACAGAATTTCCAAACTGATTTAAAATTTTTTGAAAAGACTCTTGAAAGGATTGTTTCTCTTTGATAGAGGCATCTAATTGACTTGCTAAAACATTTAAAGTATCAATTTCAATTTTATCAGTAATTTCTTTAATAAGGGTAATTCCATTATCAGCTACACCTAAAACATAAAAAGAATTTAAAATTTTAACAATGCTGACATATTTTCCCAAAGCAATTGAATTTTGAGCTATAAGTCTTATAGAATCATTATTCACGTTGCCCTTATTTTGTTTTTTCATTATATATTTAAAAAGGTAGTAAATTCCTGCTGCAAACAGTCCGAGCCAAAACAAAGACTTAATAATGGTCCAAAGAAAATTTGGCTTTTTTGAAGCCTTAGTTGGCTCAGAGTAATAAAAAGCATTTGTTTTTTTAATTAGACTATTAGTTGAATTTGTTTTTGTTGTATTTTGTGCAGAGACGGTAAGAGTCAATAAGAATAAAAAATAAATAACACCTAAAATAAGAACATAGGTTTTCTTTTTTTTCAGCAAAAGTCCCTCCCAGACTAAAAAATTCCGCTTTAAAATTTGGCAACTTAAAGACGAAATTATATTTTTGCAATAAAAGCAATTGAATTTTTATTCAATTGCTTTTACTTTTACTGCATATTATTAATTCTATCAATAGGGCTGATAATATCTGTGATACGTACACCGAAGTTTTCATCAATAACAACAACTTCACCTTTAGCAATCAGTTTATTATTTACCAATACATCGACTGGTTCACCTGCCAATTTATCCAATTCTAAAATTGAACCTTCTCCCAAGCCAAGAATATCTTTTATCAGCATTCTAGTTCGACCCAATTCAACAGTAAGTTGCATTGGTACATCTAAAAGCAAATTAATATTAGCTGCTTGTTCAGGCTGAATTCCCAATTGATCAGCTAAGTTTGGTAAATTAGGTTGCTGTATACTGGCAGTAGTTTGAACAGGGGCACCCATAGGTTGCTGAGGCATTCCACCCCCAGGGCTAACGCCCATTGAAGATGAAGCTACATCTTGTTTTTGGAAAGACATAGCTGGGCCACTACCACTCACAAGAGCAATAAAATCTTTTGCTAAAGACATAGACATAATCTGATAAAAAACACTGGGTTCACTACCCTCTATTGACAATGTAAAAGCGACTTCTACAAGAGAGTCACTATCAGGTAATAGCAAATTATTCCCTCCAGTAATAACACCAGCTTTAGGAGGGGCCACACGAATGTTTTTATTATACAAATTTGTAATATTTGTAATACTAGCACCATTCATTTGACTCATAGCTTCTGTAAAAGCACTTTGATACAATTCATCAAATTCTGCAGGTGCTTCACCATCACCCTGATTCATCATAGCATTAGCAATTATAAAGGCATCTGTCTTTTTCATAATAAACAAATTATCACCAATAACACCATTATTAAAGTCCAATCTTGTGTTCACAAAATCATCAACAAATTGGGCACGCACATCTTCTGCAGATTTTTCTGTTACAACAGGATTTGAAAAAACCACATTTTTTGAAATAATAGTAGACATAGTTGCAGAAAAAGCTTCTGATTCAATGTCTAAAATTTTAGTCAAAGAAGTTTTGTCTAATTCTGAAATTCCAGTTGCACTAGGCGCGGGAGCTGTAGAAACCCCACTTTCACTCATTAATGTATCGGATGATAAATCTTCTGCTCCTTGCAACAAAGCAACAAATTCATCTTGTGATAAAGAACCATCGCTCATTC
>Ga0114934_10000773_pt1 | contig 20491 bp, 24 predicted proteins | sample 4SBtaG_2_FD_99695 | JGI IMG/M metagenome (GOLD analysis project Ga0114934, IMG submission 99695) | Deep subsurface microbial communities from Kolumbo volcano to uncover new lineages of life (NeLLi) - 4SBTROV10_white metaG | ecosystem: Environmental > Aquatic > Marine > Volcanic ...
CCGTGATTCAGTTTAGGGCATATTATCTTAACTTTAGTAAAAGCATTTTTATAATCAACTTCCTCGTAATTAAAACCTGCGTTAGGATGAATTTTTTTCGCTTTCCTAATAAACGTCTCTTTATCACTAGTATGACTTTTAGCCATACGTTCAAAACCACACTTATCACACCCACTTCCACTTAAATGACTTTAGGCGTTTGTAAAAACGCTCCGTGATTCAGTTTAGGGCATATTATCTTAACTTTAGTATTAGAATTTATATAATTAACCTCCTCGTAATTAAAACCTGCCTTTGGATGTTTCTTTTTAGCATTCTTAATAAACGTTTCAGTTGTAAGTTTCCGTGGCATTTTGTATTATCTATACTTGATGTTTAATTTTAAAATCAAAATTAAAACAAGCTGGGTCTAAATAAGGCGCGATAACATACTCTACATAACAGGAAATAGAAGAAATTGTTGAAGTTTCGTTAACTAAAAAACTATTAAAGTTTTAGAGAAAATGATGTTCCACATCCACATTTTGATCCTGCATTTGGATTTTCAAAATGAAAGCTTTCCCCCATAATATCATTTTTCCAGTCAATAGTTGTTCCCAGCAAATATAACATGCTTTTACCACATACAATGACTTTAATATTTTCATATGAAACGACTACATCTAGTCTATCTGGTTTATCTAGCAGTGGCTTTAATTTATAATTAAAGCCGCTGCATCCACCACCTTTTACATAAAATAAAAGCGAGTCAGTATTATGTTGTTTTGCAATTTGAATTAATTTAGACCCAGCTTGTTTGGTAATGTTAATTACAGTATTCATTACTATATATATATAGTTAAATTAAAATAAATCTATATTTGGTGCGATAACTGAGTTCTCACCTCCTGTTACTGATGTTGAATCTGGTGGAAATCCTCCATAGTTTATATTTCCCCAGAATGCATTGATAGGATAGGTCGGACCTTGGCAATATACGCTTCCCATTCCATCCCACGTCTTATCTGGTGGAAAATTACTAAAACTACTCCCAAAATTCGGCATACAAAAATTGTTGGTGGTATCCACAATCACGTCAAATCCGGGTTTAGAATCAGTATCATTACTATTAGATACCGATGAAAATAACATCGATAATTCTGGATTATTATTGTCTTCACTCTCAGTCATTTCGATTGGATTAGCCTTTCCTTTATTTATCTTGTAATTATAAGGAGATGTTATCGTATCCTGACCTGACATACTAGATATTGGATTATCCACAGTACAGCGACCATAGTAATAGCGATTATCACTTGGTTGATCCTCCGCGCTAAGAGGGACTTCTGATTTACATACGACATTCTTATTACCATTGCATTTAAATCCTCCAGCGACATTACACGGTAATACATTTTTACTGTTTACATTTAATGGATCTCTCATACTTAATGAGATATTTGTAAAATTCTGTTCAAACAACATTGTTGCATATGGAAGATAGATAGAGTTCTCGTATTGTTTATCATATTTTATAAATGGATATTTACGATTATTTATAATTTCTTTACGCCATCCAACTGCATTATCTGGAAAGTTTTTAGAATTAGCTTCATACAATTTCTTAAGACCATCCTCTGGTAGTCGAAGATCGATGGTCTCGAAACTCCAACTGATTGAGCTATTAGCATCGATTGGCATTTGTAATGTTTCATAGTCTAGAATTGTTCCAAAGTAGAAATTGGGTTCATCAAATGGAACTCCGTTGGATGTTCTATCATAGAGCCAATTAGAATATATTATTTTATCAATTACATATTTCTTCCCAGATGATGTTAATCGCCATATACCATTATCTTGAATAGCGTATCCCTTGCCAATCTCACTCTTTACACTGAGTTCTGCGTCAAGTAACCAGAGAGCAAAATCTTCGAATATCATTGTATTAAATTTAGAGAGTAAACTATCCTTTGTTATATTATTAAGATTGGGGTCCATTTCAGAGAATTTTAGTCGTCCTAGTTGTTGAATACTACTTACAAAGTCCCAGGCGACATTGCCGTACAATATTTTTTGCGATGGTTTTTTGGGATTCATCCATATCTCTTTAACGAATACAAAGGGTTTATCATCAATGCCGATAGCAAGTTCAAGTTTTTGTTTAAAGTAATCGATGCTACCGCAATATCTAAATACAATTTCATATGGATCTGTTGTATTATACATATAATTGAGTAGTTCATCTCCATATTTAAATCGTGTATCGCCAATCATATAACATCCTGCTTCAAGTCCGTATTTAGAGTAGCAAGGGAGGACTCGATTACTAGTTTGAGTATAACTTGCAATTTCTGATACGAGTGTGTAGAGTAGTGCTACTTTATTACGGGGAGCGTGATTTGTGCCTGGAAATTTAGGAGTGCGACCGACGTGATAGAATAGTCCAGTTCCGCCGCCAGGGAAGTGATTAAACCAATATCCGGTGGAGAAAGCGAGACCGGGAAAGTATTCGATGTGACATATTTCCATATAATCATTTTCTGAATAGCCATAATACCATTTATTTTTAGAGGATAATTTGGAATCGAGTTCTTGGTCTGAAATGGTATTAAACCAATTGGTTGCTTTATTTTCTTTGTTATTGAGTGTCCACTGTTGGGTCTTGGCATTAAACATAGGTCCAAATGGATAATAACTTGCTCTTACAATACTTCTAAATCCTGCAAAAAATGGACTTGGTCCTGTTTTAGTCGCTCTTGTTACTGTTCCTCTAGGTGGTATACCGTTAAATGGAGAAGATAATAATGATTGACTGCCAAATGTCGATATGTTACCACGTGCTTTTTGGATATCTATCTTTATATTTTCACCGGGAAACCACATATCTTGAGAGTCGGTTTGAATGATAGGAACTTTAAAATACTGATAGGAAGCCCAGTCGTACAAGTATCCAGATGGTAGTTTAGGTAGGGAGTAGTCTTGACAGCATCCAATAGGGGTCCAAGCTTGTAAGGGCCAATTTTTGGGATCGGCAGTTTTACCGGAGGGGGAAATTGGGACTTGGACGATAATGTCTTGTTTACCGCTATAGTTTATCCAGCAAGGAGATGTATAGCAGCAATGGTAGTACATACCGAGACTATTGTAGAAGTTGAGTAGTTTTTGGTCGGATAATTTTTCTAGACTGGATTTTCCGGCGGGGTAGACTTGAGTTAGGTACTTAAGAATACCGGAACGATGGATGGGAGAGGGTTTAGAAGTATAGTAGTAGTGAAGACCGATAGAAAGACTGATAATGAGAGATATAACTATTAAAGAAGTTATTAAGAGTAGTTTATATTTCATTTTATTATAGGAATAATTTTATTAGTTATATAATAAATGTCATCGTTAGAGAAAATGAATATGAAAAAGATGCAGAAAGATATTGATAAGAATGTTGGACCTAAGGCTTGGAATCGTAAATATCAATCAGTAAAACCATCTAAACCGAATTTAAATAAAAGCACGGGTAAAAGCAGTCGAAAACCATCTAAATTACATTGTACGTCTAGTTATGTTTCAAATCATATATACAATGAACCGGATTTTACCATAGGATCGGATTTTTGCAAAACATTAGATATAAATGAAGGAAAAATATTAGGAGAGGGTTCGTATGGATTAACTAAACTTAGAAAGATAGAAGATAAAGACTATGCTGTTAAATTTATATGTAAAGATAAGTTTGATATGAGAGAAGCTGAATTACTTGCTAAATTGAGTAGTAGTCCATTATCTAGACGGTATATTGGAATTATTGTAGAGTATTGTGCATCACGTAATTATGGAGTTATTATAATGGAACCACTCTATGGGGGTGATTTGTATAATATTAGTAGTGATTTGAAATATACAAAGGTTATGGCTTATAAAGATGTTAAATCGTCGATTTATGAGACAAATGTTAAAAGAAATTTCATGAAGATTATGGGTGAAGTATTAGAGGGATTGGAATTTTTACATAGTAATGGTATTGTTCATCATGATATAAAAGGGGAGAATATTATGTTTTCTAAGGATCCTAGAGATACAAATAATTGGTGTGCAAAATACATTGATTTTGGTCTTGCGTGTGTTGAGAAAGCAAAACCGATTATGTATGATTACAAGGGGGAAAGTTATATGACAAAAATTAAACAATGTTCTCTTCCAAATGATTATGGAACACGTAGTTATTTTCCACCGGAAGTTGTATTTCCTGAACTTGTAAAGTTAATAAAAGAGTATTATAAAACGATTAAAGATGGATATTGGCAGTTGAATGAAAAGTTTGATGTATGGTGTCTAGGTATTACATTACTATCTTTGTTTGATAGAAGACTTGTGATTTTATTTTTTGATTTAGTTAACGAGAAAGATGATATTAATCGTGCTATAGAATTAGCGTGGGAAAAAAATAAAAATATCTTATTACCTCATCTTAGAAATGTACCTTTACCTGTTAAGAATTTAGTTGATGCTAAGTATCTTCCGGATTTCGTTGAATTAGCTCCTATACTAACGAATATGCTTAATCTCTCTCCGAAACATAGATGGTCGGTAGATAAGTGTCTTAGGGAGTTTCATAGTCTATAATTTTGATATAAATATTTATATTTCTCGACAATTAACACAATGATATCCAAACAATATAAATATTATCTAAAACATATTCATCTTCTCTCTAAAAATTTTACTATAGAAAACTTAAATCATTTCCGAGATAATATAGACCTTAATTTCTGGTCCAATGCCTGTATGTATGCGAATCCATTATTTATAAGTCATCTTATATGTTTAGAGCCTTGTATAGTTTATAGTGTAGACAATGAAGGTAATACTGGATTGATGTATGCGGTTGAATATTCTGAGCAGTTTGGTTTAGAACAGATAGTAGATATCTTGATTGATGCTAAAAGTCCAGTAAATCACCAGAATAAGCAGGGAATAACTGCATTGATGCGTGCGAGTATGTATCAGTCGTTTAGTAGTTCAATGGATACTATTAATAAATTATTAAAGAATGGAGCTGATGTTGATATTATAGACAATAAGGGGATGACTGCGTTAATACATAGTGCAAAAAATGCGTTATCGTTTAGTAGTATAGAAGCGGTTAAGTTATTATTAAAACATAGTGATAAGTCTATTCTTTGTAAATTAGATAAGACGTATTGGAATTATTTGCCAATGAAGTACAAGTCTGAATTTAAAAATCCGAGGGATGATATAGGTATATGTGTGGAATGTAATCAGAAAATGAGTAATGTATATCTATTACCTTGTAATCATATCATTACATGTAGTGATTGCAATATAAAGAGGTGTATATGCGGGGAGATGATAAATGAACATTGGTGTCTTGGAGAAACCAGTATGGTGTAATTATATTTAAAGATTTTTTATATTATGACGATGGATGGGATATATTTACCAATTAATAATAAATTATTATTAATTGTTAATCTAGAGGTATTGTGAGTTCATTTCTTCTTCTAATTTATTTATTGGTATATATTTCAGATTCTGGATTTTTATTGGGAGAGATTGTAGATAATTATAACTGAATGTGAATTGTTTTAGGTTAGTTAAGGTATCTATTGTTTTGGGTAATTGGAATAGTCCATTATGATCGAGATGTAATATCCGTAGTTTTTGTAGTTTACAAAAACACATTGGTAAATGAGTTAATTTGTTATTATTGAGGAGTAGTGTATCTAGTTGGGGAAAATCACCGAAAGTATCGGGTAATTCAGTAAGTAGATTATGATTGAGTAGTAATACAATTAAGTTATTTAGTAGATTGAAATTTTCCGGTAATTGAGTTATACTATTATATTCTAATTCTAATCTAGAAAGTTTTTTTATATTAGATATAGTATTAGGTAGTTTGTATATATTGTTATTGTTTAAGGTTAAATTCTGTAAATTACTTAAGCTGCACACGTTCGTTGGGAATTGTGTGAAATTATTGTGTCCGAGTAATAGATATTTTAGTTGGGATAATTGTGAGAATGATGATGGAAGGGTAGTTAGTATATTGTGTTCGATATCAAGACGTTTTAGATTTTTTAGGAGATGTATATCTTCTGGTAACTCAGAAAGATTATTGTGATGTAGGATCAGAGTATGAAGTGATGTGAGATTGCATATACTGTCAGGGAGTTGTTGAAGACGATTGTTATAGAGATGAAGAATATTTAGATGTTCTAGGTTACCAATGGTTTCAGGTAATACAGATAAGAAATTACAGTCGATATGCAGGGATTCAAGATTATAGAGACGATCAATTTCTAGGGGGAGAAATTTGATATTCCAGGCGCTAATATCGAGATGAGTGAGATGAATGAGATTAAAAATTTTAGAGGGTAATTTTCCAGATAGTATTGATTTTTTACGAAAGGTTGTGAGAAGACGAGTCATATTTAGTTGAGGTTGGTGATAATTTTATAAATCAAAATTAAACAGTTATATATATTTTTTTTAATATATATATAAAATGAATATTACAATATTATGTCTGGTATGTATTCTATTACTACTTACGATTGTGATGTTAATCGCAAGTAAAAACTATCTTAAGGTATGGTTTTTAGAGATGTTGATATCACTAGCCATGCTTATCATTGTTCTTTTAGATGCTAAGAATAATAAAGAGAATTTCACTGAATGTGAAGCGAAACGAGCAACATATGCGATTAATCATAATATCTATTAGATTTTAGATAAGGAAAATTTGTGAATAAAGTAGAATATAAGAATAACTAGGATAGTTTTAATTATAATTGTAGGGATAGGTTTAGAGGATATCTTATGAATAATACTATCTACAAAAGGCAATGAAAAAAGGAAGAATAATAGACCAGCAAGTAGTGGTTCTTTGAGTTCATATACGATTCGTTTAACAGAGTTTTGATTTTGTTGGAATAGTTGATTTACGACCATCATATCGTTATGATTGGGGGGAGATTTTTCATCAATGGGTAAATTTATAATTTGATCAGCCATTTGTTAAGATATTATTATTTTATTTAAATCAATTATCTGAATAATACCACTTTAGGACAGATTTATTTAGGTAGTGATCGATCGAATTGTTACAAGATTTAACATCTGAGAGATTCTTTTCATAGGTAATTGGATTAGAAAATGCGATGCTCATAAGTTTAAGGAGTGGGAGCATTTTCCAATCATACTCGTTTGCAAGATAAGTGTATCCACGATGTCGATTCTCAGGGGAATGCCAACATTTAAATCGTTGATATCTTATGATATAGATCGCTTCTTCGGGTAATTGTATATTATTATTATTTAGTATATCAGATAAGTATTGATCTCGATTCCAACAGAATATAATATCTCGAAATCCTGTATGATTGGGATAGATGTTACGTATGAAAGATTCATTGTTTTTGTGGTAGTTTTTGTGGTAGTAAGGGTAATTGGGATCAAGATCTGCACCAAGAGGTAATGTATCACCTAGGACATTCCAATTATCTATATTGGATAGTAAAGTATTACCTAGATCACGTATAAAACCAATAAGAGGAAACCAAGACCAATCACGGTCGAGATGTGAGTAGTATTTGGATATCGTTGTATTGTAGCGTTGTCGGTAAAGATGGGGGAGTTCATACCACTCCGTATCTGAGAATAGATTAGGAATGTTTAATAGGTTGATACGCATATGACTATCTAGATAGTTGTGGCGAATATTACAGTATGTTTGATATAGGTTATCTATTGTAAAATCGGGAATATTTAAGTATTCAAGTTCCTCTAGAATATGTTTGATATCACGGTGCATATATTCACGTGAATAATAACTCCTCATAAATAAGGCATGATCTAGAGATTGACGTTCTAGTAGTTCTCGATACATCCATTCCATTTTATTATATGTAATATTATATAAAGAGATATTCGAGATTTTTAACAATGCCATTATCTATAGACAAGTTAAAGAAGTTGTTGAAACGAAAGAATTTCATCATCCATAAATATTATAAATTACACGACTATTGCGCATTTATTGAAATATTATACACGTATACCTCTGATAAATATATGATGTACATTCCCTCTAAATATCAGTTTAAATTGAGTGGGACAACGGCATACAAGATGACAACGATTAGTATGAGTGATAATGTTGAGGATATAACCGAGAAGTATACGGGGGTTGGTAGTGTGGATGATATGGAGAGTATGTATAATGAGATTGATATACATAATGATTATACCGACAAAGACATTGATACGATTGAGAGTAAATTAGAAGATAGTTACAAGACAAGTATTACATTGATGGATTTGGAGAAGGGGGATAATTACGATGTGAAATCAATATATAGACAATTAAAAAGATTGAAATTTTCAGTTCATAATCTGAGATATAAGTTGTGTATACAGTATAAGAAGTATATGTGTGTTATTCATAGAGATGATGATATTGATACCTACTACATCTCAAATTTTCCAGTGGGAAAGATTCCTGAGAAGAATATTTTGGTTGTATTTGATTTGAATGTATTCTATGATAATATAGATACGATTGTAGGGGATTTATCACAAGTCACAAGAGGTATCAATAAAATTTTGGATAAGAATCAATTAAGACATATCAAGGATATCGATATGTTGAATTCAAAGGGGGTTCAGATCACGAGTAATATAGCGAGAATAGCAAGAATAAGAGCGAATATCTCTAAACGTATAGTAGAATATCAGACACTACTCGAAAATATTATAGAGAATGAAAAGATTACATACAAACAACTGTATAGGGTAGAGACTAGTTCAGGGGGAATAGGAAGTGATATGAATAGTGTACAAGCAAAAAATAAACTGTATAAGGATATAGAAAAAATACATGGTATTAAGGAGGAATTGATGAGTAATATATCTAGATTACAGATAAAGGAGAGTGATATTGTTCTTAAGATTGATAATATTTTATTTGATAATACGATGATGTTGAATCGTATATTTAAAAATATTAACGAATTAAATAATATTGAGTAAAAATAAAGTTATGAACGAAATTCCTTCTAGTCTATCATTACCGAGTAATTCAGTGACAAAGATGTCACCATCTACATTACAGATTACATATTGGGTATTGCTTGGTATTTTAGGGGTTATTATATTAGCACTTCTTATATGGATTATTGTGGGTGTTATAAGAAAAGGTACGAATGGATATAATGTGGGAAATCTGTCGGATGAATGTATTAGAAAACTAAAATCTTTGAAATGAATTAAAGATAAAAAAAATACTAGATTAATAAATGAGTAATTCACCGATATTTAAAAATGATCTTTGTAAATGTGTATTTGTAGACAAGAAATACTATATTTTTCATTTTGTTTCATCTAGTCCTACAGATGAGGATTTACAAGGGTTTACTGATTTTTTGGTTGAGATATTTAAAAATCCATCTAATACTAAGATTGGTATTATTTACAAATTTCATAAGATTTGTATAATGATGCCGCGTCAGATGAAAATCATTATGGAGGGTCTTAATAGCGTAGAGGATGAAATGGAGTGTCGGTTGATTGCATCCGCTGTTATTATCGACAATATATGTATTAGAACATTAGTTGGTCTTATTACATCTTTACTATCTAAAAAGAAACCGGTTGACTTTTTTAATACCGTTGATAAAGGTATTGATTTTATCGAGAGCCATTCTAAAACTTAAAATTGATTTTTAATAATACCTATATTTATTATTAAAAATGGATGATCGTTTACCTCCTGTATATTGTTTAGATTGTGGCTATATTACCTTTCCAGGTTGGGTTAATGGTATATATGAAGAAGTCTTAACCGGTTGTATGTGTGTTGAATATTGCAATGATTGCGGAAATATTGCAGTTAGTGGATGGATTGGAGATAATTTCCAAGAGGCTGATTGTCGTTGCGGAGATATTATAGGTTAGTTTGAAGGAACTCTAGAAGGAACACTAGTAGGAACTCTAGTAGGACAAATATCAGGAGTACAAGGTTGACAACTCTGATACATTTTAAAATCATAACAGGTATCACAAACCCAGTCATAATCCCAATATCTATCTTTAAGATATAACCAATTTAGACATTGTGGTAATGTAAAATCGGCAAATCTATCTGTTTTACTATTTTGCCGATCATTAGAACAAGGAGATGACTGACATCTGTATATGTCTATTCCTGTATATACAGGCTCATGCCAATGACCAGGTGATGGCGGTGTATATATTGAACCACTACCCTCTCGCTTTTGGGTCAAAATAGAGCATATATATTTTTCACCTTTACTATTACATCCACCTCCTGCATTTAGCCATTTTTCTGCATCTGTAAAGGGATATTTATCTGTATCATAGTAAATGGAATCTTTAGGTACTTTGGGATTATTGAATATACGATATCCCCCACTAGTCCCATCTCCTGGAGCAACACCTAATTGTTTACAATCATTACCAATGAGACCAAGTTTTTCTTTAGGATAAGGTGCTGTTGTAGGATACGGCGCTTTTGTAGGATAACTAGCTTTAAGCGTATTATAATTCATTTATTTTAATATAAGATTAAAATAAATTATTCATTGAATTAAGAATATCTAGGGAGTAGGACAAGTGACTGTACCTGGAATAGGAGGATTAAAGGGGGTACAAAGTTGACAATTTTTGGTAGTTATTTTTCCGGCATTACTACCTCGAATTATATGACCGCTAGGGTCACCAAACCATTGTAAACATGTAGGCAATTTTGAGTGTGGCCCTTGTTCATATTCACAAGATGCACTGTTATCAGTACATCTATATATAGGTACCGAATTAATAGGTAGCCAATTACATTCAGTGCTACCTATTGGCTCATTACATTCCAAAAAAGTGAGTTCACATAACCATTTTTCAGTACCAAGACATCCACCTCCTGTATTTAGCCACTTTTCTGTATCTGTAAAAGGATAAGCTTTTATATCACTATAATTCATTCCCTTGATGGGTTTTGGCGGTAGACCGAATATACGATATCCTGCATTTGTTCCATCTCCAGAAGCTATTCCTAATTCCTTACAGTCTTTACCGACAAGACCGAGTTCTTCTTTTGGATATGGACGAACCGTAGGATAACTAGCTTTAAGAGTATTATAATTCATTTATTTTAATATTATATTAAAATAAATTATTCATTGAATTTATTTAACATATTTATTGCTTCTATATACCTATCTTTTTTCCATTCATTTTCCTGTCTCAACCGAACAAACACCACTTCCTTATTTCCCCGAATACGTTCTAGATTGAATGTGGTATCTTTGGTATAATCCCACGTATAAAATAATTGCGGCGAATTCGGATCACATACAACGCATTGTTGTTGCATTACTCGTCCAATCTGAACACCATCTGCAACACCTTCCTGATTAAACCATTTCGGTTTCATCCCCTCTTCTACCAATCGTTGAGCGGCAATACGATTAAGTATGATACCAAATCCACCTATCCAATAACTCGGATCACAATATACACCACTATAATAGGGAACTAAAGGATCTACAGGCGCATTCTGTCGTAAATGCTTTAGAAGTCGGTTCGGTAACACATATGTACTCATATTCGTACGTACAAAGAAGGATGTATTACTGTATTGAAGCCTATCTCGAAGAGCAAGCAGTGTTTTCTGATAGATACCGGGTTCGAATGATTCAGTACAAGGATAGTTGAAGACTTGTATATCACGACAACTACCACTACCACTATAACTACCACTACCACTATCACTATCACTACCACTATCACTATCACATTCAATCCATTGAGATCGTATTCCATCTGGTAAACGATATCGTCTCAACCAACCGTGCTTTTCGGTTTGATAACGTTCTTGGGTATCTGGAGAAAATGCGTGGATTTTTGAAATGCTAATAACGAGAATTTCAATGTGGTCGGGTACTATTTTTGAGAATAAATAACTATTCTTAAGTGTATTATAACTCATTTATTTAATCAATGATTAAATAAATCTATATTGTTTTACAATTTCTACATAACATAATGTAACTTTTAGGTTTAGTATAACCGAAATTTACGATATAATCTCCTTCTTTTTTGAGTATTGCATTTTCTCCACATGTCTTCTCCCCACACTTATGACAATAGTATGTATGGTTCTTACATACATACTTATCCTCAATTGTTTTCGTACAACAACGGATGTGATACAAAGAATCACGAAAGCATAAAAATTCCCCATTCACATTAAACGCGCATTGAGAAAAATTATCCTCTTTCACATCAATTATATCCTTACATTCGCTACAATAATCTCCTTTACAATCATCACATACTTCTCTAGGAATACAGCTATCACACAACCCAATCTCACAATTTCTACACTTTTTTGTGGATAATTTATGGCAAATCACACACATATCTTTACATTCATTACATATACCACGGTAATACTCGAAGAAACTATTTTTATTTACAATATTATCATCATTAATTATTAATTTTAAGTCAATTACACAACGATTACACAGATAATTGTTACACCTCTCACCATCACATACAAAACAACTATCATAATCTACGACTTTTTCACCTACATACACTAATGATATTTTATTATTACATTCATCACAATATACGATACATTTCTTTGGAATAGTTTGAGTATTATAAATATTTTTTATTCCATCTTCTAATTTAGAACGTATTTTGTTATGATCTCCATATTGTAATAAGATACAAAATAACTCATGTAAATCCAAATCCATTTATTATAACTCTATATATATTTAGTTGAAATTTTGCTGATTTCTCTCGTGAAACGCCTGATATGCCTTTTTCTTAAGAGTATCCGCCCGTGAATTCATCGTCTCTCTCTCAGAACCTGCCCTCTGTAATACAGGAATATTCTGCTGTGCTCTATATTCTCCACGTGATTGGGTTGGATCGATCTTAGGGTTTAAATAATATTCACGACTATTATTGATGGTTGTATCACCGATCCCTGTTGTATTTGCTGTAAAGTTGTGTTTAGGTAGATTTGTATCTTGATAAATAAACTCGGAATGCATAAATTTATCTCCACCAGAACTCTTAGAAGACACATTACTCTTAGCGCTTACTAGAAGATTATCCTTAGTCTTGATATTTTTCATTTCTTCAATAGGTGTCATCATAAGATCTCTTCCCCGATTGGTGGTTTGTTGTCCCCGTATCGGATTAGGTATGGTGAAATTCTCAACATTAACTCGGGTTTCTCCTGACTTTGTAAATTGCGATCCCTTCTGTGTATGGGCATATGCTTCACTTAATTTATTATTATTGATATTATTTTTAGGGATTTCAACTTGCTGTTGTGTAATATCCATATACCCCTTGTTGTTATTAATATCCTGACGTAATACTTCTCGTTCAATACCAGAAACAACTTCATCCGGAACCATCGCACGTTCCATCTTATATGTTGCTGTTGGTTTAACCTTCACATTCATTACACTATCTCGGATCGCACGTTCCCACTTAGAATCCTGACATCTAGCATTAGAAAGATAGTTAGGCATACTGGGATTAGAAAATGCATAAGTCCACGCTCTTGGTAATCGTGAAAGTGCATGTTCATTGAATTGTGTCATAATTGGTGCATAGAATGCACCATCATTCATAATTCTATAAGGTAGTTTACCAGAACCACCATATACAATACCGTTTCTGTTCTGAGTTGTACCATTTGCTTGACGTACTTGTCCACCAGTGCTTCCATTATTAGAATATTGAACTTTAACCATGGGATTAATACCTCGGGGATATAATTTAATATTTTCAGCGACACGATCTCCACTACCGTCAATCATAAGAGTAATTTCTGATGTGTCTCCGACTTTATTGATTCGACGAGTAGTAATGCTTTTAGGGGGATCTCTAATTATATTCATATTTGTTTTCCAATTAGATACAGATGGCATAGTCGCTTTCGCGGTATGTCCAATAATTCCAGAATAACTTATACTCATTTATTAAATAATAATTATTATTATTTAATTAAATTTTATATTTTATGTAGCAACTTGCATTTGGATCTTTAGACTTATCTCCACGTATAATTGGATTTCCTGGTACCCAATTAGGACTCGGTGGATTCTTTTTAGAGTATTTATCATCATTCATATAGTATAACCGACAATTAGGACCATCATATTCATTCCAAGCAACACAATTTTTATCATGTAAGCATTCCGTGTAGCAATTATCAGGTATATTTTTCAAATATATCTCTTTCCAATATGGAAATTGGTAATCTGCTGTTCTACAAACCCCATCCAGTCGTCTATAATCAAAAGTTTGACAATCACTTGTTACGATCGTAGTTCCTGAACCATAACATCTCGGTATTGAATATACACCCCCTGTAGTTGATACAAATAATCGCCCTTTATTATCATATATAGGCCTTCCTACAATATCATCCTTAAAAATCTTCTCAAACAAAAATGTATCTGGTCCCAATTTATTTTTTCGATTAAAGTCTATTATCTTTTTGTAATTGTTATCATCATTAGCTCCTGGATAAATAATTTGTGAATCATCTGGGCTAAACACAGGCATAAATACTAATTTATTTCCTATTTGTTGAGATTGAGGCAGTCCAAAACTTGTTGATAATATTTGGTAAATAGTCGTAGATACATCATCATATGTACAAATATATTTATTATCATCGCTTATTACCATATCTGTTATACTATATGGTACATCAATACTACCTGTTGAGTATGGTATAAGATCTAGACTCCCGAACATATATAAATTATAGGTTTTAACATTCTTTTTATCTTTGGTTACATCTAGTTCTCCAGAGACATATAATTGTTGTCTGGAACTATCTAGTAGGATTTTAGATAGTGTTCCTAATTGTTGTTGTGCTGTCGCATTAGTAAGGATATTAAAACTGTATAATCTACCTATTTGTGTTATACCATACACAACATCACCACCAAATACAAAATCTGTTAAACCTTCTCCTGGAGCATTAATCATATTTAACTTAGTATCTAGCACAACAACAATATAGGAAACTGTAAACGAAAATAGTATTTTACCTTCTTTGTAAAATGGTTGTGACATGATTGGGTCATGCCCACCACCCTGTATCTTTACCACAAGTGTCTTACTATCTAATGCAACTATTTTACTCTGATCTACGACATATACTCTATCCACCCCCAAGAAGCAATTCCATTTAGATCGCTTCTTGAATTGATAAGTTGCTAGTTTAGAAAATGTATCTGTGGATATCGCATACAATTTATCGCTATCTTGGACATACAATATTTTATTATCAGTGCTTAATACAGGAGAATTTGTAAATCGTTCTCCTGAGAAAGTCATATCTTCCCCGCCTGACCAAACACAACTACTTGGGTACATTGGTGTACCAATACAATCAGCCTTCTTTTGTCCAAGATCACAGGAATTGCTATAATTACATTTAAATACGGGGTCTTTGGCATTGGGTAGAGAATTACACTTGTTACCGTCCCAATCACATTGTTTATTATTTTTACAACTATTCTCATCATCTAGATGACTACAATCTGTTCTATTATCACACGTACTTTTGCCCGTACTTTTGTCCGTATTCCAACTACAATTACCTATACATTTATCTTTAATTTTAATATTACTACAACTACAACTATCAGAAAGTAAAACTCTTGCGTTTTTATCATCAAATCGTTGCATGCATATATTATGAGCCTGTTTTAGATCGAGTATATTAGTATTATCAGGTGTATAGTAAGTATTCTTCTTGGGGTTTCTTTTTGGACCATCGTATAAAATTTCACCTTCTTCTACGATAGTGTTTAAATAGCTACCACCGTCTTTATTTTCTATATCGTTTTGGGTTAGATATCTTAGATATTGAGTATCATCTCCATAAAAATTATTACATCTCTCTTTGTTACCACACATCATAAATTCTTGTTCACCCTTATCTACACACATTGGTATGGCATCGCCATGATCTCCCTTTGTATATACAAGTTGAAGATTTTCAGGACATTCACAATTCATCACATTATTATTAAAGGTGAAAGTACCATCTTTACATACGTTACTATTGAGTTCACAACCTTCGCCACCGGCGATATTAGGGAATTGGCATTTACATTCCCACTCAGAGGTTTCTGTAGTATTCCATCCAGTCCATTCCAATACACCGTATTTAGTATTACAATTAGACGGAGTTGGTTTTGTAGGAAGACAGTATTTTTGTGTGTCTTTAGAGTTTGCTTGTTGACAATCAAACTCTATTTCACCACTGTCTGAGCATTTTTTGCAGTCAGAAGAACTATTACATTTCGTAGGATTCTGAATACAGAAATTATCAGAACTATTATTAAAACTAATTTGTTTAGGAAGCGTTTTGGTAGTAGAGAAACCAATAACACTAAATACTACTAAACAAACAATTATTAACATTAATAGTATTATAAAAAATATATTCCATTTCTTCATCTTTTATTAATAATCTATAAAAATTATTAATAAAAATCTAGTTAGCAGACCATAATCCTGAATTTGTAGCACTCGGCGCAAAATTGGTATCGGTGTTAAGCGCTAAATTAACATATTTATGGTCATACATCTTATCATACCCACTTCGCGCATTCTCCGCATTGTGGATTGATAGACAGTTCATACAGGGTGAGTATAGTTCCTGTGTCTGATCGTTCTCAAGAAACTGCTGACCTGTATAGTTTTCAACAACATTAGGGACATTAAGACTTGTAGATGTTCCATAAGACTTGTCAAACATCATACTTTCTTTGGGTTTTACTGGGGGATATGCAAGAGTGTTCTCGGCGAGAGCATTGTATTTGGTAAGATATGCACGATCAAAATTGCTTCTGTAATATGGGATTGGGGAATCCTGGCAATTTTTAAATAGCTGTGTTCCTGTAGCAAACATTTTTATATTTTATTATCATCAAGAAAAATATAATTTTATATTACAAACATACCTTTTGGACCACTCGTCATATTTCTATCATCTCCTGTTATATTCGTTATATTATCTTGTTGTTTACCACTCCATCCTCCCACTTCTCGCAATTGTAAGTAACACTCATTATATACGACTGAATTTAAATACTCCATTGGATCTATAACTCTATCAAAATACCCCGAAATTACCCTCATATTCTTATATTCTATAACATCTACGATGGGATGAAACACACACATATAGATTATTTGTGGTAATTGGACACCTTTATCTAGAAATCTAGATGTGAGTATATCAATCTCAATCCTCCAATTGGGTATGGAATTAGCTATATCCATATCAGTAACGATAACTATACGTTCTGGTAGAGAATCCTGAACAGCATCAACGATTGAGATTAAACTTGTATTCTTAGTTGTAGGTAAACTTGTTAATGATTGTAGCATATACAACAATTCATCGTTCTCTATAGTATGTAATGTAGGCTTATCATAGAAATTTATTACCTTATTTTTATATTTTGTGTTACGACAACTCATCATTGCTGTAATTGCTATAGATAATGCGCTACTCAAATACTTTTTATTATTATTATACATAGAACCAGATACATCAATAACACATACATCATTACTCGGATTAAGCGTATTTTTATATCTAGAGAATTCAAGTTCTCGATCTCGATTTACAATTCCATCTAATTCATAATTTCTGATGATTTTGGCTAAATTAACCCTATAGTTTTTCTCAATATTCCTTATATACTTCTTATATTTTCTAGGAATATTTAAAGAAAGACTTTTCTTGTATTTATTTATGGCACGGCTTGTCACTTCCTCCAAATCAACTTTCCTCCAATTCCTCGCTCTCATATTATTTTCAAGTATATTTAACCTATAACGTAACGGAACTAAATATTTTCTCCGATAAGTACTCCTAGGAATTCCCCAAAACTCAGTAATTGTTTTTACTAATCCATATTCCGTATCCCATTTACATTTCTCTGATGGCGCCCATTTCGCACATAAACTTATATTACTACCACGCTTATAATTTTGTAAATCTAGTTTTAATCGTTCTACAAATAAAGATAACGTATATTGCTGTAACTGTTGAACTGTTGTCTTATCTAGATTATCTGTTAAATAGTTTTCAGGGGTATTTAAATCTATTTTCCCGGGAAACAACACAAACCAATCATCATATCTCCCATATCTAGGTATGAATTCTATAAATCTCTTAAACTCATTAGGATAATTTAAGGCTAGATATTCAAATAATAATCTACCCTTGTCACGTTCTCCTTTCCCTATTGGATTAACACAATCTCTAAGATGAAATACAAGGATAATTGTATCTAGGAAATTCTCTTGAAGTGATGATTTAAAATATGAAATTAGTGTATGATAATCAGTCTTTCTATTGATGTTATATAAGAAATTTATTCGATTCATTTTATTTTATATTATATTTAATTAAATATGAATTCAACTCCTGTATATATTATCTGCTTAGAAAAAACTAAAAAGGATCGTTGTCTTCCGACGAATACCTTCCTATCACAGTATTTTAGCAATGTACAAACACTCCCAGCCGTAACTCCCGATCAGTTTACTATGCATGATTTAATCGAGGGTAATCTTATTAATCCATTTGCATTCACATCAATTACAACTAAGAAGAGATATCTTGATCATCAACTTACCGATATAAAACAAATCGCATGCTATCTTAGCCATATTAAATTATGGAAAGAATGTATTCGTATAGGTAAACCTATTATTGTCGCAGAAGACGATGTATTTGGTATTGACGATAAACTATTTCGTAAAAATCTAGATATCTTTGAGAATCAACTCCCAAATGATACTGACAAATTCGCTTTCTTGTTATATCCAATACCTAAGGTGACAACATCTCATAGCAAATATATCGATCGTGTTCACCAATTCACAGGCACTATGTTCTACTACATTACACCAAGTTGTGCTAAGCGATTACTAGATATCGCATTTCCGATCACAGGTCATGTCGATATGTTTATTAATAATGCTATAAAACCACTAGATCTTAAGGTATACACTCCCAAGGATAATCTTCCGTTTTCTAAATTATTAAAGAATACCTTTAGTATGAGTACATTATCACACGATAGTTATGTTCCAAATATCTATATATATGGTGGTATCATCGTATTTTTGGTTGTGCTTATCATTATCTTATCTACCTATATATCATTCAGATAGATCATCAATCTTGATATTATTTATAATAATCTCGTATTATAAATAAATGAGTAAGAAATTATATCATAAATTTATTATCGCTCATGGTAGTATCAATATCGATGATCCTAAATTCACCATCCCCAAGAATATAAATCTAGTGCTATTAGAGCATCCAGGACAATTATTTGGTAAATTCGATGCTAGTCTCTTAATAAATTACATCTCGAATAAGATTAACACTAATCGAAATATGGATTGTCTAAATAATGTCGTATTAGAAATACCGCTTATTGGTTGTAAAGATTACTTTGTTAGAATATTTAAATCTGGAGAACGGTTAGCTGATACAACACTTAGTTTCTATGATACACACACACAGACCGGAATATTTGATTGGATTAACAAAAATAAACCATCTGAACGATTCAAAACAGAATTTATGTTACAGGGTAAGAGTATTTATACTGTAACTCCACCACAATTTATAGATCCATATTTCTCCAAGAAGATATTGGGAGAAATTATGGGCGAGGAAAACGGAATATTTTTCTTTGAAAATCCTGGATTTCATCGTCTAAGCAATATTCTAAAGTATATGTCTAAAAATACACCTAATCCACAGCTGGTATTTCTAATTAGTTGTCGGGAATTTGCATCTAGTTCAATGATTGATTTAAACAATTCATTGGCACAAAGTAGATATTGCGAAGATGTAGCAAAGCACTATCAATACGAGATCGATAAACTATCACGGTATATACAAACATTAGATATGACGGAATATACCCGTAATCTAACCCATATCAATATCTTGTCGAATATGCGTAATATATTTGGAGGGAATCGTTCGGTAATTGAATATATCAATAAAATTAAAACCGCTTAAAAAAAATAATTATTGTTAAATAAAATGACAACATATTTACAAGCATATTTTCCGGAGACATCTCCAGAAACTATGACAGCGTCAGGACCTGCTTCTGTTAATACTTATATGACCTATTTAGATAGCACAACTGGTCCTATGACCATTACTCTTAACGATGCGGGTTCTGTAATAGGGCAAATCAAAAAATTATTATTTGTTACGGATGGTGGTAATGTGACAATAAACAGTTTAGGAAATAGTTCTATAGTATTTGAAGATGCAACTGATTATGCTACCTTTATGTGGAATGGAACGGGATGGACAAATATCGAATTAATTAATTAATTTAATTTTAATTAAATAAAAAGATAAGTATGGCAA
>Ga0114934_10000776_pt1 | contig 20479 bp, 17 predicted proteins | sample 4SBtaG_2_FD_99695 | JGI IMG/M metagenome (GOLD analysis project Ga0114934, IMG submission 99695) | Deep subsurface microbial communities from Kolumbo volcano to uncover new lineages of life (NeLLi) - 4SBTROV10_white metaG | ecosystem: Environmental > Aquatic > Marine > Volcanic ...
ATAAAAGATGCAGCTTGAAGATCTAAAATTACATTAAAATTCTTTCCTTCATGAGTAGAATTCTCAAGCTCATCCTCAAAAGTATCGATATTTTCAACAGTTATATTACATAGAACCTTTACTATGATATATCCTTTTTTAGATTCGATACTAATTGTTTTACTCAAGAATATCCTCCAATTGGGCAAAAAGTGTAAGAACTACCCGTTTTTTATTGCTATTACACAAATAATACACTGATTTTTTATTATTATCCACTTTAAATTGTTTTTTTGTGACTTTTTTTCTTGTTATAGGATCTCCATTCGTATCCCAGCCTACTATTTTATTCTGAATCAACTCGATAGAAAAAAAAAGTGCACCCGGCTTTAAATATGGTTTTATTGAAAATTTTTCACCAAGTGTGACAAATCTATCTTCTTCTCTAATCCTTCCTACTCGGTAACAGGTCTTTTCAAAGTTATTTACTTCATAAGTAGTTCCGCAAAGTAAAGTATTATCCAAAAGTATTATCTTCTCCTCTCCTTCTGATATAAAGCCTTTTATTTTTACTTTATAATCCAATATATCCTTTAATGAAGGATCATAATTATTTTTATGATCAGCAGCTTTAAGATCTTTAATAAGTTTATCTACCATATCTTTAGACCCTGATATTATAAGCTGATTTGTTGCATTCATCACAAATACAGTAATCCCTGAATTCAAAGATGGAGAAATTATTGAGTATAATTGTTTAGGAGAAAGCCATACTGCATTATAAACAGAAATATAAGGGGTTTCAGCTATTAAGTAATCCTGAAATAAAAGAATTAATAATATTATAAAAAATAATTTTTTCATAATCAATGGAACATATTAAGTGATTTATTTATACTTGGTTTTATATATGGATGGAATAGTATACACTTACAAATATCATTTGCTTTTTGACTGATCAAGAGAATTTTTCTATTCGGGATATTAACTATATAAAGTGAATGATTCTCTTTTGGACCATATAGAAAATAACATTCTGAATTATCAGGGAAAATACTAATAGATGGATAAAATGTTTTTCCTGATTCTGAGAAAGAGGTTAATTTTGTAGAGGAATCGTTTATAAAATCGTAAATATAAAGATTTTCGATCCCATTATTGCTTTTTGAGACATATATTATATGTTCACCATCAGGTGAGAACGATGGATAATAATTTGAGTTAGTATTAGATTTACTGATAAATTTTCTTTTAGAATTAGAATCAATGAGCATTAGCTCCTTTTTATCAGAATTCACTTCATTTACACATAATATTATAGAATCATTTTTTGGGTTTAAACTGAAAGAATTTATTTTATATGCTCTGTTTTCAAAGAAGGGGGCTGTATTTTGTGTCTCAATATTATATCTATATAAGATATCATCAGCTAGATAATAAATATAAAATCCATTTGAACTAAATGAAGCATCTTTTACATTCTCAGAATCAGAGGAAATACCAGATGCAATGTCATTTTTGATATCATATTGAACAAGTTGCAGTTTATTTGTAACCTTTGGACTGAGAAAAATCAATTTATTTTTTCTGTATTTAAGATTAATTATCTGCATATTATTATTTTTATAAAGAAGACTTTTTTTATTAGTAGCAATATCATAGATATTAAGGGTATCTCCTGTGCAGTAGAAAAGTCGTTTATCTTTAAGATCGAGAAAAAAATCTGTTGAATTAAGATTTCCTGCGATTATTTTTTCATCGCGTCCAATTGTATTGGATGAGTAAATAATATCATTTCCGCTATAGTCTTTCATAAGATAATAAAGTCTATATTCACTGAATTTACTTAAAATAGCATTAAAAAATTTGAAATTGCTTATCTTTTTGGCAAGTATTTGTGCTTTATTATATTTTAATATTGGCTCTAGACAATCATATGCCTTGTCCATATCATTATCAAGAAAGTATGCATTTGCAGCATAGTAAAGATAAAAATCCTTTTTTGGATTTATATTATATGCCCTATTAAATAAAAATCCGGCTTCTGAATATTTTTTGGAAAGCATCTTTTTTTTGGCTTTCTGAAAATAATTTTCATCTTCAGACATAGCTTCAATAGAATTATTGACAATAGAATTAGAATCATGAGACTTATTCTTTTTTTGTATAGGGGGCTCTAATCTAATAAATAAATCCCTATGTTTTGTACAATATATATTTCCATCATCATCAATTCCATATTCTCCACCACTTGGGCATTGTGGGAATTTATTTCCCTTCAGATATTTGGATAAAGCTTTTTTTCTCTTTTCATCAAAGAGACCGGAACCTTTTGTAAAGAGATTATCTTTTGTATTTTCATTTTTAAATAATTCTATTGCATAATGAATGGCTTTCATATTCATTGTACAAAATACTTTTTCTTCTTTCTTTTTCTTTCTGAAATAACCTAAAGCTACAATCGATGCAAAAAGGGCTATAATTGTAAAAACAATTAAAAGTTCATTCAAGCTATATCCCTTTTTTTTCATAGAGTTTCTATCCTTATAAGATTAGTGCTTCCCTTTTTTCCAGTAGGTATACCTGCTGTCATTATATAACATTCGCCTTTCTTTATATTCGATATTTTTTCAAGTTTTTCTTCAACTAGTTTTATCATTTCATCGGTATTTGAATAATAATCTAAAGTATCAGAAAAAATTGCCCGGTATATCAATAGCTTTCTGCTGATTTTCTCATTTGGTGTTAATGCTAAAATAAAGCAGTTCGGCCTTCTAGAAGCTACTTTTTTTGCAGTAGTACCACTGATTGTAGGTGTGACTATAATACTTGTTTTTAGATGATCAGATGCCTCTACTGCCATATCCGATACTACATCATAAATATTTTCAGAATTTTTAATTATAATACTTTGAGATGAATTATAATCTTCTGCTTTATAGATAATATTTTTCATAGTCTTTATAACTAGTGGAGGGTCATTCCCAACTGCAGTCTCTGCTGATAGCATGAGAGTATCTGCTCCATCTATTACAGCATTTGTAATATCTGTTATCTCAGCTCTTGTTGGAACCGAGTTTTCTATCATTGATTCTAGCATTTGAGTAGCTACTATTACAGGTTTTTCTCCCGCAATAGATTTTCTTATTATATCTTTCTGAAGTATTCCTATTGATGAAAAACCTGCTTCTACAGCAAGATCTCCTCGAGCAACCATAATAGCATCAGCAGTCTGTATAATATTCTCTATCCTTTCTATAGCACCAATTTTCTCTATTTTAGCAATTACTGGGATATCAAGTGAATGTTTTTTCATTACTTTGCGTAATTCAATAATATCTTTTTCATGCCTTACAAATGAAAGTGCTATATAATCAACAGGATATTTAATGTTGAATTCTACATCTTTTCGGTCTTTTTTTGTAAGTGCTGAAAAAGAAAATTCCTGTGAAGGAAAGTTGACACCTTTGTGGGAAGATATTACACCACCCTTTATTACTTTGACAAGTAATCTGTTTTTTGAAAGTCTTTTTTTAACTTTTACTTCTACTATTCCATCATTAATAAAAAAATGTTCTTTTTCACTAATAAGGGAAAAATCCGGTCCAAGAGGAAGAGGAATTGCATTTTCACTGCATTTTTCATTATTTTCAAATAAAAATTCTTGACCTCGGTGGAGAAATATAGCTTTATCCAATATACCTAGCCTAATTTTAGGGCCACATAAATCCTGAACAATAAATACCCTTTTTCCAGATTTTTCTTCTGCAGATTTAATATTCTTATATATTTGTATTCTGTCTTTAAGTTCTCCGTGTGAAAAATTTATCCTGAAGCCATTAACACCGGTTTTTATAAGCTTTGTTATCATAGAAACACTTGATGAAGCAGGACCTAATGTTGCTAATATTTTTGTTTTGGTAGATAATTTGTTTTTCATTCTATAAATATAGCAGGAAATCTAAAAAAATGAAACATTTTACTATTAAATGGTACTGTATAATCTTTGTATCTACTTCCTATCTCCCTGCTCCCTTGAAATTTGGTCTTGCACATAGAGTTTTTCAACACTTGTTAACAGGCTGTTGAAAAACTCTACCGGCAAATCCATAATGTTTTTTAGTCCTACACAAAAACTGTATATTTATAGAAAATGTGGTCCCGTTCACACATTACTGCAAGCACCATTGGTTTAGCAGTTACTATAGCAACCAAACAGGGGCTTTACTTCTCCGGTGACTTATAAAGTCACCTGGGTGGGTTCTCTCCCCATTTTCTTTATAAATACACAGTATTTTGCTCCGGACTCATTTCAGAAGTTTTTCAACAGCTTGTTAACCATTTTACCTACAATAATTTGACAGTATCCTATTAAATATCTTCTTTGACGTATTTGTATAATTGATTTAGAATATTCCAAATAATAATATATTTACTGGAGGATTTATGAGGCTTGTTAAGAATTATCTAGTTCCTGAAAGCATTGAACAGGCAATGGAAATGTTGAAAAGCCCAGATTATAAAATAATTGCTGGTGGCTCAAAGATAAATAGTGAAAAGACTGGAGAATACGGACTTATTGATATAAGAAAATGCGGCCTTAACTATATAAAAGTTACACAAGGAATATTGCATATTGGAGCTATGACAAGAATATCAGAACTTTTAGACAATAAAGACTTTTGTGGCTTGGGAGAAAGTTTTGTAAATGCCTTGAAATCAACAGGTCATGCAATAGTAAGGAATCAAATAACTATAGGAGGATCTGTTTCTTCATTAACTCCATGGTTTAATCTGGCAACCCTTCTTCTTCTTGCAGATGCAAATATAATTTACATAGATGAGAATAATTCAGGCTCAATATCTTTTAGAGAATACTGCGATAATTCTCCCCGAGAGTTTATACGCAGAAAAATTATTAAAGAAATTACAATACCAATAAAAAAATATGAATTTAAATATATAAGATTTTCTCAAACTGAGGTTGATTATGCACCATTATATGTAGCTTGTTCAGGAAAAACTCCAGATTCATTGAAAATAGCTATTTCTGGATGTCTTCCTGAGCCAAAATTATTTGATAATTCTGATTTTCATATAAGTGACCTTTCATCTGAAACAGTTGAAAAATCATGCAATGATTTTATTGAAAAAATAAAAGGGAAAGTTATCTCCACTAATGTAAATTTTAGTAGAGAATATATAATTAAAATACTCCCAAGACTTATAAAAGAAAGCATAATGGAGGAAAAATGAAAATAACACTTACTATCAACGGTGATGTCAGAGACTTTGATATAGAACCTGGAAAAATACTTTTGGATCTTCTGAGGGAGGCTGGATATAAAAGTGTCAAAGACGGTTGTAGAGAAGGCGAATGTGGAGCATGCAATGTTATTATTAATGGGAAAACTACAAATAGCTGCATGGTGCTTGCTGCTCAAGTGGATGGAGCTGATATAATTACTGTAGAAGGACTTGGTAATGCAGACAATCCTCATCCTATTCAGGAAGCATTTGTTGAAGCAGGTGCAGTTCAGTGTGGGTTTTGTACGCCGGGAAAAATACTTTCCACTTATTCTCTTCTTAAAAAGAACCCTCAGCCTACAGATTCCGAAATAAAAGAGGCTTTAAGTGGCAATCTATGCAGGTGCACAGGATATGTTAAGCAGATTGACGCAGTGAAAAAAGCTGCCAAAAAGATGAAAGACTCTAAATAAGAGGAGGTTCAAGTGGATTTTAGATTAGTAGGAAAGAGTGCAAAAAAGATTGATGGTGTTACACTTGCTTGTGGAATGCCTAAATTTGTGGAAGATGTGAACCTTATTAACCCTCTTTATGTAAAAATGCTTTTTTCTCCATATGCACATGCAATCATAGAAGAGATTGACACAGATGAGGCAGAAAAACTTCCAGGAGTTAAAGCCATTTTTACACATAAAAATGTTCCAAGAATACCTCATACTACCGCCGGGCAGGGGTTCCCAGAACCATCCCCTTATGATACATATATTTTTCCTAAAAAAGTTAGATGGGTAGGAGATAGAGTTGCTGCAGTTGCTGCAGAATCTATTGAACTTGCTGAAAAAGCATTATCACTTATCAAGGTAAAATATAAAGAGCTTCCAGCAGTATTAGATGCCAGAGAGGCAATGAAAGAAGGAGCTCCTATTATACATGATGAAGCCGATGCATATCATCCTATCGGGGCAATATATGCTCCTGATAAAAACCTTGCTGCTGAAGTAAAGGCTGAAGCTGGAAATATTGATGATGGTATTAAAGAAGCTGATTTTGTTGTAGAAGGCACATATAAAGCTCATTATGCTAATCATTGCCATATAGAGACTCATATATGTTCCGGAGAAATAGATTCAAATAATCGACTGGTGATTTATACAAGTACTCAGGTTCCCTTCCATGCAAGAAGGATAACTGCACAAGCACTCGATATTCCTCTAAAAAAAATCAGAGTCATAAAACCAAGAATCGGTGGAGGATTTGGTGGAAAACAGGAAGTATTGCTGGAAGACATTTGTGCTTTAATGGTACTTAAAACAAGAAGACCGGTAATAGTCAAATATACCAGGAGTGAGGATTTTATATCAGGAAGGACTCGCCATGAAATATATACGACTATGAAAATAGGAGCTAAAAAAGACGGTACTATTACTGTCATGGACATGAATGTTCTTTCAAATACAGGAGCCTATGGTTCTCATGCACTTACAGTAATGAGTAATGCAGGCTCAAAAGTACTTCCATTATACCCATGCAAAAATGTAAGATTCCATGGTAAAACTGTTTATACCAATCTTCCGGTTGGTGGTGCCTATAGAGGATATGGTGCAACACAGGCCTATTTTGCAATGGAATGTCTTGTTGATGAGCTTGCCGAAAAGATTGGTATGGATCCAGCTGAATTTAGACTTAGAAATCACATAAAATTAAATGAGACTTCACCTATATTCAAGGCTCTTGGAGAAGGAAGAGAAGGAAATGAGATGTATATTAAATCCTGCGGGCTTACAGAAGCTATAAAAAAGGGTATGGAAGAAATAGGCTGGAAAGAAAAAAGAGCACGAAAAGATACTGGAAGATATAGAAGAGGCGTGGGTATGTGTGCACTTATGCAAGGCTCGTCAATACCTGATATAGATATGGGAGCTGTATTTATAAAAATAAATGATGACGGTTCTTTTAATATGAATCTTGGGGCAACTGATTTGGGAACGGGTTCCGATACGATTTTTGCTCAAATGGCAGCAGAAATACTTGGTGTAGAAGTTGATGATATAATCGTTTACTCATCTGATACTGATATGACACCCTTTGATGTTGGCGCATATGCATCATCCACTACATACTTATCGGGTTATGCTGTAATAAAGGCTGCTGAAAGGGTTAGAGATCAGATATTTGAAGTTGCTAAAGAAATATGGGAAATTGATAATACAGAAGGAATGTATTTGCAGGATAGAAAGGTATGCAGAGAGAATTATGATAGTATTCCTTTATCCGAGATAGCATGTCATTCTCTTTATGCACATAATCAGCATCAGGTTGCTGGAGTCAAATCTCATATCACCAAGGTCTCTCCTCCTCCATTCTCTGCACATTTTGTAGAAATTGAAGTTGATACACTTACTGGCAAAATAAAACCTCTCGAATATATTGCTGCTATTGATTGTGGAACAGCTATAAATCCTCAGCTTTCCGAAGGTCAAACCGAGGGTGCGGTTGCAAATGGAATATCATATGCAATGTGGGAACAGTATGTATTCAATGATAAGGGAAAAATGCTAAATCCTTCTTTTAAGAATTATCATATTATGAGAACTAATGATATGCCAAAAATCAAGACAATATTAATACCTACATATGAACCAACTGGTCCATTCGGAGCAAAGAGTGTTTCTGAAATATCCATAAATGGGGCCTTACCAGCTATTAGTAATGCAGTTTATCATGCTTGCGGAATAAGGCTTAAAGAGGGGCCTTTTACCCCTGAAAGAGTACTTAACCTTTTAGAACAGAATAATAATGAAAATTAAATATATAGGGCATTCATGCTTTTATATAGAGTCTATTAAGGGAAAAAGGATCATTTTTGATCCTTTTCCTGATTCCTTAGGATACGATAAAATAAAAGAAAAAGCCGATCTAGTATTAATATCGCATGGTCATTTCGATCATAACAGCATTAAAGATATAGAAAAGCCCTTTATGGTTATCAGGAAAAAAGGAAATCATAAAGCCTGTGGTATAGAAATATATGGAATAAGCTCTTTTCACGATAAGAATAAAGGAGAACTTAGAGGAAAAAACAATGTCTATTATCTAACTATAGATGGTATTAGAATCGCTCATTTTGGAGATATAGGAGATATTTCTAGAGATTTTCCACAATGCGATATTGCCTTCATACCAATAGGGGGATTTTATACCATTGATACAAAAGAGGCTTTAGAGCTTGCAGAAAAAATCGATGCTAAACTATTTTTTCCCATGCATTATAAAACAAGATTTGTAGATTTTCCCATTGCAGGAATTGATGAGATATTAAAAGACGAAAGAACAGAAATCCTAAATTCAGATATTTTTGAAGTATCAAAAGATATGCTTCCAAAAAAGACTAAAATAATTATTTTCAATAAATTTAGGTAAAAAGGCAAAAGGTTAAAAGGGTAAAAGGGACATTGAAGAAATTATGGATTTTGAATTTTGAATGTTGAATTATTGTGTCTCTTGTCCCTTACCCCTTATCCCTTTTATGGTCTTCTGGTATTAAAATCATAATAATTATTCCCCTAATCCCGATACTTTTAGGGAATGAAAAGCTTTTTTAATCCATTAAAAACAGTGGTGGAGATCACCTCTGATTGCATTAAAATAGTTCAGCTCAGGAATTTCGGTAGAAAGATCGTACTAGAAAGGGCTGAGTATTTTGATTTATCTGATAATTCATCAGAAACTATAATCAAAGAATTAAAGAGAATATCTAAGATCCTTGATTTTAATAATGCAGCTGTCGCAGTTCTTGGAAGGCAAGTGAATATCAAAAATTTCCTTTTTACTAATCTTTCAAATGAAGAGATAAAAAAAGCAATCAACTGGAAAATAGATCAAAGTCTTGCATATCCTTCTGATGAATATATTCTAAATATCTCTTCACCTGACAGTGTAGATATAGAAAACAGGAATGGGAAAAATAGATTAGTTGTTGCAACTGCAGTATTAAAGAAAGACCTTGTAATGATTACAGAAGAAATGAAAAAAGCCGGTATAGCTGTTGATTATATTGAATCTCAAGCAAGAGCTCTTTATTTACTTGGAAAAAAATCTGGCCTTCTCATAAAAGATGAAATCTCCGGTTTCCTCGATATTGGAGCTCATTCCACGAATCTTTCAGTATTTGAAGGAAATATACTTAGATATGCAAGAGATTTTTCTTATGGACTGAATTTAAATGATGATCAAATGCTTTTAGAAAAGATTATTGAAAATCTTAAAGAATCAATGGAATATTATAAAAATACATTTGGTATCAAACCATTTTCAAAACTTTTTATAACAGGTGGTGGCACAAAAGAAGAAATCATCAGAAAAATAAATGATAGACTTCAGCCAAAATGTCAAAAACTGGATTTTTCAAATAGTATTATAAATAACACAAATATTAAAGATAATAATCTTCAAAGATTTTCTGTAGCAATAGGAATAGGTCTTCAAAAAAGAAAAGATGCACTTTTTGTTCCAACTAGTTTTTTTTCAAGGATAAAAAGCATAATTGTAAAAAATCCAGAATTATCGATAAGTGCATGTGCAGTATTGATTATGATATTCAATCTTGGATGGAAAACATTAGAATACGGGAATTATTCTTTAAAAGAGTATTATTGGAATAAAAGGATTATGGATAATAAAGTTACTTATACAAAGATCTCAGGGGTTTATAAAGAGATCGAGAATATGAAAAAAGAATTTTCTACTCTAAAAAATATACAAAAAAGGGGGTTTTCATGGAGTATATTTCTTATGTTTTTAAGCAATATTGTCCCAGAAAATGTAACTGTAGAGTATATCTCACAAAATGGTAAAAACATAGAATTTAGGGGATATGCAATGAAATTCAGTGATGTTACTGAATTGCTTGAAAAAATAAAAAACTATCCTCAAATCAAAGACAATAAACTTGATGAAGCATCTGTAGTTTCAGAAAATAGGGTTGAATTTACGCTTAAAATGAGGATAAAAGATAATGGCTGACATTTTAAAAGAAAAGAATAAAATAGCATTGATTTGCATAGTAATGCTGTTAGCTTATTTTTATTTTATAAATCCTATGCTTATTAAGGAATGTGCAAGAAAAAAGATTATTCTTAGGAAAACTAGAAATGAATATTTGCTTATTAGTAAGAGAATTAATGGATATAACGATACAATAATAGAATATAATTCATTGAAAAATAAAATTTCTGATCTTAAAAAAAGTATAATATATCAAAGTGATGCTACTGTGGTCGGAAAAAGACTTAATGATCTAGCGGATGTATATGGAGTAAGTATTTCAAAACTCTCTTTTGGTGAGACAAAAAAAATTAATGGATATTATATTCTTTCTATAAATATGGATATTTCAGGAGAATTTTTCAGAATAGGTGATTTTATTGGCAAGATGGAAAATTCTTTTACAAATGTTGACTGGAATGTAAATAAGATGGCAAGTAAAGAAAATAAAAAGATATCAGGAAATTTTGTGCTTTATGTCAGACAGTATGAGGGATAGATGAAAATATTAAAAATATTAATATTTATTTTCATATCAATCTATATAGGATGGTGGATGGGACAGCACAGATCTGAATTACCTAAAAATATCAATCTAAACTTCTCAAAACCGGAAAATATTAAAACTGTTTTATCTTTAGAAGATATCAGGAAAATGGGTTGGAAAAGAGATATTTTTGATTCAAAAACTATAGTAAAAAATACTCAAGAAAAAAAGCATGTACATATAAAAATAGCAAAGAAAAAAAAGAGAATAACTCCTCCAAATATTATTGTTTCCGGAATAATGGAATCTAAAGATGGAAATCTTGCTATTGTGAATAGAAAAATAGTAAAAACAGGCGAATATATACTTGGAGCAAAAATAATTAAAATAACCTCAAATAAGGTTTCGGTAGTTAAATCGGGGACAACATTTACATATGGATTAAAATAATGAAAAAATATATTTTACTCATATCAGTTATTTTCTTTTTGGCGTTTAATAATAACTTTGTGCCAAAAGAAGAGAAAATAGCTTCAAAAGATGACAATCTAGTTAGTATTCATCTTTTAGAGGCGAATCTTGTCGATGCTATTAGATTACTTTCAGCAAAAACCGGAAAAAACATTCTAATGGATGGTAAACTCAAAGGAAAAATTACTGTAGATCTTAAGAATGTTCCTCTTGAAGAGGCATTAAGGTCTATACTGGATAATTTTGGATATACATTTATAAATAGGGGAAATATATACAGGCTTGTTCCATCGAGCAGCCTTAAAACTGAATCAAAACTTCAGAGAAAACTTTTTACTCTTGAATATGTATCCGCAGACAATATAAAAAACCTTATTTCCTCAATACTTTCTAAGGAAGGAAAAGTAATAACTGATGCTCCTCATAATTCAATAATAGTAACAGACTATGAGCAAAAGATCAGAGAAGTGGAAAATTATCTGTATAAATTGGATATTCCAGTACCTCAGGTCTTTATAGAAGCTAGGATAGTTGAGACATCCTTAGGAAAGAATGACAATTCAAAAATTGCATGGAGCCTTGTCAAGAATTATATGGCTAATGATATTACAAATAAAAAAAGTCTTTCCATGACAGATGGCGGTGCATTATATGGAGTTTTGTCATCAGCAAATCTCAATATTATTCTCGATAGATTAAGAGAGGATACACGAGTAAAACTTCTTTCATGTCCAAATGTAACTACACTTAATAATGAAAAAGCTGTAATTGAGATAACAACAACAAAAGTAGTAGGAAAAGAAGCACTGTTTGATGATACTGGTAAAATAAAAGGCTATACACCCAAAACTGAAGATATAGGAATAAAACTTGAAGTTACTCCATTTATTACAAGAAATCAATATATCAATCTTAAAGTAGTACCCTCCATAAGTTCTGCTAAAAAATCAGATCTTTTTCCTGATGAAGCTCTAGATGTAACAGAATCAAAAGCAAATACATCTATACTTATTAAAAATGGAGAGACTCTTGTAATAGGTGGTTTAATAAAAGAAGACCAAGAAAGTGTTACTAAAAAAATACCATTTCTTTCCGATATACCGTATATAGGTAAAAGATTATTTACCCATTCAAGTAAGAATGAATCAAAAAAAGAACTTACTATATTTGTTACTGCAAAAATTATACACTTGAATACAAATGCTTTTAGTTTTAAAAAATACTATTAGCCTTTATGGAGGATATATATGAGTGCTGTTACAGTCGATGAACTTATTAAAGTATCAGGAATAACCGAGAAAGAACTTGAATATATATTTAAAAGATTTAATGAATATCTTCCTTTTCCTCTCGCAGGAGGGCTAAGCCGAACCTCAATAATACCTTCTGAAGATGCACCATATATAATAAAGATATCAGCTATGTTAAAGACAAATAAATTTGATGAAAATGAGATAATAAAGTTATTAGGTAATAATATTGAGAAAAAAGAAAATAAAAAAAATATTGATACGAGAATAATGAAGAGGCTAGATGAAATAGCCAAAGGATATGAAATACTTAAAAAACAATATGAAAAAATCTCGGAAAATAATTCCATACTTATCAAAAAAAATAGTGAAATGAAAAAAGTCATTGAGAATATTGGAAGAGAAAATACCAAGATGAAGCAATTACTTGGTGAAAAAAAGGATGAGAACAAATTATTAGGGAAAAAGATTACTCAGCTTGCAAGTGTAGTTCTAAAATTGAAAAGAGAAAATAATGAGTTACAACATATTATGATTGAACTTGAAAGAAGACTTGAGAAAAACAATTCAAATACTAATATGCAGAATATAGAGAGAAGATTTGAAAAATTTGAAAATGCGCATAGCAGACTTGAAAATACTTTGGCCAGTATAAATACATCAATTATTAAGAAAAATAGTGTGAGTTTTTTTGAAAAAATGAAAAACTGGTTTGCTGAAACCAGCTTTGAAAACAATTATAATCTCTAAATAGAACTGTCTCTAAAACATACAAACGTCTGTGATTATCTGATGAAAAATTAAGCAGACGTTTTTTCATTTTCCTTTCTAATCCCTACTTCCTACTCCCTACTTCCCCTTATATTATAATTTGTATTAAAGGAATAAAAATTGCTAAAATATTATGATTAAACCAAGGAGTGAGTATGAAAAGAACAATAGAAATTGAGCAAGCAGAAATAAGAGAATTGAGAGAAAAAGCAATTCTAAATCAACATAAGAAAAATAAACTTTCTGCAGAAGAGAGATTAAAGCTTCTATATGACGGAGGAGAATATAGAGAAATACTCTGTCATGTGAAAACACAATGTACAGACTTTAATATGCAGGAAAAAAAGGTTCCTGGAGACGGTATAATAGCAGCTTATGGATTTGTTAATGGAAGACTTACATATTCATATGCTCAGGATTTTTCAGTACTTGGTGGCAGTCTTGGATTAAAGCATGCTGAAAAGATAATGAGAGTACTTGATCTTGCCTTGAAAAATGGAGCTCCTGTAATAGGTCTTAATGACTCAGGTGGTGCAAGAATACAGGAAGGAGTAGAATCTTTAGCTGGTTATGCTGGTATATTTTATAGAAATACAAAAGCATCAGGAGTTATTCCTCAAATATCTGCAATTATGGGTCCATGTGCTGGTGGTGCGGTGTATTCTCCAGCATTGACTGATTTTGTATTTATAAATAAAGAAAATGCATATATGTTCCTAACGGGTCCCGAGGTAGTTAAAGCTGTTACCGGAGAAAAAATAGGTTTTGATGATCTCGGTGGAAGTGATGTACACACAAAGAAAAGTGGAGTTGCACATTTTGTTACAGAGGATGATGAACATACAATAGAAAGCATTAAAACACTTCTTTCATATATTCCGCAGAATAATCTTGAAGATCCTCCATATATTCCTAATGATGAACAATCGGATAAATTTAGCAATCCTGTTCCAGATGATCCAAAAATACCTTATGACACTCATGAATTGATAGAGAATATTTTTGATGAAGAAAGCTTTTTTGAGGTTCAGGAAAACTTTGCTAAAAATATTGTAGTGGGATTTGCACGTCTTGCAGGATATTCGGTTGGATTAATAGCCAATAATCCATCTTCTCTTGCAGGAGTTTTGGATATTAATGCATCAGTAAAAGCATCTAGATTTATAAGATTCTGCGACTGTTTTAATATTCCTATAATATCTCTTATAGATGTGCCAGGATTTCTTCCGGGAAGTACACAGGAACATAATGGTGTAATAAGAAACGGAGCAAAACTGCTTTTTGCATATTGCGAAGCAACGGTTCCTAAAATTGGTGTTATTATCAGAAAGGCTTATGGTGGAGCATATTGTGTTATGTCTTCAAAACATATTGGGGCAGATTTTAATTTTGCATGGCCAAATGCAGAAATAGCTGTAATGGGGGCAGAAGGAGCATGTAATATCGTTTTTAGAAAAGATATTGCAGCATCTAAAGATCCTTCATCTCTGCGTGAAAAGCTTACAGAAGAATACAGAAATACCTTTGCAAATCCATTTGTTGCAGCTGAGCTTGGATATATTGATGAAGTAATAAAGCCAGAGGATACAAGAAATGTTTTGATAGATTCATTGATTTCATGTCTAGGAAAACGTGAATCTGGACCGGATAAAAAACACGGGAATTTCCCGGTATAGAGGATTATTATGCATAAAACACATAAAATATTAGTTGCAAATAGAGGTGAAATAGCACTGAGAATAATCCGTGCTGCAAAAGAGCTTGGTATTTTCACGGTTGCTGTATTTTCTGAAAGCGACAGAGAGTCACTTGCAGTCAGGCTTGCAGATGAAGCATATAATATTGGTTCTGATGATTTGTCTGATTCATATCTTAATATAGAAAAGATAATAATGACTGCGCAAAAGGCAGAATGTACGGCAATACATCCTGGATATGGTTTCTTATCTGAAAATGCAGAATTTGCATCAAGAGTCATAAGCAGCGGAATGATATTCATAGGGCCTGAGCCTAAAACTATTATTGAATTAGGGAATAAAATCAGAGCAAGAAAAATTGCCGAAAAAGCTTTAATACCTGTTATTCCAGGCTTTAACGGAGAAATAAAAAGCGGAAAACAGGCAAAAGAGATTGCAAAAAAAATTGGATTTCCACTTATTCTTAAAGCTGCACATGGTGGCGGTGGAAGAGGCATGAGAATAGTTACTGAAAATAATAATCTCGTAGAATCTGTAAAGCAGGCAATTTCCGAATCTTTACTTTCTTTTGGAAGTAAGAAAGTATTTATGGAAAAATTTGTGGAAAATGCTAAGCATGTAGAAGTACAGATATTGGCAGATAAATTTGGTAATATTATTCATCTTTTTGACCGAGACTGTTCTATTCAGAGAAAGCATCAAAAAATGGTTGAAGAAGCACCATGCAGTATATTAAATACACATCAGAGAAAAAAATTATATGAATATGCAAAAAAAATCATAAAGCATGTCAACTACTCCGGAGCAGCAACAGTTGAATTTCTATTTGATGGAAAAAATGATTTCTATTTTCTCGAGGTCAATCCTAGAATACAGGTTGAACACCCGATAAGTGAAATGATAACTGGTATTGATATAGTGAAAGAACAAATAAAGATTTGTTTGGGAGAAAGGCTTAAATTTAAGCAGAGAGATATAAATATGAGTGGCCATTCAATAGAAGTAAGAATTCTTGCTGAAAGAAACGATGATTCAGGATGTTTTCATCCCTCATTTGGAAAAATAGAAAGATTTGTTTCCCCATCTGGCATGGGTATAAGAATGGAAACTGCATGTTATTCAGGAATGGAAATAAGTCCCAAATTTGATTCAATGATAGGAAAGCTTATCTCTTTTGGTAAGACCAGGAAGGATGCAATAAGAAAGATGCAAATAGCACTTTCAGAAATAATAATAGAAGGGATAGAGAGCAATATTCTTTTTCTTAGGCGAATATTGAAAGACAGTGAGTTTGAAAGCGGATTTTATTTTACTAATTTCATTCAAGAGATGTTTTCAAGAGAAGGAATAGAGCAAGATGAAGATATACTTGAAAGTGCAGCTATAATAAGTGCATTATTGAGATTTCGCGAAGAAAAGAAAAGATTACCAGTTGGTGAAAAGATAAAAAAGGTCGTAAATAGATGGAATCTTGCGGGAAGGAATGAAAACTTCCGATCCAGAAGGAGTTTATAGTGAAATATGAAATTAAAATAGGCTCTAAAACATATTTGGTTGAGTTTGATGATTCTAAAAAAGCTAATGAGATAAACAAAGTATTTTTAAATGGAAAGGAAATAGCTGTAGATACTGACAAAAAACTATCTTCATTCCTTATAAATGACAGATCATTTCAGCTGAAATCTTATGTAATAGTAGACGGTAAACCTGCCAGATTGAGTATAGATGATACTCAGCTTAATATTATATTTAAGGATAAAAAGCATCGTGGTTCTTCCAATAAAAATAGTGAAGGGATTATAAAATCACCTCTTCAGGGGATAGTATCTGGTATAAGCATATCCAAGGGAGATAAGGTGAATGAAAAACAAGTTCTTATAACAATAGAAGCTATGAAGATGCAGAATGAGATCAGGGCGCCTTTTTCAGGAACTATTAAAACAATAAAGGCCCATGAAGGAGACAATATTAAGGAAGGTGATTTTTTAATAGAGATCTCTCCTGATGAATAAAGGATTACTTAATAAGAATTTTTTTCTTCTTTGGCAGGGGCAACTTGTAAGTCAGCTTGGAGATCAGGCATTTATTATTGCAATGAATTTCTGGATTAAGCATGAGACCGGATCCGCTTCACTTGTAGGTATGATAATGATGCTTTCAACTCTTCCATCAGTAATACTTGGACCATTCGCAGGCACATTTGCAGACTGGCACTCTAGAAAGAAAATAATAGTCATCTCTGATCTTTTAAATGGATTGGCAGTAATATCAATGGGTATTGCGATATATTACAATGCTATGGAGACAAAGTATTTGCTTATTATGCTCTTTATTATTTCTACCTTTGTAGCAATAATAAATTCATTTTTCAGGCCGGCAATAACAGCATCTATTCCAGAATTGGTTTCTAAAGATAAACTGGAAGCAGCCAATTCTATGAATGAATCTACCCTACAGCTTGCGAGTTTTATAGGTCAAGGTGGCGGGGGCCTTTTATATAAAATGTTCGGACCTGCGCTTCTTTTTATCGGAGATGGAATAACCTATCTTTTTTCATCATTTAGTGAATCATTTATTAATATACCTCAGAAAATAGAAAGAAAAAAACATGATTCTATTAAAGAACTTATAAATCACTTTATTTCTGATATGAAAGGCGGATTTCAATATATCTATAAAAGAAAGGGAATGAGAAACCTTTTTCTTATAGCTGCTGTATTAAACTTTTTCTTAATGCCGATTATTGTATTACTTCCATTCTTTGTTGAAGATTTTTTAAAAAAGGGAGCGGACTGGTATGGATACATAATGGGAGCATTCGGAGCAGGTGCTCTTTTAGGATATTTCTTAGTCTCCATAATAAAGATGTCTCCAAAAATCAGGAGTCTTTCGATTGTATTTCTTATAGTTATTAATTCGTCCATAGTCGCATTACTTGGACTTGTAAGAAATCCGATAATCGCGCTTTTAATGATGTTTATAGCAGGAATTATGAATGGATTCATAAATATCAATATAATGACTGCAATACAAGTATCTACTGACAATAATATCAGGGGAAGGGTGTTTGGACTGCTTCAAACTATGAGTATGGGAATAACTCCAATATCCATGGGTTTATCCGGAGTCGTCGCTGATTTGTTGAATCAGAATATTCCACTTGTATATATTGTAAGTGGAGGAATAGCAACAATCTTATCGTTTTTAGTAGGTCTAAACAAGAATACAAGAGAGTTCTTAGCATTTTGATCAAAAAAGAACTGCTTTTACCTGTAGGAAGTATGGAGGCTTTTAAAGCTGCTCTTTCTGTAAAAGCAGATGCTATTTATTTTGGATATACAAGATTTTCGGCAAGAAAAAGGGCAACTAATTTTACTTTGTCTAAAGTGATAGATCTTATTAATACTGCACATAAACACAACATTAAAGTATATTTAACTCTAAACACTATTATCTTTGATAGTGAGATACCGAAGTTAATCAGTTTTCTATATTTTTTGAATAAATTAAGACCAGATGCGGTAATACTTCAAGATATTGGTCTATATAATATTTTAAAGAATTATTTTCCTAATCTCATATTACATGCATCCACTCAGATGAATAATACTTCAATTGAAAGTTTTAGATTCTTGGAAGAATTAGGCTTTAAAAGAGGTATTGCTGCAAGAGAATGCACAAAATCAGAGCTTGAAAAGATTAAGAAAGATTCATCTATTGAAGTGGAGGGATTTATTCATGGAGCTCACTGTATAGGCTACTCAGGTATATGCTCTTTTAGTTTTAATAGAGACAGAAGGAGCGGAAACAGAGGAGATTGCGCACAACCGTGCAGACTTATATATAAAGAGGAAAGCATGGGTAAGGACAAATGGCTTTCACCAAAAGACCTTTGCCTGATTGAAGATATCAAAGATCATCCCCTTGATTATCTTAAAGTCGAGGGAAGACTGAAAACAGCTGATTATATTATTACAATAGGAGAAAATTATTTAAATGCTCTGAAAGGGGAAAAAATATTAAAAGATGAGCTTAAAACAGTTTTTAACCGAGGATATACTTCTGGAAATTACTCATTTAGAAATCCATCAGATCTTTTAATAAAAAAATCAAATGAAATTCCTGGTAGGATTATTGGAAGATTCAATAAAATAGGTAAAAATCATATTGTAGCTTCACTTGAAATAGAAGTAAATTCTGGAGATGGAATAATATTTTCAAATAGAGGCGGCATTGTAACCAAGGTGATTAGAGTAAATAAAAAGTACTCAAAACTCTTTGGAGATTTTGTTTTTACTGAGTTTAATGTTGGAAAAAAAGTCATACTTACTTCAAGAAATATAAGCCTAAAAAATGATATCAAAGTATATGAATATTTTGAAAAAGTACCTATTGAACTGATTATAGAATTTGATAAAAATATTGAAATCAAAATATTTGATTCCTGTTTCAAAAGTAGTCAGATAGCAGAAAGAGCAAAAAAAACCGATTCAAAACAGATATTATTAAAGAAGTTAAGGGTCTTGAAAAATAAAAAGGTGGTCTTAGATATTAAAATAAGTGGAGATGAAGGATTTTTTATAAGCTTTTCAGCCATTAATATTTTAAAAAGAGAGATCTCTGAGTTATTGATGAAGAAAATCAAAAATGACATTAAAAATCTTAAAAATAGGATTTTACTTAAAAAAAATAGAGCAAAAAGAGATATTATAAAAAACACTGCTAAGATATTTTCTAAAAAAGACCTTTATTTATTTAAAAAATCTAATTTGGTTTTCGAGAATCTATATTTTCATCATAATCTTTTTGATAATATAGAAAATGATGATAATAATATTCCATACTTTCTTCCTGTAGAATATATTGATACGGAGAAAATACTCATAAAACTTAAAAGCAAGGGTTATAAAAGAATATTGTGTTCGGATTCAAAAACAATATATTTAGCTAAAAAACATGGTTTCAAGATATATCTTGATTACTTTTTCCCAATAGTGAACTCTTTTTCTATTAAATGGGCAAAAGAATACGGTATAAAAAGAGTATGTATCTCTCCAGAGCTTCCGGAATCTTTATATGAATCTTTGATCGATAATGGAATAGAGATCGAGAAAATAAGTTCACACAGACCTATTTTATTTTTCAGCGCATGCTGCTTTTTCAATCAGTATGACAAGAAAAAGCTGGAATTTAAGGATCAGAGAGAAAATCAGATCATAATGAAAAAATACGGATGTTTGAATATTGCACTTGATGGAAAGATAAAAAAATATCCGGAAAATCCTTATGTTGATTTTCATAGAATAGATTTCAGTTTTTTGGATATTTAAAGTAATATTTAGATAATTTCCATTTTAAGTAAAATATAATTTACAAAAAAGATCGATTGGTGTAAAATGTATTTTACTTATAGGAGGGCGCATGGATTTTTGGTTTGAGCAACAGGTTGTTTTAATAAAGAATATTATCAGTAAGAAAAAAAGATATTTATATAATAATATAGATTAAAACAATAAATATATTAATATATTTAG
>Ga0114934_10000777_pt1 | contig 20475 bp, 9 predicted proteins | sample 4SBtaG_2_FD_99695 | JGI IMG/M metagenome (GOLD analysis project Ga0114934, IMG submission 99695) | Deep subsurface microbial communities from Kolumbo volcano to uncover new lineages of life (NeLLi) - 4SBTROV10_white metaG | ecosystem: Environmental > Aquatic > Marine > Volcanic ...
ATTTCTTTATTTACAAGGAATATCCCAAGAAAAGTGGACACTCCAACAGTGTATTGATTATGGGATTCAACACAATATTCAGGTACAACAACAGACGCTGAACACAAAAATAAGCGGCAATAACTACTTTCAAGCCAAGATGGCGTTATATCCCAACCTAAATCTCAGCGGTAACCATAATTACTCCGAAGGACACACAGTTAATCCCTATACCAATTCTTTTTCAGCTAATGTGTCCCACAACGATAACTTTTCTTTAAATAGTAGCGTTACTTTATTTAATGGGTTTAAGCTACTTAACACCATAAAACAACAGAAATTTGCTTGGTTTGCCGGATTATCAGACATAGAAAAATCCAAAAATGATCTTGCACTTAATATTGCCACAGACTATCTTCAAGTACTCTTCAACGAAGAAAACGAAGAAATAAATCGTGAACAAGTAGGCATTAATAAAGAACAAGCAAAAAGAACAAAAACACTCTTTGATGCAGGCAGTGTAGCAGAAGGCAATTTATTAGATGCTCAAGCACAATTGGCAAATGCTCAATTACAACTCATCACAGCCCAAAATCAAGTAACGATGTCCATTCTGTCACTTAAACAACTGATGAATCTGGATTCCTTACCTGATTTTCAAGTCTTTCGGCCCACAATTGATGATATATCAAAAGCTGCCCTATTGTTAAATATTGATACTATTTTTCAACAAGCACTGGATTTTTTACCACAAATGAAGTCTGCAAAATATACCCTAGAATCCAATAAAGCATCTTTGGCTGCTGCCCGTGGCGGATTGAGTCCCAGCATCTATCTTTCAGGCTCATACAGCACCGGCTATTCTGATGCCCGCACTAGAGGCACATACAATCCGGTAGTTCAACCTATTGGTTTTTTACCAAGTACAGGCGAAACTGTTTACGGAAGTTCATTTATCTATACACCTGAGAAATATCCTTTTAACGACCAATTAAAAGATAACGCCAGTAAAAATGTAACGCTCGGTGTTTCCATACCCATTTTTAAAAATTGGCAAACACAAACACAAATCAGTAATGCTAAAATAAGTCTGTTGAATGCTCAGCTCTCTATGGAAAACACACAGCAACAAATCTATAAAGACATCCAACAAGCTTATACTGATGCCATAGCCGCTTATAAGAAATTTCAATCAGCCACCAAATCATTGGTTGCACAAAGAAAATCTTTTGCCTATATGCAAAAGAAATTCAATGTAGGCATGATTAATGTTTTGGATTTCAATACGGCAAAGAACAACCTTTTTAAAGCAAAATCAGAGTTACTCCAAGCTAAATATGAATATATTTTTAAATTAAAAATTCTTGATTTTTATCGCGGACAACCCTTAACTTTCTAATTATTATGGCAAAAAAGAAGAAAACCACACGATACATTATTTTCGGTGTTATAGGCTTAATTATTCTATTGGTCATTCTCAAAAAAACAGGTGTTATAGGCAGTTCTGCCATCATGAAAATAGCCACTGAAAATGTTACAAAAAGAAATATTGTTGAAACCATATCCGCAAGCGGTAAGATACAACCTGAGACCGAAGTCAAAATAAGTCCCGAAGTATCGGGTGAAATTATTGAAATTTATTTTAAAGAAGGCGACAAAGTAAAAAAAGGCGATTTGCTGCTAAAAATAAAACCCGATATTTATATTTCTACACTGGAACGCATGGAAGCATCGCTCAATTCTACTAAAGCCAACCTAGCCAATTCCAAAGCACAATTGGCACAGTCACAAGCAGAAATGGTGAAACAAGAATTGTCCTACAAACGAAACAAGAAATTATGGGAAGAAAAAGCCATTTCTGATGCCGATTACGAAAATGCATTAGCACAATACCAATCACAACAAGCCAGTTTAAAATCAGCGAAAGAAAATGTAAAAGCAGCTGAATTTTCCGTCATTTCATCTCAAGCATCCGTAAAGGAAGCCAACGAAAACTTAATAAAGACAAGCATTTTTGCACCCATGGATGGCACGCTTTCAAAACTGAATGTAGAAAAAGGGGAACGCGTAGTAGGAACAGCTCAAATGGCAGGAACAGAATTATTAACCATTGCAAACTTAAACCGAATGGAGGTAAAAGTACAAGTTAACGAAAACGACATTGTCCGTTTATCTCTATCGGATACCGCTAAAATTGAAATTGATGCTTACCTGAATCATCCATTTAAAGGTATTGTAACTGAAATTGCCAATTCAGCCAATTCTACCGGACTATCAGCCGAACAAGTAACCACCTTTGATGTTAAAATTCTGATTTTAAAATCATCTTATGCTGATTTATTGAAGGGAAAATCTGATAATTTTTATCCTCTTCGTCCGGGCATGTCAGCAACCGTAGATATTCAAACAAGGAAAGCCAATGATGTCTTATCTGTTCCCGTTCAATGTGTAACGACACGCATTGACTCACTGACAGATACCGATAGTATTAATACCGACAACGAAGATAAAACAGTTCAAGAAATTGTCTTTATATACCAAAAAGGCAAAGTAAATATCCGGAATGTTACGACCGGTATTCAGGATAACGACTATTTCGAGATTAAAGAAGGACTAAAAGAAGGAGAAGAAGTTGTTTCAGCCCCCTACTCTGCTATTTCGCGATTTCTAAAAGATGGGATGTCTGTCGAAAAAGTAGATGCTAAAACATTGCTGAATACCAACGAATAAATTGATAATAAATGGCTTTCTTTTTACTTATAGAAACCTCATCTCCGGTTTGTTCCGTTTCTATTGCTAATGAAAATGGAATCGTAGCTACAAAAGAAAATAATTCAGGACTAAAACATGCTGCATTGGCACCGCAATATGTTCAGAAATTATTAGTAAAATATTCCCCCGATGCTGTTGTCCTAAGTGCCGGGCCAGGCTCCTATACAGGTTTGCGCATAGGCACTTCATTGGCAAAAGGTATATGCTTTGGTAAAAATATTCCTCTGATTGCTGTTTCTACTTTACGAGCAATGGCAGATGGCTTGCAAGAAACAACTTCTTTTTCGTCGGAATCTATCTTTGTCCCAATGTTAGATGCCAGACGAATGGAGGTCTATACTGCAGCTTATGATTATCAAGGCAATGAAATCCTCCCTACTCAACCAATCATCTTAAATGAAAATAGTTTTGAGCAATTACATGGGAAATCACTTATATTCTTTGGTTCCGGTAGCGAAAAAGCAAAACCTTTATTTTCAGCTAATAAAAAAATACAATTCGTTAATGGTTTCCAACTATCTTCAACCTATCTATTGCAGCAAACTATTAAGAAATATAAGCTTAAACAATTTGAGAATGTCGGCTATTTCGAACCGTATTATTTAAAAGATTTTTTGGTTACAACAAGTAAGAAAAAGTTGTTTTAGAGGACTTCTATTAATTACTCTTTTTCCTTTATAAATCTATTAGAGATATTCCCAAAGAAATCCAATAATTTTTTAAGACCGCTAAAATATAATAGTATAAATAGACCTATAACGACAAACCAAATAACAAAAAAATTCATCCAAAAAGTGTCAATCCAAAAACCAAATATTTGCTTTCGTGGAGCATAAAATTGAGCTTTCACGAACTTATTCTTAGGATCCTGATATACAGGATCAATCTTTCTATATAATTTGTTATTATATTCTACTATTCCTTCCAATGTGTTTTTATTCCGAACAAAATCTGATAACTTATCGTTAGTATATTCCTTTTTACTTTTTAAAAATGCTTTTTGGTCAGCATCTGTCTTTTGCATTTCACGCGTTAACTTATCTTTTTTTAAACTTGTAATTTTAGCTTTCTTGATATAATATTCTTTTAACTTTCTTAATGATAACTTGTTCTCTTTCAATACTTTTAAAGTAACTTTCTCGGGTGTCAGATATTTGAGATGGTTAAATTTAAATTTTGGATTCTCTTTCATCCCTATTGCAATCTCATTTCTCAGCATCTGCAAGGCTAGTGCATTTTCTTCTTTTTTCTCCGGTTTATTAATATTCCGCTTCAAAGCATCTACCTTATTCATCAAGCTAACAAGCCAATAATCTTTCTTATAGTTACAGTTATTAATAATTTTATCGTAAGGATAAAAAACTGACTCAAAAGCATTATTTTTATACTGATACACAGCAATGGCTTCATAAGCCCACCGGGCAGTAATAATTTCGCCATACCAAGGAATTTCACTTGGCGTAGAAATCATAGGGTTTAATTTATCGTAGCTTACAATAATACCACTTAATATCATTTGTGGAATCACTAAAAAGGGAATAAGAATGTAAATTGTTACAGCCGTTTTAAAGCTATCGGACACATTAAGTCCAAGAATAATAGCAAATGCCCATGCAGAAAACAGCATAATCCAATAATGAAAATACAGTCCTTTAATTTCCAAAATAGAGTTTCCAATCAACACAAATGTCAATGCCTGAAATGCAGAAATTGTTAAAAGAATATAGAACTTACTATACAAATAACTTCCCCAGCTTAGATTTAGAAATTTTTCCCGTTTAAGGATTTTACGGTCTTTTATAATTTCTTCAGCACTCACCGTTAACCCAACAAAAATAGCAATAATAACTGCCATAAAAATGTAAACGGGAATATTATCATTTTTACTAAAATTATAACCTTCAGAACTTACCGCATCAATGTCCCAGTATTTAATAATGAAACTCAGGAACAAAGCCAAAATAGGTGTTTCCAGTAAATTAATAAAAAGATACTGGGTGTTAGCAATTTTAGATAATACATCGCGTTTCACAAAAATCCAAAATTGTTTCAATTTATTTGGCGTTTTAAACTGAATCTCAGGCAATTTCAACTCGCGTTCATCAAACTTTTGTTTTTGTGATATTTTCTTTTGATTTTCTAAGTATAATTTATTCCACTCTTCCGGTAATATCTTTCGTGTCATGGACAAAGTACCATACTCGTCAAGAATCTTAGTTTCAATGATATTAAAAATCTGTTCTGAGTTTACATTACCGCATACAGGACATTCACTCTCACTCCAATCGGCTTGATGCATTTGAGATTTAAAGTAAGTAATCGCATCAACAGGGGCACCATCATAAATAAGATATCCACCATTATCTAGAATCAACATAGAATCAAACATTTTATAAATGTTTGATGATGGCTGATGAATGACAACAAAAATTAGTTTTCCTTTTAAAGTTAACTCCTTCAAAAGATCCATAATATTTTCAGAATCCCTTGATGACAAACCGGAAGTTGGTTCGTCAAGAAAAAGAATTGCCGGTTCACGAATCAATTCAAGGGCAATATTTAATCTTTTTCTTTGCCCTCCACTAATTTTCTTATTCAACGGGGAACCTACTTTCATATCTCTAATCTCATACAGACCAAGCGTTCTAAGCACTTTTAATACGGTACGAATTAGTTGAAATCGTGTATAATTATCAAAACAAAGTCGTGCATTAAAATATAAATTCTGAAAAACAGTTAATTCTTCAATTAAGAGGTCGTCTTGTGAAACAAACCCAATTAATCCTTCTAATTTTTTTTCTTCCTCCGAAAAAACATTTATGCCGTTAATCAAGACTTCCCCTGCATGTGGGGGATTTGCCCCATTCAGCACATTCAATAATGTCGATTTTCCTGCACCACTCGCCCCCATAATACCAACAAGCCTACCAGAGGTTTCAGTGAAGCTCATAGGATGCACACCTATCTTACCACTTTTAAATCGATATTCTATATCCTTTACTTCGTAAACAATTTTTGAAGTAATCTGATCTTGGCTAAAAATGGCAATAATATCACTATAATATATTGGTTTTATTTTTTGACCACGGATAGAAGCGCCGAAGTTAAAAATATAAACTTTATCTTTATGAAAAATCTGTCCATTTACCGAAAGCTCATCATCACCAATATATCTAAACAAATAAAGGTTTGTTAGGTGTAAATGAAAAAAGCGAATTTGTCCGTGCATTCCCTCGTTCAATAAATGCTTAACTTTGGGATGATCAAACTCTTTATTATTATCTACGACTAGTATTCTTGAAGAATTTGGGATTCTATCAAAAGGATATAGAACAAAACCAAGCAATCGCTTATACTCATCCATTGGAATATGGAAGGTATCAGATACTGTTTGAACAAACTCCAGTTCTTGTTCAGTAACCTCCTCAAAATCAGCCTTAATAAATTCAAATAGGTTATATACAACAACAATCTTTTGTTTAAGCGTTAGATCATTATTTATTTCAGTACATATTTTAAGAATTTTTACAGAACTTACAGCAATACTTTTTGCCCGCTTCTTTTTTTTGCTCTGTTTCTCTTGATAAATTTTGTAATAATAGTCAAAGACTTTCAAATAGTCATTAACCAATTTTGCATTGAGTTGTTGTTTTAGAAATTGTCCGACAACTTGTTTTCGTTCTTCTACATTACTTTCGGGTCTAGCAATTAATGCGAATAAATGCATTAACGCTTTTAGAATCCGCTCACTCATCTAAAAATCAGTTATTTTGTTTAAAACCAACCAGCATCAATAAATAACCTGACTGCAGATTATCATTATCTAATTGAGCTTCAATAATACAATCAATGGTTGAAGAAAACTTAAAGTCCCAATAGGTTGAATTATCATAATCAGCATTGGTGAACAATAAGTTTCTTTCTTTATCGTAAATTCTAAAAACAACATTTCCTTCCGTCGTTCCGGAAGCCGCAATAATTCGATAGACACTTCCACCAAAAAAGGTAATATGAAATTCTGCAATCTCATCTTCGTTCAATAATGCTTTATATTGCTGTCCATCAGATATATATGGCGGAACCAAATATTTCGTGCATAGATTTACAGTCTTATCAACTTGAGCAGTTGTTACATTACTAAGCCCAATAAAACCGGTTAGAAAAACAAGTACAATTAATATTTTTCTCATCATATTAAATATTTATTCAATGATAAAATCTCGAATTTTTGAAACTTTCTCGCGAATAGTTGTCAATTGTGCATCAGAAACAACAACTTTAGATTTAGAATTAATTACTGTTAATTTATTCTTAACATCCACTGTTGGTTTTTCATAGGTATAATTTATATCAATTCCATCAAAGTCATAAGCCAAATCAATTAACATATCAGATAATTTACTATAATCGTCTGATTGATTGTAGTACGGAGATATTATTTTAATCAAATTTTCTAAAGGGTTCTTTTGCTCTCCTATTCTATACAATAATTCCTGATCCTTAATATTAGCAGAAAGTTGAGTAATGGAATATAAACTTTCAATAAATCCACCGGTAAGAATTAAAACGCCTAAATCATTTCGATTATTTTCTTTCAGGAATTTATCTGCTTTACGATATGAATTTGAAATAATGACCAATAGCGAATCTTGATTCCCCATATTTTTATCAACACGCTCAATAATTTTTTTATCAAAACAGGAAGAGATATCCAACTCTTGGGACAATGCTTTTATTCTAGAAAAATATTTTATTGCAGTGGGCGTTTGCTCATAAATATTCAAATAAGCAAGGTCTGAACCCAATACACCAAGATTAATTGCTTTCTTAAAATTGCTAGTATAGTTCGATGTATTTTGCAGCGGGTTTATCATTTCTTCATTAAAATCAATCTTCTCTTTTTTTATCAGTAGTGAAATTTGATACGGAGACGGAATACTAAACAATGCACCATTGAACATTATAACTTGAGTTGCATTGGAATCAATTTGCTGATCCACCTGAGCTTCAATTTTATCTTCTGTTGTAGTTTGCTTATTTTGACATGAAAAAAAGGATTGAAAAAGCACAACAGTTATAGAAAAAATCAATATTCTCTTAATAACCAAATTTAAAGTCATAAGTATATTTTTTACTAAAATTTATTCAACATTTTAAATTAATAAATGTTACAAAAGTATAAAAAAATAATTTGCTTCAAAAGATTTAATGATTTTTATAAAAAAAACATTATTTTTTTTGAATAATAGCATTATACAAACTATCTTTTATGGCTGCTTTTTTTGCCATCTTAAGATAATATTTCCCTTTCTTTGGATTTCCTTTTTCGTAATAATATTCAGATATTTTATTTGCCACTTTTACATTATTCGGATTTTTCTGTAAAGCTAATTCTGCATAGGCAATGCCCTTTTTAATATTACCATGCAAATAATAAAAGTTTGCAATATTAATAAATGGTAAATCCGATCCCAAATTTTTCCTAATTAAGATACGGTTTAAATCCACAGCTTTTTTCAATTTTCCTTGTTTAAAATAAATTTTAGAAAGTGGTGTATATGCATCAATATAACTAGAATCTATATGTAAAATTTCTGAAAACAATTCCATTGCCATATTAGTATCTGCTTTTGAGAGTACTTCCTTTGCTTGCGAAAATAGAGAAAGGACTTTTTTCTTTTTTTCAGAATGCACTCGATTTAGGTAAAAGTATGCACTATCAGGTTTACCAAAATAATTCAGATATAAAAACCCCAAATTACTATTAACTTCATGATAATCAGGATAAATACTTAATGTTCTTAGAAAATACTTTTTTGCTTTAATAGCAAACTCTTTGGCTTTTGCATTCTCATTTCTATTTTTATATTTCTCAGCTTCTATCAAGTACTCATTTGCAAGTAATGCATTAGCCTTAACAGAGTTTTTCAAATATTTTATATCATGCTCAAATAAAGACAACTTACTTTTCCAATAATAATTTTTACGAATAGTTTTAAAGGAATACAATCCAAAGACAGCTATAAAAAGTAGAATAAAAGTTAAATTTTTACTATATTTTAAAGATTCCTGTGAGGTCTTTATTTTAAAAATAGATGCAAACAGTAATAATAACAAAAAGACATAACCCAAAATAGCAACATTTAGAAAGCGAACCGCAACAATTCCGGGAACTTTTTTAAAGAAATTAGTATATATCGAAATCCCTATTAGAAAAAACAGAATTCCAAATGATACTTTTGTTTTTTTTCTAAACCCTTTAATCACAAAAAACAGCAACACGATAATAATAATCAAAGAAGCAACTATCTTCCAATTCACCACATTTGTTATCGACAGCATATTATATCCATAATAAAAAGCCAAAGGGTGAGGAAAAATTGACAATTTCAGATAAAAGAAAATAGTGAGCAACATTGAATAAAACTTGTAAATAAATCCTTTGTCTTCTACTAAAGGGTTTTCTATAAAAAACATAGCTCTATCTGAATGTCCATCAGTAATTTGACTTTTAAATATTATGAACATACTTATAGAAACAATAATAGAAATAATTACTAATAATAATATTTTCTTAATTGAAGTTTTTCCTGAATAATACAATATAATGAAAAGGAATAATGGAAAAATAAAAGCAGATTTTTTTGATAAAACGCCTAAAACAAGAAAAAAAAGAGCTAATAAAATGTTAAATATTTTTTGTTTATCAATATATTTCAAAACATAATATATGAAAAGAAAACCAAACAAAGCACTCAAAAGTTCATCTCTATTTTTTAAGCTGGAAACAACCTCTGTATGAATGGGATGTGCAGCAAATAAAACAACTATCAAAAAAATATATAATGTAGAAAAATCTTTAAAAGTCCAATGTAATATTTTAAACAATATTATTAGCAACAAAGCATATAATAATAAGTTAATCAAGTGGCTAATAAACGGATTTTCACCCCACAAAGAATACTCAATGGCAAAGGTCGTTAACACTATCGGTCTATACTCAAATTTGATGTGTGTTAGATCCGAATAATGTGATGTAAATATTTCAGGGATGCCTTTAATTCCCTGATGTGTTTTTAAATTATCTTTAATAACAAGTTCATCATCAAGCGAATATCCATTAAAAAGGGTAATACCATAGAGAAAAACAACTAATAGAAAGAGAACAAAGAAGTATTTATTTGCTTTCAATTGTAGAAAATTTGCATAAAGATAAAAAAAAGGTGCCTTTCAGCACCTTAAAATTTTACTTTATAACAGTTACTTGCCCCACATATTGGTGTTCTTCGCCATTTACATCTTTCAATATTACTAACCAAGTATATGTATCGGGAGGTACCCATTTTCCTGTATTATTATACTTTCCGTTCCATCCGCCTTCCATTTCCTGACGATAATCTGTTCCTGCCGGATATTTATCCGTCTCAAAAACAACTTGTCCCCATCTGTCATAAATCCATAAATGGTAATTGTCAGGATCAATACCAATACCTTTGGGATACCAATAGTTGTTCGTAAAACCACTTCCCGGGCTAAATGCTGTAGGCGCATAAAAAGTTTGTTCCTGTTTAATAGTTACGGTTCCAACAACCGTATCGCTGCATGAATTTGCTGTGCTTACAACTAATTGCACCTCGTATTCTCCGGGATGAGTATAAGTATGTTCCGGATTTTGTACTGTAGCAAAACTGCCATCACCAAAGTCCCAGTACCATTGCGTAATAGTAGGAACTGATTCATCGGAGAAATGTATGTCTGCATCAAAAACACCTACAATTTGAGGATTAGCATGAAATTGTGCATTAGGGACCGGATAAACTTGAACCAAAGAAGTAAGGGTTGTGTCATTACTACAACCATAAGCAGATGTCAGTGTTAAAGTTACATCATACAACCCATCGTATTGATAAACATGTGAGGGGGTAGAATCTGTTGATGTTTGTGTATCACCAAAGTTCCATAAATAAGTAACTGTTGAATCCGGTTGATATATTGTAGGGTTGAAAATAACTGAAACCGGTTGACATCCTGAAGCGCCATTCAAAGAAATTAATCGTGGATATTCATGGATAGAAATATAATTACTGTCAGAAACTGATGGTGTACCACAATTGTCAAATACCGTAACAAGATATTCTGTATTTTGATGTGGCGCTACATTTAATGGATTGCCTGTACCATAATTCCATACAAAAGTATATGGGCCTCCATTTCCACCTGAAGGAAATGCCTGAACGGTTGTTGAAACCCCTTCGCAAATATCCTGATCAGGCGACATGGTAACACTCAACGGTGGATATACATTGACCACTGTAGAAACAGGAATCGTAGAAGTGCAGCCATTGGCATCCGTAACATTTACACTGTAAACCGTAGTCGTTGCAGGTTGTACTGTTTGATTTTGAGCGTTGCTCATTGTTGAGTCAGACCAAGTATATGTGTATGGTTGTGTACCACCATTGGCACTGGCACTCAAATTAGCATATTGTCCAATACATAAATAATTAGACGGACCATCTAAGAACACATCAATAGGTGCCGGTTCATCAATAGAAAATACTGATATATCAGAACAACCGTTAGAATCTGTAACCGTTACAATATAATTACCCGCCGATAAAATATTAGATGTTGAATCCGGACCTCCATAAGGCGACCAATTAAATAAAAATGGCGGTGTTCCGTTTCCATCTAAAGAAACTGTAGCTGTTCCATCATTGCCACCATTACAAGTAACATCTGTAGTAGCAATTTGAGAAATATTTGGCGGTGGCACATTACCAACTGCAACTTGGTATTGCGTATAACAGTTATGGCTATCATAGATTTGTACCTGATAAGTCCCGACTGATAAATTATAGACTGAGTCATTATTACAGCTTGAACCACAAGGTGACCATGTATAAGAATATGGTGGTGTTCCGCCAGTTATATTATCAACAAATGCAATCCCATTGTCCTGATTACAAGTAACAGGAATTGAATTAAGAGTCGCCATAATATTACTTGGCTCTCCTACTGTAAATGTAGTATCTGTCTGACAGGCAGGGTCATTAGCATCAGAGACAATAACCATATAACTGCCTGCTGCCAACTGTCCTGCAGTAGAACCGGTACTTGGTGTTCCAAACCATTGATAATTGTAAACGCCTGACCCACCAGCAGGTAAAATATCAATTGATCCGTCTGCCATTCCGGGACAAGAGGCATCTTGTATGGACACTAAATTTATAATAATCTGAGGTGGCTCATTAATTGTAACATTATTGGTTGTTGTACAACCGTTATCATCGGTAATTGTTACATTATATGTTTGTGCACACAGGTTAGTAGCATTTGATAAAACACCGCCATTGCTCCATAAATAATTATATGGCGAAGTCCCCCCCATGGCAGTAACAGTCGCAGAACCTGCACAATCACCATGACAAGTATTATGTACGATATTTGATATTGATGAATTTAATGGCGTAGGCTCATTAATAAATGTATTCTCAACAGCAAAACAACCATTCGTATCAGTTACTGTAACCGAATAATTACCGCCACTTAAATTCGTAATGGTAGTAGTAGAACCACCCGTATTCCATGCAATAGTATAGGGTAATGCCGGGTTGGACGGTGTTGTATAATTAACGGTAGCTGTTCCATCATTAGAAGCATTACAAGTAACATCTACCGTTGAAATACCTGTTATTATAGGACCTCCAATATTATTAACTCCCACACATGTGTCTGCGGTACAGCCATTAGCATCAATAACCGTAACACAATAGTTTCCTGCTGCTAAATTAGCATTAACCGTTGAGTTACTACCATTATCCCAATTAATTGTAGGTACTCCGGTTCCCCCACTAATTGCGATATCAACTTCACCATTACTTCCGCCACAGGTTGCTTCAGTGATATTAGTAACCGATAAAATGAGTGGCGGCGGTCCGCTTATAGTTGTTGAGGCTGTTTGTTGACATCCATTATTATCCGTTACTGTCAGAGTAAAGCTTCCGGGACAAACATTTGTTAAGTTAGCTGTACTTGCAAAATTAGACCATGCATAGGTGTATGGCCCTCCCGGAGGTGTGCCACCCGAAACCAAAGAAGTAATGGTCCCATCACACATTCCGGCACAAGTTTCATCTGTTTCATTAAGCGTGATACTTATTGGCATTGGCATATTAATAATTATAGATGTATCAATAAAACAACCGTTATTATCAGTAATTGTTAAATAATAAGTACCTGATTCTAAATTTGTTAAATTCTGTTGTGTAGAGCTCCATGTACCTGAAATATTATTGGCCCATGAATAAGTATAAGGTGGTGTTCCGCCTGTAGCGCCAGATGTTATTTGACCATCATTTGATAAATAACAAGTTAAATTTTGACTCGTAACATTATTGAATACCATTGAATTTGGGCTATGAATCGTTGATGTTATCGTTTGTTCACACCCATTACCATCAGTTACTGTTACGGTATAAGTGCCTGCTGAAAGATTGGTGGCTGTTTGCGTTGTTTGATTGTTAGCATTGGCATCCCATTGATAGATATATGGCATAACACCACCGGAAACTATTACTTGAGCCCAACCATCAGACATTCCATCACATGAAACATCTCCTGAAATCTGTGTTAAAGACAGAAATGGTGGTTCAGTTACTACGATATTATTATTAATGGTATCACAACTATTGGCATCTGTAATAATTAATGAATAGGTTCCTGCACATAAATTAGAATCAGCTGAACTATTTGGGGTGCTTCCGCCTCCTACCCATTGGTATGTATATGGTGGTGTGCCTCCAAATGGCGTTGAAGTAGCTATTCCTGAGCAATCTCCATTACATAAATTATTAACTACGGATAAGTTATAATTTAAATATGTAGGTTCTGTTATTGTAACATAAGCTGTTGAGTTACAGCCGTTATTATCGGAAACGATTACATTATATACGCCACCGCTTAAATTGGTTGCTGTTGTTGTATTTTGACCGTCACTCCATAAATAAGTATAGGGTGTTACGCCGCCTGTTGCCGAAACAGTTGCCGTACCATTTCCGTTATTATAACAATCAACATTATTTTGAGAAGAGATAGAAGCTGTTGGGCTTCCAGCATCATTCACAATGTAACATCCTGTCATTGTACAACCTTTAATATCAGTAACAGTTACACAATAATTGCCTGCATAAATATTGGTTAAATCTTCTGTCGTTGCGCCATTATTCCATAAATAAGTATATGGCGGTGTGCCTCCTGATACAGTAATATCAATCGCGCCATCATTATTACCACATGTGGAACTTGTAACATTATCAGTAATCGTTATTGCAGGAGGCTCTATTGCATTTGCATTATCTGTGGCTGTACAACCATGGTCATCGGTTACGGTAACATTGTATGTTCCTGCACATTGATTGTCGAGATTTTGTGTTGTGGTTAGAGATGCATCGTCCCATTGATAATTATATGGCGTTGTACCACCAGTTACATTTGCACTAAAGCTTGCAGAACAATCACCATTACAATTCAAATAAAAGTCATTAACAGTAACTGATAATAATGAAGGTTCAACTATAGTAACTGAAGTAGTATCTGTACAACCGTTAACATCGGTTACTGTTACCGTATAATTACCTGCCGATAAACCAGTTTCAGTAAGTCCAGAACCTCCTGATGACCAGGCCGTTGTAAAAGGAGTCGTACCACCGCTTATTGAAACAGTAGCTTGTCCATCATTTCCGCCATTACATGTAACATCTGAGGAGGATGATATAGAAATATTCTGACCTGGTTGTTGAATTACTGACACATTTCCAAAAACAGTACATCCATTATCATCAGTCACAGTTATATCATAAGAACCGCCAGTTAAACCTGTAGCAGTTGCATTTGTTTGTCCGTCACTCCATAAATAGGTATAAGGGCTTGTTCCTCCTGAAGGAGTTGCAGTAGCAGTACCATTAGAATTTCCACAAATATCATTTGTAGAAGACATTGAAACCAATAATGCTGTTGGTTCATTAATTGTAACACTAGTAATAGCTGTACAACCATTATCATCATAAACCGTTACAGAGTATGTGCCTGCTCCTAAGCCTGTTGCCGTTTGTGTAGTTTGTGCATTTTGCCATAAATAAGTATAAGTTGGCGTTCCGCCTGATCCGGTTACAGTTGCCGTTCCATCATTACCGCCATTACAACTAACATCTGTCTGTGCTGAGATACTTGCTGATACTACTGTTGGCTCTGTTAAAACAATATTATCTGTTGAGGTACATCCATTGGCATCGGTTAAGGTTACGGTATATACTGTTCCTGCACACAAGCTTGTTTCTTGATTGGTTATTGAATTTGTATTTGAAGTAGTTCCACCTGAACTCCATTGATAATCGTAAGGACCAGTACTCAGTGTTGTAATAGTAGCTGTAGCATCGCCATTGCAATCACCATTACACAAAGGATTTGTTGATCCTGTTATTTGAACAACTGCCCCCGGGTCATCGCCTACAATAGCTGAATTATTAGCTGTACAACCATTGGCATCGGTTACTGTAACACTGTAATTATTTGCATTTAATCCGGTTTGATCTTCTTGTCCTGATACTGCCGGTGCAGGAGACCAAGTATAAGTATATCCACCCGTTCCACCTGATGTGGCTATATCAATAGCGCCATTAGCTTGTCCACACATAGCATTGGTAACATTCATTATTGATATGGATAATGCCGGTGGGTCTATTAATGTTACTGACGCATTGGCTGAACAGCCATTGTTATCTGTTACGGTAACGCTAATTATACCAGAACATAATGCTGTAACATTATCTGTCATATTAGTAGTATTGGCAGTTGTTGAACTATTTGACCATGAATAATCGTACGGAGAGGTAGATCCTGTTGTAATAGTCGCTGTTGCACTACCATCACACGAGCCATTACATTGTGGGTCAGCAGAAGATGTTATTGAAACTGTAGGTCCGCCTACATCCAATATATTAATGGTTTCTACATAGGTACATGGTGTTGGTAATACAGCATCACTAACAGTAACTGTATAAGTGCCTGCCGGAACGCCGGAAATGGAAGATGCGGTAGCACCGGTATTCCACGAATAAGTATAAGGAGGCGTTGCGCCTGAAACGGTTACAGAAGCACTAGCATCACTATTCCCACAATTGGCATCGGTATGTGTTTGTGTAACAGAAAAAGCAGAGGGTTCACTAATTATAAAACTAATAACTACATTACAACCATTTGCATCTGTAATTGTAACATCGTAATTTCCGGGAGATAATCCCGTAATTTGATTACTCAAAGATGTCGTATTCATTGTAGAAGCGCCTGTTGACCATTGATAATCATACGGCGAAGTGGAAGCAGTCGTAATATTTGCTTGTGCAGTACCATTATTACCACCATTACAGGTTACATCGTTTCTGGCAACATTTGCTACCAATATAGGCGGATCGCTTAGCGTAACCGTTCCTGTATTGGTACACCCAACACCGTCAGTTACGGTAACCGTATGAGTACCAGCACATAATGCAGTGGCAGTGGCTGTATTTTCACCATCATCCCAGACATAAGAAACACCACCACTTGCTGTAGCAACACCATTGCAATCGCCATGGCATAATGGATCCGTTACGCCTGAAAATGAAACTGTTGGTGCTGGATAAACAACAATATTATGAGAAACAGCATCAGAACATGGTCCACTTGTTACAGTTAAAGTAACTGTATAAGTTCCTGCCGCACCATAAGTATGTGTAACAGGCGAACCAGTCCCGGTATTCCCATCACCAAAATCCCATGAATAAGTTCCTGCAGAACTTCCCGCAGCACTGAATGTAAATGAGTTACCATTCAGACATTGATTTCCAGGCGGTGTAAACACTGCTGATGCCGGAGGTCCCGGACTTACGGTAGCACTTGCTGTTTGTGTACAATTATTTGCATCTGTAATAGTTACATTATAAGTACCATCTGCCAAGCCACTTATATCTTGTGACGAAGACCCGGTAGGCACCCAATGATAAGAATATCCCGGTGTACCACCACTGACTGTCAAATCAATGCTACCATCATTGGCACCATCACACGACTCCGCTGTAGCAGATGTAGAAGCATTAATGGCAGTAGGTTCTGTTATTGTTACTGTGGCTGTAGAGGTATAGGCAGCATTATCAGTTACTGTAACAGTATAAGTTCCGGCAGATAAACCAGTAATAGAACTTGTTGTACTTGCTGTCGGTCCTACATTTGTTCCATTAGACCAATTATATGTATAAGGTGATGTACCACCTGAAACTGTAACTGATGCTACACCGGTATTTCCCCCATTACATAAAACATTTGTTTGTGAAGTAGTTAATGTAAAAGGTACCACAATACTACAGTCAGTTGCGCCTGTACCACTTGTTTGTGAAAAAGTAATATTGCCGGTAGCGTTTGAAAAATTTGTTATCACAACCATATAAATCTGTCCGACTTGTGCATTTGGAATATAACAATCTTCAGTAGCAGCTGTGCTGTATGAACAATCTACTAAATTACCATAAACAGTACTATTATTTCCTCCACAAGAAGTTTGAGTTGAACTTAATGCAGGGCCACAAGTTACACTATTATAAGGACCCCAACAAGCAAAATCCACATCACCTGCAGTACTGGAAATATGGATATTTAAATCTCCTGCAGTAGCAATTTGAAGATAGTACCATGCCGGATTAGGTTGAGTACATAGACATCCATAATCAGGTCCGCTTTCTGCACTGGTATTTGTTGAAACCGGAAAGTTATAGCTCGTTCCCGTACAAAACGGATCTGCATCAGCACAATCGGCTGCCTGTCCAAAAGAATTACTAATAATTGATCCCAAAATCAAAAAAGAAAGAAATATCCTTTTCATTATAAATTATTTTAATATTAATTTAACTTGTCCCGATTTTTCAACAGGTTTATTATTTTTTTGTTGGTACACAATTTTCCACATATAAATACCTTCTTTGGGCGATTGTCCGTTAATTTTACCATCCCATCCCCTATTCACAATTGTTGAAGAAAAAACAATTTTTCCCCATTGGTCAAAGATAAGCAATTTATAGGAATCGGGCAAATGGCTAAATACCGGTTTAAACTCATCATTTTGTCCGTTACCGTCCGGAGTAAATGCTGTCGGTGTAAACATCATAATTTTTTGAAAAACAGGAATGATTTTTGTAATGCTATCACTACACCATTGATTAATAACAAGTAGAGTAACAGTGTGGTTACCTGTATTAAAAGAAAATTCAGGATTAGTCTCAAAATATTTGACATTATCTGCAGTCCACTGTATTTGTTCATAATTTGTTGAAAAATCAGTTGCCAAAAGGTTATTATTTTCTGATATGGTATAAGAAAAATCTGCTTTTGGTTGTTTGAGGACAATAATAAAATCTTTTTTAAGTATTTGATTTTGTTTATTGCTATTAAAATGTTTTGTAGTTAAACTAACTGAAAAATTGCCGGTGGTATATTGATGTACCGGTGTCATCTTATTGGAGAAACTACCATCGCCAAATTCCCATAAATAAATAGCACTATCGCAAATTTCTTTTGGTGTAAAGTGAACGGTGAGTGATGCACAGCCTTTTACTTTATCAGCAGAAAAATTTGCAGAAATCAATTTCTCAACCGCTTTCGGTGAATGTACCGCTATACTATCATTATTATTGTTCTCTATATTATTTTCTGTATCAGCAATGGTTACTTCATTCTGTTTTTTATTTACACTGTTTATCGTTTCACTATTATTTTTATTTGATTTTGTTTCGTGTGTAAAATCCTTTTCAATCGTATCAGCGGTCTGTGCTTGAACCTCACCATTAACAACCTGATTATCAATAATAACTGGCTTTTCTACTTGAATCTTTGCTTTTGCCTCATCCTTATTATTTTGTTGTGCAAAATGATAACCAATTAATCCAAGAACTAATATGGTTACTACCGCTAATGAAGTATATTTCAATCGTTTTAATACCTTAAAGCGATGATATTTTAATGAAAATTCGTTCCAATCCTTTTGTGGTGGAAAAACTTCTTCATTAATATTATTTCGTATCTTTTCCTCCCAAGTCATTTTCTAATCTATTTTATTTGAATATTTTGTTTTATATAATTCTCTTAATCGTTGTTTTGCTTTTGACAAATTTGATTTTGAAGTATTCTCGCTAATACCCAAAAACTCGGCAATTTCTCTATGTGTAAAATTTTCTATCACATAAAGGTTAAAAACCAATTTGTAGGCATGTGGCAATTGTTTAATTAGTTTCAAAATCATTTCTGCTTTCATTTTCGTACATTCCATTTCAAATTTCTTCTCCGCTTCATTGACACTCCCATGTCTATAATCTAAATCTTCAGAAAAGGAAATTCGATTTTTTCGTCGCAAATAATCTAACATATTATTTAGAACTATTCGTCTCACCCACCCTTCAAATGAACCGATATGCTTATATTTTTTCAAGCTATCGAAAACCTTAATCATACCATCATGCATCAAGTCGCGCGCTTCGTCCATGTCATTCACATAACGAAAACACAAATACAGCATTCTGCCCGACATTTTTTCATAAAGAACTCTTTGAGCAACAATATTTCCCTTCCTGTTTTCTTCAATCAGACGATAGACATCATCACTGTTTGATAAGTCCCAATTTTTCATTGCTCGTTAGTTTGACGATTAGCTTTAAAAAAGGTTGCTAATTTTTTTTACTTTTTTAAATAATAGTTTTTAACAATTTTCTCAACCGTTTCAACCTTTTCATTTAGAAGCTCTTGCGTTTGTGCCTCTACCAAAAGTCGCAGGTAAGGCTCCGTATTAGAGGGACGAATATTAAACCACCAGTCAGAAAATTCCAATCGATAGCCATCAAAATCATATTCAGCAACAGGATTTTCCTTTTCGGTAAAGAAGGATTTTACAGCGTCCATCGCTTCCTCCTTTCTATCCAGTTTGAAATTTATTTCACCGGAATTGGCATAAGAAGAGATACCGGCAATAATATCAGATACTGACTTATTTTCAAGTTTCATTTTTTGCACCACCGCTAAAATAATTAACGATGCCAAAATGCCTGAATCGGAATAGAAAAAATCTTTAAAATAATAATGCCCTGCCAACTCACCACCATAAAGACCATCAATCTCACGCAACCGCGGGGCAGCATGTGCCCGACCAACTTTCCACATAGCGACCTCAACATTAGACCATTGCGACAAATACGCTTTAACCGATTTAGAAGTACGAATATCCTGTAAAACTTTTGTCTTAGGATTTTTTTCTAAGAAATAATGTCCCATTAAGGCAATCATCAAATCGGGTAAAATAAATTGTCCTTTTTCGTCAACAAACATAACACGGTCGGCATCTCCATCATAAATAATTCCAATATCTGCATGGGTTTCAATAACTTTTTTTTGCAGTTGAACAATATTAGCAGGATTCAACGGATTCGGGTCATGATTTGGGAAACGACCATCCAATTCTTCGTTGATATAATATGGTGTATCACCCAATAAATCTTTTACAAACAATCCTGCCATGCCATTTGAACAATCAACAGCAATATTTAAGTTAGCAATATCCGGCAAGTATGAACTCAAAAAATCCAAATACAATTGATGCCGTTCAAAGGCTATTATCTTTCCTTTTTGATCGACCGGCGTTACTTTTTG
>Ga0114934_10000778_pt1 | contig 20467 bp, 21 predicted proteins | sample 4SBtaG_2_FD_99695 | JGI IMG/M metagenome (GOLD analysis project Ga0114934, IMG submission 99695) | Deep subsurface microbial communities from Kolumbo volcano to uncover new lineages of life (NeLLi) - 4SBTROV10_white metaG | ecosystem: Environmental > Aquatic > Marine > Volcanic ...
ATAAAACCAAGTGCTTTATCATTTCCTATTATTTTAAATGCATGCTTTTTTTCTGTAATACTTAGTTCTTCTAGGTGGGAAGTATGTCTATACCTATCTGGTTTTCAACAGCTTATTAAGGCTTGACATAGTAAAGATTTAAGTTATAATTATTCTAGTATGGAAGTATTAGTTTGTATCAAGTAGGAGGAGTATCATGAGAAAAATAAGTATATTTTTAGTACCTTTATTTTTTGTAATAATGCTAAATATCTCTTTTGCGGATGAGATAAATGATAATCTCAATTCATCCCTCAGTTCTATATGCAATCAAGTCTCTGAATTTGAAAATGCAATAAGCAACAGATATGTTTCTGATGAATCAGACAATACTAATGATTTGACAGTTTTTTTCAATTATCTTTTAAAACAGAATCAGGAAAATCCAAATGCTTTAAATTCTTCACAAAAAGAGTATATTATGGAAAATCTTAATACATTAAGTGGATACTTAGCAAATTACCGCTCTTTCAGAGGAAGAGATATTAATCGTGCACAAGACATATTATTACAAAATGCCTTTGAAGCTATGGATAGAATAACAGAAGTACTTCTTGCTGTTCCTGATGAAAATGTCTCTAATAGCAGGATGATTCTTGAAAGAAAACTCAATGCTGTCATCTTCCCAATTCATGGTGCTAATATTAGAAGAGGCCCTGGTACAGGATATTCAGTTATTGCTGCTCTTCCTAAAGGTACGGAAGTCGTTATTACAGGAAAGTCAGGGAACTGGTATAAAATAATATTTTCAGGTAGCAGGACAGGATATGTTTATTCAAGCCTTCTAAAAATACTTGATGAAGTAAATGAACCTTCCAGTATGAATTCAACAGGAACCATTACTGCAAATTCCGGCGCAAATGTCAGAAAAGGCCCAGGTACTAACTATTCAATAATAATTGCTTTAAAAAAAGGAACTCAAGTAAAGGTTATAGGGATTACTGGAAACTGGTATCAAATTCAGCTTTCAAGTGGTATAAAGGGATATATCTATAAAACTCTGGTAAATGTGTCCGGTTCTTCAAACAATAATAATAACTCCGGAAATAATAGTAATAATAATACAGGTTCTACCGAGCCATCAGGTTCAAATGCACTTAAAATAACCGAATCTGCATTAGGTGCAGTAGGGCAAAGCACTTATGTATATGGATATCATGTTTACACATCTTTGACACATTATGGAAAACTTGCATGTACTGCAGTTGTAAGTGCTATACTTCTTCATGTAAATGCCCTCGACAAGATGTATTATGCAAACAGATATCTGTGGCCTCATCTTCAGTATGACCTTCACTGGCAAAAAGTCAATATAGGACATTATCACTTCGGAGATATAGTATTCTGGGCTTATGGTGGTAGTAGCACTATAAAACATGTCGGTATAGTTGTTTCTAAGGATGTTTATGGTAAATGGTGGACTGTTGATAATTCATCTAAATATCTTAAAGTAATGAAGCGCCCTATTGATGGTGGATATGGAAGAGTAGTCGTAAAATCTTTCAGAATACCGGAATAATAATATTTTAATTATTTGAAATATTTTAAGCCCGTTTAATTACGGGCTTTTTATTTTAAAAAAGCATTGTAGTCTTATCTTTACTTGCTACAACTATTTCAGGATTACCCTTAAATTCACTTGAAAACCTCTTATAAACTATATCCGGATGATTATTACTTGTGGAAAGATGAGCAAGCATGACTTTTTTTAATCCTTTATGCATAACACTTTTTAAGAGGTTTACTGCAACTTCATTATCAAGATGCCCATATGGTGAGATAATACGCTGTTTAAGAAAGTGAGGATATTTTCCAGTCATAAGCATCTTTTTATCATAATTACTTTCCATGACTATATAGTCAGAATTTTTCAAAAAGTGTATAGTTGTAAGAGAAGGTTTTCCAATATCTGTTACAAAGCCTATTGTCTTGTCTGAAAGGCCTATTCTATATCCAAAACATGCCTCAGAATCATGATTGACATCAAATCCGATAAATTTTATTCCCATGAATTCATTCATTTCCCGTGATTTCAGAGGAATTATTTTTGAAAGAAAAAATTCTTTTTTAAAGTATTTTTCAATAGACTCAGGTACAAATATACTTGGATTGGAATTTTTCAAAAGGACTTTTAATCCACTAATATGATCTTTGTGTTCATGTGTTATCAATATGAAAGATAACTTTTCAGGAGTAACTCCAAGTTCTGAAAGAGCATTTGCTATCCTTTTATAACTTATTCCAGCATCAATAAGACCTAAAGTATCACCCTGTTTAATTACAAAGCAGTTTCCACTGCTACTACTCGCAAGACTTGCAAAAAGTGTTTTTTTCATGAAAGTTCCAATTCTCTGAAAGCATCTGAAATATTATCCATCATAGCTGATGGCGTCAAGCAGCGTTCATCAATAGTTTTTTTTGTAAAATCACCAAGATATGAATGAAAAAAAACCCCTGCAATTATTGAGTCAAAATGATTACGCCTGTTTTTACCTTCGCATAAAAAACCTGCAATAATTCCGCAAAGAAGGTCTCCCATACCTGCTACAGCCATTCCACTATTGCTTACATTGGTATAAAAAATATTTCCATTAGGAAATACAATGAATGGATTTGCGCCTTTTCCGATAAGTATGGAATTATATTTTTTTGATAGTTTTCTGTATTCAAGAGTATTTCCTATAAGATAATCCTTTGGAATATTTGAAAGGCGAGAAAGCTCACCAGCATGTGGTGTGAGTATCAGAAGATCAGCATTTGCATCTTCCATCAAGGTCTTTTCATCTAAAAGATTGATGCCATCTGCATCAACTATTAATGTTTTTCGGCATGATGAAAATATTTTTCTAACAAATTGTCCTGTTGAAGCTTTTTTGCCAAGTCCTGGTCCAAGGATAACACAATCAAAATCATCAAGTGATAGTTCTTGCTGAGGTGATATTCCTCCATCATTATCGCATTTAAGAGGAATACTCATTATCTCATTTAATATAGGTGCAATAATTGGTTCTATATTCTCAGGTATTGCCAAAGTAACACTGCCTGTTCCCGTAAGCAATGCTCCCCTGGAACAGAAGAGAGGAGCACCATACATACCACGACTTCCAGATATTACAAGAAGCTTTCCGAAAGATCCCTTATGTACATTTCTTTTTCTGGGTAGAAGAAATTTTTTAATATCCTTTATTCCTACAAGGAAATCTTTGAAGGATTCATCTTTCAGTATATGTGGAGGTATTCCAATATTTCCTAAAAACAGTTCTCCTCTAAAATCCAATGCAGGCGATAGGAAGAGGCCTGGCTTTGCAATACCAAAAGTCACCGTAAAATCAGCCTTAAAACTTTCAGGATCAGCCTTTCCTGTGAGAGAATCTACTCCACTTGGGACATCTGCAGAGAATTTAATAGCTCTTGAAGAAAGGCACAAAGTGTTAAATCTTTTGACTGTGTCAGGAAGATTTCCATGGAATCCGATCCCGAATATAGCATCTAAGATAATATCTGAAGATAAGATAGTCTTATTTATTTCTTCTTTAGAGAGTTTTTCGACATAGGCTACTTTTTCAGGGAATGAGTTTTCAAATATTCTGAGATTCGTTTTAAAGTCTTCACTCATCTTGTCTGGAGATCCAAATATAAAAACACTACAATCATAATCATTGTGTGAAAGCAGTCTGGCCGCAACAAGACCATCACCACCATTATTCCCAGTACCACAAGCTATAAGACATTTTCGACCTATTTTATCCTTACATTTTTGAGAGATAAGGTCATATAATTCATGCCCAGCATTTTCCATTAAAATAATACTTGGGATATTATATTCTTCTATTGCCCGTAAATCTATTTTCCGGACTTGTTCAGGTGTAGCAAGATTATACATTGTAATTCTTAATTAGCTTTTCTCCTTCATATAATGCAGCAATATTCGCTTCATGGAATTTTTTCGGAAATCTTCCTTTTATAGCATCTTCAATTGACTTTATATCAATAATATCAATAAGTCCTGAAATTGCTCCAAGACTTATTAAATTTGTGTATATGGCTTTACCAAACTTTTCCTGTGATATCTGTGTAAAAGGAATATTATATGTATAAGTATGATGAGGTACAATATGTACAAATGTAGAATCAAGGAGAAGTATTCCCGCCCCCTTAAGTGCACTGAAATATGTATCACATGAATCTTGAGAAAGACTAAGAAGAAGATCAATTTTCCTTGCCTTTGGAAAATAAATAGGCTCTTTTGAGATTATCACCTCAGATTTTGATGCACCACCCCTTGATTCTGGGCCATAAGACTGAGATTGTACAACATTGTATTCACCCTGTAGAGATACAGCTTCTGCTAACAGCACTCCAGCAGTTATCAATCCCTGACCACCTGAACCGGTTAATCTGAGCTCATATTTTGTGTTTTTCATTATCATTTACCTCCTTTAAGCGAGGCTTTGTGAATCTTGTCATATTCTTCTATATATTCTGGGAAATCCCTGTCAACAAAAAGACCAACCTTAAATTTACCTTCTCTTTTTTCTTTTGGGAGTTTATCCCATGCTCTTATATCAACAGAATGATTTTTCTGCCAATCAAGCATATCGATAACAGATTTGAAATAATTTTTTCTACCATATGATGTTGGGCATTGGCTAATTGCTTCTACAATACTCAGCCCTTTCTTCTTAAGTGCACCAACAAAAAGATTTATTAATGCTTTAGGATTAAAAGCTGTGCCTCTTGCTACATACGATGCGCCAGCACCTATTGCGAGGTCACAAACATCAAAGGGTCTTTCGATATTTCCATATTTTGCAGTAGCCGCAACCGCTCCAACCGGTGTAGTGGGACTATATTGCCCTCCTGTCATACCATAAATACTGTTATTAAAAACAACTATGGTCATGTCAATATTTCTTCTACAGGCATGAATAAAATGATTTCCTCCAATGGCTGTAGCATCGCCATCACCTGTGATTACTATAACTTTCTGTTTTGGATTTGCAAGTTTCATTCCAGTTGCAAAAGCTATTGCTCTCCCATGAAGTGTATGAAGAGTGTTGAAATCAACATATACAGGAGCCCTTGAAGAACATCCTATTCCAGATACCATAGATATGGAATTCTTATCAATATCAAGTTCATCTATAGCCCTTATAAGTGCTCCTAATATAGTGCCATGTCCACACCCAGGACAGAAAATATGTGGAAATTTCTTGTTTTTTCTAAGATATTTAAAAACAATATGATCAGGATTTACTGCTTTCATGATAATGCCCCCAGAATTTTTTTATAAACCGTCTCCGGTGAGATAAGCTGGCCATTATTCTGAAATATAGAATCTATTTTAAGGCGACCTCTATTAACTCTTTCAACCTCTCTGTATATTTGTCCACTATTCATTTCAGCTACTATAATAGTTTTTGCATGTTTTGATATATCATCTATTATCTTATTAAGCTCTTTATCAGGGAAAGGCCATAGAGTATCTAACTTTATCATACCTACTTTATCAGGGCCTATATTCTTTTTCCTTCCTGCTTTTCTTATTGCTTCCATAACAGAAAGTACAACACATCCATAAGAAAGAATTACGATCTCTGCTTTCTCACAATTATGGAGCTCAACTATACTTATATCCTTAGTATTATGTGTAATCTTGTTTTTAAGTCTCTCTTTGAATTTAAATATTTCCGAAGTTACTGATGTAGGAAATCCCTTTTCATCGTGGACAAGACCTGTTATATGATATCTATACCCTTCTCCAAAATTTGCAAGTACAGGTATAAGTTTTTTGGTTGCATATGGTTCATACCAATCTGGCGGTACCGAGGGATGCTTTCTTTCATAAGGTTTTACAGTTTTTGGATCTGGAAGTATTACATTTTGTCTCATATGTGCTACAACCTCATCCAAAAGAAGGACTACCGGAGTCCTATATTTTTCGGAAAGATTAAATGCTCTAATAGTAGAATAATAACATTCTTCAACATTTGAAGCAGAAAGTACTATCATTTCATGATCTCCATGGCTTCCCCATCTTGCCTGTTGTACATCCCCTTGAGAAGGTGAAGTTGGAAGCCCAGTAGAAGGACCACCTCTCATTACATTTACAATGACAACAGGTGTTTCAGTTATGCAAGCATATCCAATACCTTCTTGCATGAGAGAAAATCCCGGGCCCGAAGTTGAAGTCATCGATTTTTTCCCTGCAATAGAAGCTCCAATACAAGAACAGATACTTCCCAATTCATCTTCCATTTGAATGAAGGTACCACCAACTTTTGGGAGCTCTATTGATAAGATTTCAGCTATTTCAGTGGATGGTGTAATAGGATATCCACCGAAAAACTTGCATCCTGCATCTATTGCCGCCATGGCACAAGCTTGATTTCCCTGAAGAAAAAGTTTTCTGACATTTTTTGATTTTTTAGCCATTTAATCCTCCGGAACAGTAATTGCGAAATCTGGGCAACGAAGCTCACATTGCTTACATTTGATACATCGCTCAGGATATTTAACCACAACTTCTCCCGTACTCTTCTGCTCAAATACCTGTTTTGGGCAATAAGCAACACAAATTCCACATTTTTTGCACCAATACTTGAAAATATATACTGGCTTTGCCATTTATCCCCCTATACTACAGCTTTTTCAGTGGAAAAATCTTTTCCACTTAAAAACCGTTCAATTGTAAGTCCGCTGTAATCATAATCTGTTTTTCCATTAGTTACAAGGTCAGCGATAATTTCTGCTACAGCAGGTGCAAGCATTAGACCATGACCAGAAAACCCTATAGCTTGATAATAGTTCTCTAATTCCGGCATTTTACCTATTATTGGTTGTGCATCTGGTGTCATATTATATGAACCTGCCCATTGCCTAACTATTTTGACCTTTTTCATACCAGGTACCAGACTTGTTATTTGTCTGCTCATAGTTTTGAGGAATTCAATAGAACTCTCTACATTATGACTGTATGGTTCATTTGCATCACCATATCCCATAAGAACAGATCCATGCATAGTCTGACGAAAATAAATATGATGATGAAATGAGATTATAAGTGGATCCATAAAATGTTCAAGTGGTTCTGTTATTAGGGCTTCATGCCTTTGAGATCTCGTTGGTACAGAAATGCCTGCCATCTCAGCTATTTCAGAAGAAAAACCTCCAGCAGCATTAATAATGCAACCAGTTTCATATTCCTGCCCATCTGAAGTTTTTAAAGAGATCAATCTATTTCCATCTCTTTTGATAGATTTTACTTCAGTAAAAAGATGTATTTTTGCACCATTTCTTCTTGCCGCATTTGCATAAGCTTGATTAACAAGCATGGGATTGGCATGACCATCTGTAGGGCAATATGCTCCACAGCTTACTCCATCAAGATTTAAAAATGGATACATGGATTTTATCTCAGATGTATTAAGTATTCTTACGGGTACACCTGCATTTCTTTGCATCTTGACATTCTTATCAAATTGATGCATCTCATCATCTCCATATGCTAAAAGAAGATAACCACCCTGATAATACTCAGTTTTATAGTCAAGTTCATCATCAAGTGACTCAAAAAGTTTTACACTTCTTATAGCTAGTTTACAGTTTTCAGGACTTGCCCATTGCTGTCTTATACCACCGCCACATCTCCCAGTTGCACCAGAAGCAATATAGCTTTTTTCGAAGACAGCAATATTTTTCATACCCTGTTTAGTGAGATTATAGGCAATCGCACTGCCTATCACTCCACCGCCGATTATCGCAACATCATATTTCATTTTTCCTCCAGAAATACACTTATTTCAGTGGGCTTGGATGGTTGTCTATTCTTTGGCGGAAGTATTTCTTCAGGTTTTTTACCTGTTTCTTCTGAGAGTATCCTTCTTACGAGTGCTTGGCAGGTACGACCTTGGCACATTCCCATTCCAGCACGGATATTCTTTCTAACTTCATCGATAGTGGTAAATCCATTTTCTCTTATAGCCTGTCTAATCTCATCTTCAGTAATGTCTTCACATCTGCAAATTATATTAGAATTATCCATTTTTATCCTCCATTAAACCATGAAATGTCTGACTTCGTTGATAAGCTCCCTTGGTATTAATATGGAGACAAGTTTTCGTTTTTTCTGTATCTTTAATTCTCTTATAGCACTTATTTCTCCATTACCTAATATTTTTCCAGACCGGTTTACAAGCTTAACCGTCATACCTTTTTCAAGAGAAGTATTAAGTTCATAAGGTATAGTTATCTCGGATCGGTTTTCATCAATGTATTTATTTAGAGCAAATATTGCCAAACCCGGACAAACAGCAAGACATAGTGAGCAACCACTGCATTTTGAATAATCAATTTTAGGAAGATCGCAGATATTTTCGCCTATTTTTATTGCCCCCTGTGGGCATGATGTCTCACATGGATTACATGGAATATTTTCGACACATTCAATTATGGCAATTTTTCCCTTTTTAAGAATTTTTTCATCTGGAAGTGGCACATCTGATGATTGAAGCACACCATCGCTTTTATACATGAGAACCTCCATACATAGCAATAAGTTTTTCTTTACCTAGTCTTGCCTTCTCTCCATAAGGACCCCTACGGAGATTATTCAATGAATCTTGTGCATTCTGCATTTCTTCTGATATATCCCGGGATGTGATTTTTGAAACTGCATTAAGTGCTGCTACTCTTCCTTCTATCATTGCTGTAGATGCTTCCTCAATACCAGAAACATCACCGGCAATAAGTATATTTGGATTAGAAGTCTCAAGATATTCATTATGCCAGGCAACAAAGCCACCAAGTTCTTTAACAAATTCTAGCCTGCATCCTGCTTGCTGAAGCAGTTCTATGCTTGGAGTAAGTCCTACGGATAAACATAAAGTATCTACATTATATTTTGAAATATCGGTATTGATTTTCCAATTACTATCTATGCCTGCTATCTCTACTTCTTCAAGCTTATCTTTTCCAGATGCTCTTATAACAGTATGAGAAGTCAGTATGGGAACTCCCATCCTTCTTATTTTTGCTGCATGTACATGATATCCACCAATAGTAGGAAGTCCTTCAACTATTGCAACTACCTCGGCACCAGCTTGCATTAGCTGATAGCTAACTATCAGACCTATATTCCCTGCGCCAAGCATTAGTATTTTTTTACCAGGTAATACACCATAAACATTCATAAGCGTTTGAGCTGCACCCGCACCAAATACTCCAGGAAGATCATTGCCAGGAAATACTGCCATATTTTCCCTTGCACCAGTTGCTACAATGATCTTTTTTGCTTTTATTTCCATTAATTTATGTTCAGAACTTTCACATGAGATTATACCAGGTTCATAATAACCAAGAGCGGAAGTTTGTAGCATAATATCAATATTCTCTTTATTTTTTATGCGCTCCATAAGTAGATTTGAGATTTCAAATCCCCTTGTACCTGCATATTGTTCTTTAGAACCGAAAAATGAGTGTGTTTGTTTTATTAATTGTCCGCCCAAAAGAAAGTTTTCTTCTATTATTATTATTTTCAGTTCGGGAGCCATTTTATTGGCATGATATGCTGCTTCTAATCCTGCTGGGCCACCGCCGATAATAAGAATATCGCAGTTCATCATTTTAACTCTCCTTTTCCGGGCTGGCTTTCTATTTTCATTCCTTGTTCCAGAGGAAGAATACAAGTTCTAACATTATCAATCCCATTTACTCTCATCATACAGGATGCGCATTTACCAATGGCACAGTAAAGACCTCTTGGCCTTTTATGCCTGAGACTGTGAGAAAGAACTTTGATGCCATTTGCATGAAGTGCCGCTACAACAGCTTCCCCTTCATAACCGGAAAGTTCTTTTCCATTGAAATAAAAGGTGACCTTCTTTCCCTTTTTGAAATCCAAAACGGGATGATTTTTAATTCGCATTATTACCCCCCATTCCCAGTATGAGAATACTCTATCAAAAACTTATAAAAAGGTAAATGGCTTACCCACAGGATTTAGCAAGGATCCAAAACAGAAGACTGTCAGGTTACGCAGAAAGAGTTCTTAATCTTGAGATATACTGACCGCAATTACTTCCAATTGTATTTTCTTCCAAATCACCTATGCTCACAATATATTCATATCCTGAATTTTGAAGCTTTTCAATCAGAGCTTCATTGTGTTTACCATTTATTATCAATGAATGGAAATTATTTTTTTTTGCCTGCTCAGTCGGATTTATCGGTGTAATTTTCAAAATAAATTTTTCCGGATCAAAATGCGTATGAAGCTTTTCCGGTTCAAATTCACTTGATTCAGAAAGTGCAAAATTAAGAGTGATCTTTCGGTTTGTCTTTGAATAGAAAGAATCCGAGTATGTTGATATTTTCTTAAAATTCCATTTTTTTACAGGTATTATTTTGTTTCTCTCTGATTCATCTGTCGAGTGAAGTGAGAATTGAAGCTGAAAATCTCTTTTAACAAATTGTTTTCTTCTAATATCAAGAAGTCTTTCAAAAAAATGGTCAGTCCCCTCTGGTGCAATAGTGGAAAGAGAAACTGTCAACCCTGGGGCGTCATATTTGTACGGTAATTTTTCGATTACATCTAATACAGCATGGTTATACGCAGGCTCACCCATTCTTGCAAACTGTATCTTAAATTTTTCTACATCTATTATTCTTTCAGGGAAGTCTCTTAAAATAAGATAATCAAGCTGTTCGAAAAGTTGATCCTGGCTTATTCTCCCTTTGAATTCTCCACCGGCATCACACATTTTGCATTTCACAGGGCAACCAAAGAGAGTAGAGATAATTATTACCCATTTCTGTTTTTTATTAAATGGAGAGGGAACGGATTCTACAAATTCTGCCAGTCTTCCCTCTCCAAAATCTCCTACAAAAACTCTTGCAATCTTATTTTTTTCCGTCTTATGAATTATTCTCAAATGCATTCTCCGATATTTCCATTGCAGCTTTTATTCCCATTCCTACAGCAATAGCAGTCTGTCTATAATTGCCTGTGCATACACTACCAGCAATTTTTAATCTTCCTTTTTGCTTCTCATTATCTAAATTTAGTCCCTTAATAAAGTCAATATTTGGAATTCGTCCAATAGCACATACCAAATAATCTACTATACAAGTATGATTGTCAAATAACAATTTCAATCTTCCATCATTCAGTGCATCAATACCCTGAATCTTATTTTCCATAAAGACATCTATATTATTCTCTTTCTTAACAAGTCTAACAAGGCTTTTAATAGCTCTTGGCACCTGACTTCTGCCGAAAACATAAACCTTATTTTTCCCCGATATCTGTAAAGCATAGTCAAAGGCAGCATCTCCTGACCCTATAATAGCTATTTTTTTTCCTGAGACATCTTTAAGTTGCTTTACATCATATGAAAGCCGATCCTTGGCTTTTTTTTCAATCCATTCATCTGCTTTTTTGCATCTAGTACCCGTACAAAGTATTAAATATCTAGCAAGATATTCATTTGAAGCCGATCTTATAAGAAGCCTTCCCAGATGTTTTTCCACACATTTGACCTCTTCGAATATTGGTTTAACCCCGATTTTTTTCAGATGACTGTGCATCCTTTTTATAAGTTCTTCAGATTTTATCCCTTCAGGGAATCCCGGATAATTATCTATCATTCCTGCATAGTTTAACAGCCCACCGACGCTTTCTTTTTCAAAAAGCATAGGTTCGATTCCTGATTTTTTAAGCTGTATTGCTGCAGAAATACCACATGGGCCCGCTCCTATAATGGCAAAATCAACTTTTTTCATTATTTCCCTTTTTATTTATTATATATTTCAAATTATATCATAAATATCTATGATTTTTGCAAATCCATGCGATAGGTTTAAAAGTGAGGCTTTATGGAAATCTTCATTATAAGTAGAGGTTGCATTTCCACAGAATAATACTTCAAATCCCCTACAGAATGCACTTCTCGCAGTTGTTTCACAACACAAATGAGTCATCACTCCTGCTATCATAACCTTATTTATTTCTGCCATACGAAGTGATTCCTCTAAATCGGTTTTTAAAAAAGCGTCATATTGGCTTTTATTGAAGATCTCCTCTTTTTTGGGTGAGAGCCTTTCATGCAAAAGGGAATCAGGATTATCTTCAGAAATAAGTTTGTTCCACCATTTCCCCATCATACCGGCATTTTTATTATTATTAATATGCCGCGTGTAAAATATAGGGAGCCCAAGGGATCTAAAATGTCTCTCTAAAGAAAGTATTCCGGGAATTATTGCGTCTGATGATGGGATATATGCATTAGAATCAGGTCTTGTAAAATATCTTTGCATATCAAGAATAATAAGTGCACATCTTGAAATATCTGGAGAAACATCCCCATCAAATGACCTCACATATTCCTTACCTTTTGATATGATATTCTGTTTATTTAAATATAATTCTTTTCTTACTCTGATAATATGCCTCCAAAAAAATAAACGATCCAAATCATCTTATCCATTGATAAACCTTATTGCAAGCTGTACAATGTATGAATGAACAAAGAATGCAATATTTTTTTAACGACTGCTTTTGGTTTAGAAGCAGTAGCAAAGAGAGAGCTTTTTTCACAGGGCTTTGATAATCTTACTGTTGAGGATGGAAGAATCAGTTTTAAGGGATTATTAAATGATATTCCAAGGCTAAATCTTTGGATGAGAACTGCCGACAGAGTATATCTAATGATTTCAGAGTTTAATTCGACTGATTTTGAAAGCCTGTTTAATAATGTGGCTTGTATTCCATGGAAGGATTATATTGATGATAATCAGAAAATCATTGTGAATGGAAAAAGTGTAAAATCAAAACTTCATTTTGTTCCAGCTTGTCAATCAATTATAAAAAAAGCAGTAATAAAAAGTATTTCTGAAGCAGATAATAAAAGACTTCCGGAGACAGGCTCTGAGATAAGGATATTCTTTTCGATTTTAAAGGATAGGGTTACAATAGCTCTTGACAGTAGTGGGGATGCATTATTTAAAAGAGGGTACAAATCAAATGTCGAAGCAACCCTTAAAGAGACACTCGCAGCAGGTATAGTCCTTCTTTCAAGATGGAACAAAGAAAGTCTGCTAATTGATCCTATGTGTGGTGCCGGTACCATACTTATAGAAGCCGGAATGATAGCAAAAAACATTGCTCCAGGTATTCAAAGAAGATTTGCAGCTGAGTCATGGAAGTTTATATCCCCTGATATATGGGATAAAGCTCGGAAAAATGCCAAAAAAGCCAGGAAAAAAAGAGCTGAAAAGTGTATTTTTGGATATGATTCAGATGCTTCAGCTATTGATATTGCAATATCAAATGCAAAGATAGCTGGGGTAGATGATATAGTAAGATTCGAGGTGAAAAAGCTTGATGAACTTTGGATAGATCAGGAAAACGGTACAATGATAACTGATCCTCCATACGGAATAAGACTTGAAAATGCAAAGACTGCAAGAAAGATAATAAAGCAGCTTGGTAAGATGTTTAGGAAAAAAAGTGGATGGAGTTCATTTATTCTTTCGCCCTCACCTGAATTTCAGAGTCTTTTTGGTAGAAAGCCTGACAGGAAAAGAAAATTGTATAATGGAAAAATAAAGGTAAATCTGTTTCAATATATGTCTACTCTGCTCCCTTGAAGTTTATGTTTGTATCAATAGAGTGTTGAAAAACTTCTAAAATAAGTCCGGTGCAAAATACTTTGTATTTATAGACATTTAATAATCATTCTGTAGGGACCCATATCCAATCTTAGGAGCTTGTTATCATTTACCCAGGAAACTTGGAATTTTTTTGTTTCTAATATGTTTAATGAAACCTTGATATTGTTAATAGCCTTTGCTACATATTCTTTTGTAGCTTTAAACTCGGGGTGGGCTGGAAAAGATACTAATTCCTTTTTTGACTTTATTCCTGATATCTTACTTTTCCATACTGAAAGCATTCTTGAATCTACAAGTTTTGGTTTGCTATAATCAAGATTAAGGATATTTCTGATCTTTTCAAGCGCTTTATTATCTTTATAGGGTTTTATTCTGATGATCTCATTGTCAAATTTATACAATAAGTCACCTGAATTTTTTTCAAGAAGAACACCAATATCATCTACAACACCATGCTCTGATAAGAACCTCCTAATGGAAGTAAAGAAAAAATAATTATATCTTCTGAGTCCATGCCATGATGGGAATATTATGTAAAAATTAGGAATAAAATAATAGCTTGCAATGAATTCAGGGTCTGATATCATCATCTCCTGTCTTGATTGAGGTAATCTGAAATTGACTATTTCTTCGAGTTCTAGATCATTTAGAAAGGGCCAACCCTTTTTATTCCATTGAGATAAATTCATGGTCGTATTTTATCATATTAAAAACAGGGTATCAACCCTCACTTTTTTTCTCATCAGATATCCAAGCGGATTGAAATTTGCTGTTAGTATCAATTCGCTTGAGAATACATAGGATGTGATATACAGAAGAATAAGAAAGAATGTAGAAAGATAGGCTATACCATAATAAAGGATTCTGTATTTCCCAAGGAAAATATTTTGAAGTGCTAAAAATGGATATGAAAATGGATCGAGATAAACAATTCCTTTGACAAATGTGCTAGCATTATGAATATCTATAAATGAAGTAAGAAAAAAAGAACCAAGAACAAGTATCATAATCGGTATAAAGGATAATTGAGCACTCTTTACATTGCTAACGAGAGCTCCGGATATTGCCGAAATGGATAGGGCACATAAAATACTCAAAATAACTATTGAAAAAATAATAAAATAATCACTAAAATTAAGTGATAGCCCTAATTTTTCAAGCATATTTTCTCCGCCCTTTATGACTATATCTGTATCAAGACCTGTCATCATATTCTTATTAAAATTGTTCATGCTATAAACATAGATTATAGACATAAAGAGTGCAGCTACACTTGCTGCAAGCATCTTTGATAATACTATAGACTGCCTACTGACTGGCATTGTAAGAAGAGTTTCAAGTGTCTTGTCTTCTTTCTCAGTAGCAATAGCTACAGCAATAAGCTGAGATGCAATTATGATTATCATAAGCATTCCCATTGGAATCATACTGTTTTGTTTAGTGAAAAAATCTATTATCTCTGATGAAGATACCTTTGCATAATGACCATTTACTATTGCATGGTCTTCTGAATAAATCGGTTTCCGTATAAATGCTGGGGATATCTTAGTCTTAAGATTTGAATTGATTATAGTATTGCTGATGGCTCTGTTTAGATAGGATAATACATTGTCTGACCAGTCTGATTTCATAAGACCTTTCATGGAAAAATCCTGGATCTTTTTAAAGGTACTTACATGCAGTGTATTGAAAGAGCTCATATCAGCATCGATATTTTTTGGAAAGAACAGTAGGAAATCAGCGTCTTTTTTAGAATTAAGGAAAGCTATTGCTTTTTTAAGTGTATTACCACATTCTACGATCTCATATTTTTTAGAGAGTATTTTTTTGATCATATTAGATGTTTTCGATTGTTTCTCTATTGCAATATATAGGGTCTTTTGAGTTTTACCGTTCCTTTTCTCTTCTTTTTCAGTATCAGCTTTCATTGCATGCCCTATGAAGTTAAACATGAGTATTATAGCAATCAAAGGAAGAATAAGTTGAAGTGTAAAAATCTGTTTAAGTTCCTTTTTAAAAAGAATAAAAAACTTATTCATTGATAATTTCCGCAAATACCTCTTCGAGATTATCGGCTTTGTATTTTTCCTTCAAATCATTCGGAGTTCCTTCTATATATATTTTTCCTTTATGTATTATACCAAGGCGGTCTGATAGAAATTCTATTTCAAGCATATTATGACTTGAAAGCAATACTGTGACTCCTTCTTCTGAGAAGTCTTTAATAAGTTTTCGGATTGTAACGGCATTTATTACATCAAGACCACTTGTGGGTTCATCCATAATAGCAAGTTTTGGCTTGCTCATGAGCGATCTTGCTAAAAGAAGCTTTCTCACCATTCCCTTGCTATATGTTTTGACCTTATCTTTAAGCCGTTTACCGAGGCCACAGAATTCTTTTGCCCTCTCGACAAATTCTCTTCTTAAGGCATTGTCTTTAGCAATCAAAGAAGACATGAATTCAAGATAATATATTCCTGAAAGGTCTTTATATGCTCCTGCATCTTCTGGAAGATAACTTATGATTTCCCTAACGGATGCAGAATCTTTGATAACATCTTTCCCAAAAACTGTAATACTTCCACTATTAGGCTTAAGAAGAGTAGATATTGTCTTTAAAGCAGTAGATTTTCCAGCCCCATTAGGGCCAACAAGGGCATATATCTCTCCAGGCTTAACATTGAAAGATATACCATTTAAAGCAGGAGTCCTTCCGTAGCTTTTGTGAAGGTCTTTTACTAAAAGTCCCATTTAATACTCATTTTTTTATATAATATTATATAGAAACTTTATAAAAAATCAAAAAAATTGAAAATAGAGAAAAACAAGTACATCTTCTTTAACAAATCCACTGTCCGGGTAGCTATAGTTTCTGAAGTGATTGGTATATTTCTGAAAAAACATATTGATATGTATGAGTTCCCAATATATATGGCTCTATTCTTTGCAAAATCTTCTGTAGTGATTTTGATGCTTGTTATATTTAATAAGTGAGTTATTTTAGGAACCAATAATTATCAATTATCTGACAGTTTAAGTACTTTCATAAATGCATCCTGTGGAATAGATACATTTCCTACATCCCTCATCTTCTTTTTTCCCTCTTTCTGCTTTTCTAAAAGCTTTCTCTTTCGAGTAATGTCTCCTCCATAACACTTGGCTAAAACATTTTTACGAAGAGCTCTTATAGTCTCACGGGCGATTATTTTTCCACCAATAGCAGCTTGTATAGGTATTGCAAAAAGATGCTGGGGTATAACTTCTTTAAGTCTTTCTACCATAGTCCTTCCACGCTCATATGCGGATTCTTTTGGACAAATGATAGAGAAAGCATCTACTGATTCTCCATTGACTAGTATATCTACTTTTACAAGATTTGCGGGTTCATATCCAGAAAGCTCATATTCCATAGATGCATAACCACTGGATCTGGATTTTAACTTGTCATAAAAATCAATTATTAATTCTGAAAGAGGTATTCTAGCTTGTAATTCAACCCTTTCTTTACATACATAATGCATATTCTCATATATCCCGCGCTTTTGCTGTATGAGTTCTAGCATACTTCCAAGGTATTTCTCAGGAGTATATATCTTAACAGATGCAATGGGTTCTTCCATTGATACTATTTTTGTGACTTCAGGCATTTTCAGAGGATTATCGATTTCTAATTTTTTACCATCTGTTGTAGTAATATGATAAACAACACTTGGTATGGTTGTGATAAGCTCAAGCCCATATTCCCTTCTTAACCTTTCTACAGAAATCTCTAAATGCAGTAAGCCAAGAAAGCCACATCGAAATCCTGAGCCTAAGGCTGCAGATGTCTCTGGCTCAAAAATAAATGCTGCATCATTAAGCTGGAATTTTTCAAGATTTTCTCTAAGATCATGATAGTCTTCATTAACAGTAGGATATAGTCCACAAAATACCATTGGAGTGACTTCTTTATAGCCGGGAATTATTTCTTTAGCTGGATTTGAGGTTAGAGTTATTGTATCACCAACACTTGCTTCAGAAACTGATTTAATAGAAGCCATAATATAGCCAACTTCTCCAGCTGAAAGATTTGATTTTTTCTTAAATTCTGGATTAAATATACCTACCTCAGTTACTTCATATCTTTTTTTGCTCTGCATAAATAATATTTCATCGCCAGCTCTTACCTTTCCGTCAATGACTCTTACAAATGTCACTACACCTCGGTAATTATCGTATTGAGCATCAAATATTAATGCTTTTAGTGGCTTTTCAGGGTCTCCAACGGGTTCAGGTATATATTTGATTATTGCCTCAAGCACTTCATTTACATTTTCTCCGGTTTTTGCGCTTATTTCTGGGGCATATGATGAATCTATTCCTAACACTTCTTCAATTTCAAGTTTAGCTTCTTCAATATTTGCTGAAGGAAGGTCTATCTTATTAATCACGGGTATTATCTCTAAATCATGCTCAATGGCAAGATAAGCATTTGCAAGGGTCTGGGCTTCAACACCCTGAGTACAATCCACTATAAGAAGTGCACCCTCGCATGCTGCAATTGCTCTAGATACTTCATATGAAAAATCAACATGCCCTGGAGTATCTATCATATTAAGATGATATATCTGACCATCGGCTGCCTTGTAATCCATAGTAATTGCACTAGCTTTTATGGTTATTCCCTTTTCTCTTTCAAGGTCCATACTATCTAAAAACTGAGCTCTTTTTTTTCTTTCATCCATAGCGCCGGTAAGATCAAGTAATCTGTCAGCAAGCGTTGATTTCCCATGATCTATATGAGCAACAATACAAAAATTCCTTATATTATTCATTTATTCAAGTGTTCCTCTAATATTTTTTATCAATCCGTTTTTGTAAGTGGAAAAAAGATATATGGCCACACTCACAAACATTATTATAAATAATTGCTGATAATTTGCAAATGAAGATAGAGTATAAAGCAGTAAATAGACGGTAATAAGTACTATGATATTAGAAATTGCAAGCCTTGAAAAAATTTCTCTGATTGGTTCAATTATCTTAGATATAGAGAAATATTTTTTGAGAAATATAAAAAGAAGAAAACATTGGAATAACCCTGAAATAGAATTTGCCAGTGCAAGACCAGCATGTTTTAGAGGAAACATAAGTACTATATTCAGGATGATATTTACAATTACGCTTGCAATTGCTATCTTAAGGGGCGTTTTCGTATCTTTAAAAGCATAATACACCGACTGTATAATCCTGTTTAGTGAAAAAAACAGCAGTCCTAGAGCATAAAATCTTAAAGCAGCTGCAGTATTGAGTGTATCTGAATGATCAAAATTACCATGTTCAAAAATAAAGGATATTATGTGAGTAGGGAGTGCATAAAGTATTATGCATACTGGGATTATAAGATAAAGGAGTAATTTTATGGATGCATTAAGACGAGTAAGAACCAGTTTTTTACTTTTAGCACTTGCTTCAGAGAAACTAGGAAGGCTCACAGTAGCTATTGCTATGCTAAAAATACCAAGAGGAAGTTGCAGTATTCTATTAGCATAATATAAAAACGATATACTTCCTGTTGGGAGAAATGAAGCTATCGCTCTAGAAATAAGGAGATTAAGTTGAGTTGTGCCAAAAATTAATGCAGTAGGTATAAATAGAAGAATCACTCTTTTCATCTCGGTATGGAAAAGCACTTTGCTGAGTCTAAAACCTGTTTTCCTAAACCAGAAATATTGTATAAAAAACTGCAAGGCTCCACCTATAACAACAGTAAAAGAAAGCATAGTCAGTCTAAGATCCTGAGAATCTATTCTATTAAAAAATAAAAGCAGATAGACTATAAGCGAAATATTAAGAAGAGTCGGAGCAAATGCTGAAACTGCATATTTTCCTTCTGAATTTAGAAATGCCATTACAAGGGCAGCAAGTCCAATAAAAATCAGAAATGGAAATGAAATTTTCAAAAATATTACTGTCATAGCGAATTTTTTTGGGAATTCTGAAAATCCAGGAACGAATATTTTAGCTATGAAAGGGGTGAATATCCATACTATTGCAGTAAGAGCAAGAAAGACAAAGAATAAAATAAAAAATAGAGAGCTTGCTAGTCTATTCGCTTCTTTTTTACCCTTTTTAACAAGCATCTCACTGTATATAGGTATAACAGCACCATGAAGAGCACCTTCACCAAGAAGCAATCTGAAAAAATTTGGTATCTGATAAGCTGCGATAAATGCTTCAAAACTTGCAGATGTACCCAAAAAGGTTGTGAAGAGTATATCCCTGAAAAAACCTAAAAGTCTTGAGAGAATCGTAAAAAAAGAAACTGTACTAATATTTTTGAGTGATATGGCCATGGAAGAATTTTAATTGAAATAGAGATTAAAAACAATCTATAATCTATATATGGTAAAAAGGTTAAAGGTTAAAGGTAAAAAGGACATTGTATTTGGGTATATCCCCATTTTCTTTATAAATACACAGTATTTTGCTTCGGGCTCAAGAAATTTAAAATATGTCTGTTATGCTATTGTTTAGTGTCCCGTACTGTTGATTTTTATGGTTCAGCAGATTATCAGTGCTTCAGATGCAAGGCGCTGAGAAGAGATGATGTGGTTCATCATCGATGAGCAGCAACGAAGCAAATGGAATGCTGATAATCTGTCCGTAGGAAGCCTTTCTACCGGACTGTTTCTTTGTCGTAGAGTCCAAGCCAACCAACCAGGTTTGCATGTCCTCTACTTCTCGAACCACTCTCGGTATAAAGACTCTGAATTCA
>Ga0114934_10000780_pt1 | contig 20452 bp, 52 predicted proteins | sample 4SBtaG_2_FD_99695 | JGI IMG/M metagenome (GOLD analysis project Ga0114934, IMG submission 99695) | Deep subsurface microbial communities from Kolumbo volcano to uncover new lineages of life (NeLLi) - 4SBTROV10_white metaG | ecosystem: Environmental > Aquatic > Marine > Volcanic ...
CGCCCCTAGTACAAATAACAGCCTCAGCAGTGGCATAAGCAGCGGTATCAGCAGCAACAGCAGCAGCATAAATAGCAGCCTTAGCAGCCTCCCAGTCTGGGTATCGTTTATGTGGAACAAACATCTTTTTTCCTTCTACTGCCCATGGCAGTATTTCAGCTTTCCACTATATGCTACTGCTCTGAAAAGCAATAGCATATAGTGGAAACTAAACCTTTAGAGCAATGGCTTCCTCAAATACTGCAATGCGGCCTCAGCATCAGCAGCAGCAGCATCAGCAGCAGCAGCAGCAGCAACAGCATAAGGAACAGCATCAGCATCAGCAGCAGCAGCAACAGAAGCTTCAGCAGCGGCCTCAGCAGCAGCAGCAGCAGCAGCAGCAGCAGCAGTAACAGCCTTAGCAGCGGCAGCAGCAGCAGCAGCAGCAGCAGCTTCAGCAGCAGCTTCAGCAGCAACAGCAGCAGCAACGGCCTCAGCATCAGCATAAGCAGCAACAGCATAAGTAGCATCAGCATAAGCAGCAGCAGCAGCAGCATAAGTGGCAGCAGCAACAACAGCATAAGTGGCAGCAGCAGCAACGGCCTCAGCATCAGCAGCAGCATCAGCAGCGGTATCAGCAGCAACAGAAGCAGCGCCCCTAGTATAAATAACAGCCTCAGCAGTGGCATCAGCAGCGGTATCAGCAGCAACAGCAGCAGCATAAATAGCAGCCTTAGCAGCCTCCCAGTCTGGGTATGGTTTATGTAGAATAAACATCTTTTTTCCTTCTACTGCCCATGGCAGTGTTTCAGCTTTCAACATATGCTACTGCTCTGAAAAGCAATAGCATATAGTGGAAACTAAACCTTCTCCCTGAGAGCATTAGCGCGGGCCAAATAATCCTCAGCCTCAACATCATACTCCATCGCCCATTTTAACATGATTTGACGGAATGCCTTGCTATTTACCTCACCCTCAGAAAGCGCAAGCCACTTGTCCCTAGAAGCAATATGCCAAGCATAACGCTCCTCACAATGCTCAATCCTTCGGATAAGACGAGCACGATTGTTTTTACGCACAACAGACATGAGGTCGCCAATGTCCCTTATGAGTATTTTACTACTATCCACAAAGCACCTCCTTTTTAACTTTTATTAAACACACTAACTACCGCTAGTATACTTAATAAAAACTAAAAAGGGTAGAGATAAGCACCCCCAGTGCCTACCCCTACCCTTCTCAACTTAGCCTCAGAGCCTTATCAGCCCTTCTTAGCCTTTTTCAACACTGCCCGCTGCTCTGCCCGGATTTGAGCCACGGCCTCATCAGAAGCCCCAAGAGCGGCTCCCAGAGCCTTAGCAGCAACGTTCCGCTCAGACTCTTCCATGTTCAGCGACTCAATGTTGGCCAGCAACCACCGTTGCTGCCGCTTAGCGCTAAGAGCAAGAACAACAGCGTTCAGAGCATTAAAGGTGCGGCTACCCTTAAAACCCTTGCAGCTCATAGCAACGTGACCATTCACGCTCGCTTTGAAATTCAAAGCATCCTCCCCAGGCAAAACGTACTCCTCAACCGGAACCAGCCCATCAACCGGGGCGGGAACCGCATTCAAAGCACCAAGCTGCTCAGGGCTCATTTTGCTAAAAGCCTCAATCTTTTCAGCCGGTGTCATGCTATTAATAACAGCCATCACTCCACCAACATTTTGCACTTTACTCATCTTATCCACCTTCTGTTCAGTAGAAATCCCTGTTTAATGCAAAATTACAGTAAACAAAAAGTCCTAAAAGTATCCCCAGAAAAGAGATACTCATATACACACACTTTAAATAACTATGTGTATATGAGTACCTCCCTAACTCTCCCTATACGGTACGACAAGAGAGAGCTAGGGTAGCACATAGTTACGTCCTGGCATTAAACCCAAAAGGGCCGGAGTACCAACTATGCACATAAGAGTAAGGAAAATAATTTTACTTTCCATAAAGGCAGATACTAACTATTCCTGCTATACCCACAGAACAGCCGCTAAACATACCTACTCTCAACTCAACTCGGTTCCTAGTATCAGACCACCACTATGTACTATACCCCTAGTAACTAACTCTCACTGCTGGGATAAGCCCATATAGTTAATACTACCTACGCAAGCGTAAGACATACTAACCCCTTGGGATTATCAGGGGAAGAATACAGTAGTAACTCTGCCGAGTAAACTACCACCACAGGTTAAGCCGGAAAGGTGGACGGCTGTAAGTTGTAAGCATGCAACGGACTAACATATAGATACCACTCTATATAAAAGTACAATCGCTACATACTAAGGGATCGAACTATGCTAAATAATATCAAGTATTATTTCAACTATATTAAATAGTAAACGAGAGCAGCGCTCAATCGCCTCACATATAGGGATCGAAGTTGATGAAATTTTATACTATATTATTTCTGTTTTGCCTACAACGGACTACATTGTAATACAAGTAGGATACTATCGCACACTATCCTACCTATGCCTACATGTGGGTTAAGGTACGACAATGTAGGATAATGTAGGTGGCACGGTTCTTGCGGTGGGGTAACTACCAATAACCCCCACTTCCGACCCTCAATAGCCATATTCTGCCGTTTTTTCTTTAATTTCAGCTATTTATCTGCACAACTGCTGTTTTTTGCTATACATGTGTTCTTTTCTTCTCTCTATACATGTGTTCTTTTCTTCTCTCTATAGAGTAGTTACTTTTTATTTTCTCTATAGCCATATTCTACTGTTTTTTCATTTATTTGTCCGCACATCTGGTGTTTACTTCTCTCTATAGTATAGTTACTTCTTCTTTTCTCTATAGCTCTATTCTCCTGTTTTTGCTTTAATTTCAGTTATTCAGGAGTACGGCTTCTGTATTTTGCTATATGCGTTCTTTCTTCTATTCTCTATGAAATAGCTTTTATTTTAGTTATTTTCCCCTGTTTTATGTTTGGGTATGGTCTAACCAAAAAAAAGGCCCCTTGTTCCTTTACGGAAGAGGGGCTTTTTATGAGTTGTGTTTTGTGGTTCTTTATTTGCATTTACTTTCTAGCATGTCCCAGAAGCCTATAGCGTTATTAAGCTGTAGATTTTCGGATTCGTGTGTTCCTACGTACTTAGCTGCCTTTCTCCAGGCTTCGAATGTTTTATGTCCTTGTATCTTTGTTAAACCAATATTCCATAATCCATCATCATGTGCGTAGTGCTTTATTAGTTCATCTTCTTGTATAAGTTTTACTGTGTTGTTTGTGCTTTTTAATTTGGTTTTTTTCTTTATTTGTATGATGGTCCATTTTGTCATATCCCTTAAGTCAATAATGGGTAAGTTAATTTTAATTTTCAAGTTTGTCCTTTAGTACCATAATTGATCTTCTATGGTTTTTAGTGGTATTTGCATTTACTTTCTATGTTTATCCATAAGGCAGGAGAGTGGGTGTTTTCTTATTAGGTCGTTTTCTTATATGTTAGGCACTTGGTTATCAAATGCTATATAATCTTAAGTCTGAGAGGGCTATATTGAAGGGTTGTAAGTGCGGTGGTTGTAGTGCAGCTAAGTTTTCATTTGTATAGATTATATTATTAATTTTTGGTGGTCATTAAGCTCAGTGAGTGTATAACTTTTTGTCCTTGTTTCTTTGCATTTTGTTTCCAAATGAGACCAAAAAGCATCACAATATAGTGATCTTCGATCCTCAGCATACCAATTTATTTCAAATCTTTTTCTATCCCACATCCTGATTTGCTCCCGTTCATTAGCAGTGCTAATTCGCTGAATTCCTACCATATTGCTTGTTACAGTTGTAACCACAAACTTATATTCGCCGCCCATTGCTCCGGCCCTTTACTCTCATGCCTGGCTCCAACATAGTGCCTCCAATTTTTCGCAAAATGATACGAATCCATTGAATTTAGCACTGGTGGCTCTGGTGGCATGATATCTAAGGAACGCGTGTAAGAAATACTGCCTGGTATATACGCTCCCTTGGCACTGAGTTCTCATACTAACGCTGGTAAGTACCGTATTTTCTCTAATATTATCTATATTGTAGGTGGCACATAGCATTCCTTCTTCTGCCTTAATGCTGCTCATACTTTGCTTTCTAGTTGTTCCCAGAAGTGGTAGGTTGGCCGTGCCAATTTAAAATGTTTTTCAGTAATTGGGTCTATATATACCCACTCTCTCAATACCCTGCTTATAGCAAAGGTCCAATTAGAACCTCCCTGACACCAATGCAGCTGAACAGTTCCGTGGGTGCCTGTATTTAGATTTACTATGTATTTTGTTTTGGATATAGTATGAACTATGGTCAAGCCCGATTCTAGCGGTACAGTTTTGTCCATGGATTTTCCTTTAATAGCAGTTTTTGCTGCCATTAAGGCAGTGCTTTTTTAAGGGTAGATTGTTCTATTTTTTACTAAGTAACTAATTCATTTATGGGCAACAAGATTTGTATTCCGCACGTAGTTGACTTAAATCTTACCGTTCCAGTCATTTCACTACCACTACCATTAACATTCGCAGTGAGATATATGATCTCGATTACTTTGTATTGCTTCAGGTAGATTTTGTTACGGACTAGGATATTTTCTTTAATCTGCATGTTTTGTCTAATCTGTCCCAAAATAGATCTGAGGGCGCTTCTAAGGGGTCCCCCTCCGTGCTAGTAAAGAACCTTATTAATACGCTCATTGGACTATAAAATTCATGCGCATTTACGACTGATCCTAGTCGTACCTTGCTCTCGATGTTTTTTGGCTCTGACAGCACTACCCATCTACTTTCTCCGCATTTTACTACCAACCCCTTAGTTATTTGCATTTATTTTCCAGGTTTGTCCAAAATGTACTTGTCCAGGTTAATAGCGAGTCCTTGCATCTATTAGGCACAGAATTAAAATGGTCTAAAAACAACTGAATGTCCCAGCAGTGCTCAGAAGGGAGTAACAGACTGGGGTTTGTAATTCTTTTAAAGGCTACAGTTTTTAAACCTTCGTCAATTTTAATTATGCTAAACCTATCATTAGTGCCCTGTACCTTCATTCCTTCTACAATTTTGATCTTTTTCATAATATTTGTTCCAGTTTATCCCAAAAAGTCCCGGCCTAAACAAGGCACATAAGGGTATGTTCCTTGTTTATGCGTTCCATATCAATGAGGGCATGCTGTCCCAAAAGGCCGTCGAACTCAGCATCCCAAAAAAAATAATTATCCAATAAAAATTGCATAGGGACGCTATTCCACCCATTACGTAGCTTCCCTCTCCACAGTAGGGAGCGCCCCCCCTCGTAGATAGATCCTGCTTTCCAAATGAACTATTTGTTTTTGTCATCTATGCGTAGTATGTACGCGTTGTGCCCAGTGGGCCCCGTAGTGCCCGGAATATACGACACACGCATGTCAGTTTTTATTTCACGCATATCAGTCCCTTTAGGTAGGCAACTCAAATGAGCCTCCTATTTATGTGGTTTATTTTGTTATTGTTTCTAACAATTCAGTCATTTGAGTGTGGAATCCTGACTCAAACACTGTGGCCTCAGAATAATCCTCAGGCCTTTCGCGGTCGTAATATTCTCGTTCGGTACTAACTGTATTTTCTATTATTTCTCTTATGTCAAAAACTATACTTGATATATCTTCAGTACGCCCCTTCTCTCCCTGGGTAGTGCTTGACGATTCAAGGCGCCGTATGTGTTCTGCGCATTTCATTGCTGCAGCAAAAGAAGCTGCGTGGGATGCCTTAGTTACCTCAGTTAGCTCACAATTGGGCAAGGCCTTGGTGCTAGCCAGCTTTTCGCAAGCCTCAGCGCACCGCTCTCGCTCTCTAAACAGAATATCTTCCATGCTCATATCGATTTCTCCAAATCATTCCAAAATGTTTTATGGGGGTGCTGGCCTGCGTTAAACGGATCTGACTCCCCTCTTATAAAACCCAGGTCCCATATTGCCTTTTTTACTTTATTTAAACCGTCCCAATACAACTCTGGCGCAGCATGGTAAGAAAATATATGAGTTATGTCAAACTCATGTATATAGCTTTGAATAGTATCAAATAATATTTTTTCTGGGTAGTTAAATAATGCAAACAGGCCTTGACGGGGTCTGTGAGGACTCATACAAATGCCGTGCACGTCTAAAAAACGAGTAGAGTTTTTAAAAGCATACTGAGATAAATAATGTCCGACGGGTACAACACTTACAGGAAGGGACCTGCCATCTTTGGTTTTAAATGTCATATCTTGTTGTCCAATTCTGTCCAAAAATAGTCTGGCCCGTAAAGCTTATAAGGGGCTGCCCACTCTGTGTTCCTATAAGCAAACGAATGTTGAAAATAACTGCTAAAATCCTCAGTATTGTCCAAATAGAAATCCCTCAAATGCTTCCACTCAACAAACAAGACACAGTCTTTCCAGCTTGCTCCTAGTCCAACGCCTTTGGGTTTGATATACTTTATTGTAAAAGTTGAAGCGCTTCGGGTATCTATAACCTGCATTCCTTCCTGTACTATTGACATTCTTCATCCTCTATTTTTTTCCAAAACATGATATCACTCAAGCTATCAAGATGGCCCTGTAAATAAGCTAACTTACAGGCGCTGTGATGGTATTTGAAAGGAAGTATCTTTAGCTGTTCATGTAGGCGGTCAATCTCGCGTCCGACTTTGACCTTTTCGATATTATATAGAAAGCTATTAGGGTATAATGTCATCTAATCTGCTCCAAAAACCATTATTTTCATTTGGTTTATTTTCCATCCAGTGAAGATAATCTTTTAAAAATAGTTGATGCTGGTTATTTAGCCATTCTATGTCCAGGATAATGCCATATTTGTCAAAATATTTGTCAAAACAAACACGAGCAATATCGCTCTGGAGTTCACTTTTTGCCTTGTGGTAATCAGGGCCTATCATTCGATCTCTTCCCAAAAAGTTTTCTTTTTTGCTAATTACCAGTATTTCTTCTTCTGTATTTCTAAAAGATTCGTTTCCTATAACGATATCTTTTTTGCTATATTCAGTAAGTGCATAAACACTCCTACCCAGTTTGCTTGCGAGGTCTCTAATACGGCCCACTAACTTATTAATCATTTTTCTACTTTCTTTTAAAGGTTTTGGCTACCATAGCGCGCTGCTTACGCCAATTATAGTGTTTGGCGCGCGAACCCTAACGAAATATATTTATTTATTTGGAATCTAGCACTGGTTTGCTAAGAAATATAGTGCCATTAAGGAAAGCTATTTCTTTCTAGCAAGCGCTCTAGTTTTCCCCACCAGTCATTTGGGGGGCGTTCTAGCAAGTCCCATGAGCAGGAATAATGGCCTACATACTCATTAGCACGGGAAAAACAAAGTTCAGGAGTTAGCAGAGGGGCGCGTACCCAGTACTTTTCTAAGTTGTCTAATGCTATGATGCCTTTGAGAGCATCATGAAAATATCGTATTTCAACATAATCCTCATAAACTTGAACAATGCTGGCCTTGCTCCGCTCAGTCACGTTCATAATTACAATACCACGCTCTATGCAAGTCATCTTATTCTTTCATTTTCTAGTGTTGCAAAGGCTGAACTACGTAACCCAGGCTCTCTTGCCGGGCCGCAGCCTTTGTTTTCTGCTCCTGTATAACTGCTTCTGCTTTTACTTTATTCAGCTCGTTAAATATCATTCCATCTGGCTCATCTCTAAAATCAGTAATGCTGTCAAACCGACAAGTACCATCATCTCTTTCATACAGAGCCAAGGCCATCCCTAGCGGGTGCAAAAACTGCCTATTTAATTCCTGCAAATAACCGTAGTCTGCAAATGTTTTTAAATCTAAAGTATTCATATTTTCTCTCCAAGGATACCGTTCCTTGCCAATAAATCAACTAACTGGTGCTGTCCATTCCAAAATGGAGTATATCCTGGATCAAGATCACACCTGCCATTGCTATAAAAATGAAGCTCAGCTCCCCACATTGCGTCATCTGTGGCCCAGGTAAGATAATCTGACTTATGTTCTAAGGCTTTTATTTCAGATATTAAGGATCCTGGAACCGCCCCTTGGAACGCTTCTAGATTCACATCATTATAAACGTACGTCACGCTCATGTGTGGGCCCACCTTAATATGCGCCCATGTATATCTACTAAGTTGCAGCAATAAGGAATGTTGCGCCTCCGCAAGTGCTTACCTACTTTGCTCACAATTCCTCCATAAAATTTATTACGAGAATAGTCGAAATTGCCCATGATTGACTTGTAAATGCTAGGCTGGCATATTTGCTCTTTTTCAGCAATATCTGTTTGGGTTAGCCCTAGTATAAAATAATCATCAAATATCTGTTTCTGCCTCAAAGTAGCATTAGAACTGATAATAGATTGTATGTTTTGAGCAATAAGTTCGTAAGATATATTAGGATTGGCAGTAGTGCTTTTCCTCTCGCACTCAACGGCCAGCATATTAATTAATCTAGAAGCACCTAAGTATTCTGGAATTGGCTCAAGCACTAATCTTTTCTTTAATTTTGAAATATAGGCCAACGATGAAGTTTGCTTAATATTGAGTGCTTTACTAGTTTCTGCTAGCGAGAGCCCAGCAGCGAAATATAATTGTGCTACATCCTGCTGCTGGGCAGTACCAGTATTTCTTATTTTTCCAAAAAGAGTGCTATGATGCTGTTTTAACATACTATCGTCAATCATGCTGAACTCATTTCTGCGTTGATCTTTTCCCAAAAATCACGATCACAAGTAAGAAAATCAAGCCCCTCTTGTTTTTGTCCAAGCTGGAACACAAGGGCCTCGACAGACATTTGGGCAATAAGCAAGCGCTCCTTCTTAAGGATCCTCTCTTTTGCTCTAAACGTAACCCCTCTCAACTTCAAAATCTTGCTTTCGTAGGCAATAATCCTTTTAATCAATAGGCGCCTCGAATCATGTTTTTCCTTACAGGTCATATGATTCACACCCAGATTCAACCTTTCCCAATATAGGGCCCTCAATCACGGCACTCAGGCCAGCCAGCACCATGGCCGCTCCAACCACAGCGCCTAGCATGAAAAATACTAACTCTCTAAGCTCTTCCCACATAGTTCCTCCAAATCTTCCCAAAGGGCCAACTGTTCTAATTCAAACTTAGCTAGTATGTTGTTTAAATAAGCTTCAACCGCAACAAGCTCACTCAATGGGGCACCATAATGCGTACTCTTTGCCAGCCCCACATTCCTCTCATTTAGCATCTCTCTATTCGACAATCTTATACCAAGTCAGATCTCGCATTTAATTTGCCATTCATAATTCGCAAAGCCTTTTCCTGGCGTTTGAGTTTTTCCCATGCTAAATGCAAAGCATATTCCTCATCATAACCGTCACGCCAGTCCAAATCACCAATAAGTGACTTGGTGCGATTTATGGCTCGCTCTGTGAAAAATATGTGACGCTCAAGCTTGTTGTGCGGAGGAATGGCTCCATATTTCCAATATAGCTTTATGTTTTTCCATATTTTATTAATCATTTTTCCGCCAACAAAAACCGCACAAAGCGGGCCCAAAGGCTAGTGTGCTCGCTGGTAGGAGCTCTGTGCCCTTCTTTAATAATGCGACCCGGAGGAAAGGGCGGCTTGGGATTTTTATGAGCAGGAAAGCCATACTTGCCTAGAGATTCTATTTTATCACATAAGGAATGGATAGTATCCTCTTGTGCCTTGACTTCTTGCTGTGTTTCTTTCAACTTTTCCAATACATAATCATGATCATTTAAAGCGTTGATCACATATTCTCTATCGGCTTCGGAAGCATTAGAGGCGAGCCAGCCCACTACTCGCTCTGACTGCCCCGATTCAGGGCTGAAGCTCTTTATTGTTTCGCACTCAGGATGCAACAAGCTAGGCTCTAGGGTCCATCTCAATCCTATCATCCCCAGTCCTTTCCTTTATAAAAATCAATCTCTATGCTCTCAGCAGGCGAGAATTCATACCCCGGACCAATTATATCTCCAACTATAGCTCCTAACATTACTGTATCCTTTCTAATAACTTTTCAGCTTCTTTGTTTTTGTCATTGCGCCAGGACTCAATTGACAGCCTAGCTTCTTGTTTATAAAAATCAATTGACTTGGTCTGGATTTTGTACTGGCAAATAGTGTGCAGGCCGAATGGGCGCACTCGCTCCGTTCCATGCCAACCTGCAGCCCTGACTGCTGTTACCGACCCATCCCTTAATGATTCTTTTAACAAAAGAGCTTTATAATCTGCATTGTGCAAATGATAAATTAAATGCTCCCCAGGCAGCGTATCAAACAAAGCCTGCTGCGACGCACTCCTCCAATCATGGCTGCTTTTTAGATTAATATTATCAATTACTCTTTTGCCAAAATCAGTATCGCAAAATTCAATAGCACCCCCGAAGCTCTGTCCATTTGAAATAAAATAGCTAATCAGAGCTTCTTTTTTCATATCACTTAATTGCATTTTCTAATTCCTTCCAAAAGGTATCGTCCACTGTCTTTTTCCTATTCCAAAAATCTTTTGAAAAAACATGCTGCGAGTTAGCACATCCATATCCCTATGCTTAATTGCTATTTTCTTCATAACCTGTATCGGGTCATAAGTCATTACCTACCTCACTTACTGCTTGCTCCCATTCGGCTGCAAAATCTTCCTCTTTAATAGAGTCAACTGAACAATTCAGGGAAGTTTCGATAAGCACAGGCTCGTAATCCTTCTTGGAATCCAAACAAATTCCTCTATCACTAAGCCATGTTTCTCCGGGGGACAGGGTATCAGTCAGTTCTAATTCAGTAAAACAGGAGAAATGCAGATTATGTATTATATCCTTCGGTAAAAAACTACTCAATTCTCTGTTCAGCTCCGACTGTCTCCTTTCATGGTAAAACGCTTGAAACCTGTTTGAAGTAACAGTCCCTCCTATTGTTTTTTTTCCAGCTTGGTCGCCACGCCCCATAACAGGCCACAACTCAAACAAGGGAAACCCCGCTGAAAGCAGGGCCTCTCTTACTTGTTCCAACATTTCTTTCATGGCATTTATGTCATTTATTTGCTTCACTAATCACCTTTATAATGTAAACTCTATAGGAGAATTTATAGGATCCATTGCCTCGTTCATAATCGCAGCATTGATATAGGTAGTATTTTTCGTACGAACAACCCCATGGCCAACATGGCAATGCCCAAATAAATGATACTTGGGGGCTATGCGCTCTACTGCATCACGCAAGTCCTCGCAGCCTATATTTTCAATTACTAGTGAATTAAATGAATGTATCAAATCTCCCTTACCCCCAGGAGGGCCATGGGTAATGAGGATGTCAGTATCTTCTGGTATTAAATCCCATTTTTCTTTTAATGCCTTACCCCTGTGCAAGTTGAAAGCAAAGTCGTGAAAAAACGGCTGCCAGGGCGATCCCCAGAGCTTTATACCGTCAATTTCATAGCCTTCATCCTGCAAGTACACACAATTATAGAGCGCCTTACGTGCTGTCTCCGGCGCGCTCTGCAATAACCAGTCATGATTGCCGGCTATAACCACCTTCACAGCGTGTGGTAGCGCTCCTATGTCTTCATTAAACTTCTTAAACTCATCAACAGTGCCATAGTCCGTAAAGTCGCCGCAATGTATTAAAATATCACCGTCTGGTATTTCTACTGAAGATAATCCATTATGTGTGTCGCTAATGACTACAAATTTAACCATTTTTTATCCTAGCCGTTTTGACTGATTCAGCACCCATAGAGCCAACCTTAGCCAGTATCTCTTCTAATTCTTTTAAAGAGTCAATGACGCGAGGGACTCCGTCAATAGTGATCAAAGCCAGTGCTTTATTTTTTTCCTTATCCAGCATAATGCCAATAGGATTTAACAACTTGCAATGAATGAATTTTTTGACAAAGAACCTTGAACTCTTTTCCCTCTCAGAACAAGCAGGCCCGCAGTGTTTCTCCATGATAGCAGTTAGGTCGTCTAAATTATCAGTATCCATAAACATCCTCCCCGAACTTAGGCTCGGGGCTAACCTTGGGCGCCTCGGGCGCGTTATTTATATGTATCCTGCCGAAAAACTTCTTTTCCCCTACCGCTTTCCAGGCCGCGCCCTTCTTTTCAAAATTAACCAGCACATCCCTACGCTCAACCAATGAACCATCTTTATGCTCTTGAACAGAATATATCACATAAGCCTCCTGCTCTAGGACTCCATCAGAACAGTACTCCATGGTCACAGAAATGCTGCCACCGCTTTTCGCGTTCTCAGCCAAATTAAGTTGCTTAATTGTTGTTTGCTCCACATAGGTACATAGCCCAACCACATCCTGCAAACCTCCCATTATGGTAGTAGGTGTTATTGCAGAACAACTGGTACAAACCAGTGCGAACAACGCAAGTATTAATTTCATTTTACTAATCCTATTAAGATCTGCCCTGCTTGCAATATAACTTGCTCTATGGGCATATTCGGGTGATCATATATAAAAACTGACGTTATTAACATCATAAATGCTAGCACCAGCCAACCTACCACAGGATATGCTGCACTTTTTTTAATGTACGTATCTGTAGATAATATTAGAGTCAGGCAAGTAGCTATAATAATATGGAAAACAACAGTATAGAGTAGCACCTACCCTCCTTCTCCCATATGTTTTTTAAATGCATTTGTGACAAAATATAACTTTTTACCTTAAATAAACTGCCCCTAAAGTAAAAAGCCGCCAAAAGGCGGCTTTTTAGGCTTAAAGCAAGCACATTTTATCAAGCATGTCTGCCTCTTTTATAAGTCCCATAGTATCTAGTTTATGAGCAGCATTTGTTAAACGCAGCACCATTGATGCCTTCATATAAGGGGGGGTAGATGGGTCCTCAATAGCCTTTTCCAAAGAGTGTTCGTCTGCCTCGCCTGGCTCAAATGCGCCACCTTCCATGGTATCACCTTTTGGCATACCTCCTCTCTCTCCGCCTGCAGTAGGGGTAGAGAGATAGGTTTTTAAATCCTCTGCGCTTTTCAATAATGAAAAGAAGCCATTTGAGGCCTCTGGATATACGGCAAAAACTCCCTTTTTTTGCATTTCAACAAAGCGTGCCCACAGCACCTCCATCACTGCTTCATTGTACCAATCTACTAAGGAACTGTCAAAATCCTCAGTTCCATCTTCCCACAAAGAAATATCAGATAAATTGCCCATAAAAACCTCCGAAGTTGTTAACAACATTAATTATTAGTAGTGACTTTTAAAGCCAAATTGTTCCAAAAAACATCATCTACTAGGGGCGCTCCGCACTTTACCTTCACGGCATTGCAATCATTAATAAAAAAATGATCGCCAAATGACATTGCTTCCATTGCCTCACCAATTAACCTAAAAGGCCTGATGCTGCTGCCATCTCCACCAGTGGCAGCATTTATATCGACATAAAAAGTACTCACTCGCCCACCTTTAACATATTTAGTCTCAATTCATCCCAAAAATCATTTTTTTTAACAGTAAAATCCTTTATAAGTGGGCTTTTCAGGTCATCTTCTAGGTTTGCTAAATACCAATAAAACTCCCTAACCGTACAAATGTCTTTCATTTTATGGCCTTTTCTAGATCTTCCATGAAGGCATCCTCAAACATAACTACCTGCTCCCACTTCACTTTTAAACGACCTGAATGCGAATCCATGTTTTGCATTCGCAGCTTATAGGCCAATTCATCTGACTTGCTAATAGGAAAAATTTTATTTACTCGCATTTTGCCATTGCTATCTGCCAACCAAGGGCATGGCTCGCTGGTTGGTTCCCAATAATAAGTTAGGCCAGGATTACTAGCTAGAAACTCATTGATATCACATTTACCATCTTCTATCCTAAAACCTAGGAACTTACCACTGCTGCTAAATCCTATTTTCTTGCATCTCATTCTCCAAATAAAAAGAGAGCCCGAAGGCCCTTTTTTTATGCTACTTGAGTAAATAAAACCGAATTAAAGTATCGATCTGGCACCTCTTCCAGCCATACATCGCTATGAAAGCATTCTACATCAATTTTATAAACAGTATAAATTTTATTGGTTTCTAACAGCCTAGAAGCCGTCTCGGCCTCTCCTGGCCACCCGCCCTTGCCTAAAAACACTACCTTAGTGCCTGGCAAAGCATATATGTCGAGTTCCTTATTTAATATCAATCTCATCAGCATGCTCCTTGTACTTACTAGATTTTACCCACAAAACATTGCCACATGTTTCACAATGACAAAGCGTGCCATTTGTTGGGTCAGCAGATCTTTTCTTCCATATCCTGCCGCACTTCTTACATATTCCATTATTCCAAGCCTGTATGTTGAGCCAACTAGGAATAGCCCAAACAATAACTAGAATCATAATAATGGCAAAAATCATAACTTGAATTTAATACAAGACGAGGCGCCAGGGTCCAGGCCTAGGCCACTTACGTACTCATCGCTACTTTCGAACGAAATCAATACGCCTTTGGCACCCATCAATACTGCAGCGCTATCAATGGCCTCTAAGCTGACCTCCGAGCCAGTACTGGGCCATACACAAAGCATGCCTGGCTCCAACTCAGAAGAAAACTTAAATTTAGCAACAGACAATATTATATTTTTATAATCCGTAAGTTTCATTCTAGAAAAATACCCTTTAGGGACTCTTTAATTGCCACGCAATCACTGTCAGGCTGGGAAAAGCCACTAAAAGCCATGTTTTCTAAAAGCTCGCCAACAGAACGTTGAGTATACCTTTTGAGCAAAAGCTGCATTGGCATTGAGTTTTGCATTATAAGTTCTTTTACGGTGCGGTTCCCATTCTTATAAACCGTAGCATACTCCAGCAGTTTCATATCATTACGTCCCGCCATAGCTGCCAGTATCTCCTGGTTTGCTTCATGCGATAATGCCTCGCTTCTAACCTGAGAAAACTTCGGATTCAAATAAGCGCTCATAGCAATTGGAAAATCCATCTTAGTAAGCACTAACAACCGGTCTACAGACGTATTTTTATCTTTAGCGGCTTCCAATGAAGCATCTAAGTTTTTTTGAGCGACATACTTGGTAAGTTCATCAATAACAGATTTTAAATCATTATAAACCGCATTGTTGATCGTTTGCCGACCGTCATCTCCGGTAACCTCATCTAGTATAAAATGAAAAGAATGCATGGAGATATTCGGATTTTTAACCATGGCGGCTACTAGCGCTGAAGTTGCTTTAATTCCTATAATCTCAACATAGCGCTCTTGTTGAAGGAAAGCATTAGATGCCAAAGCTTTAAAAATATTATCATCATTTAGCTCAATTAGCTTACCAGCTACTGAATTAGAAATGTTCGGATGAGTAGCTAGTTGCTTCAACAAGGGAATCTTTCCAACATACTTATCATAAAGCGCATCAAAATGAGCCTCATTTAATACTACATTAGATAAAGCAGTTAGTAATTGCAGCTTAGGCTCTGCCCATTCAATAATTCCGCCAATGGTATCAGCAGGTATAAATGGATGCTTCAAACACATGAACACAATACTAACGGTATTTTTCTGCTTATACTCCTCAACAAACTCATTAAGGCGCTTCAAAGAGCAATTCTTATGAGTTATAAGGGAGTAATGCTCTCGCTCGATAAGTATGTCAATTGCTTCCTGTGGTAAATTAGGATTGTTTGCCAGGGCAGCCAGGGTCCATTGCTCCTTAGAATTTCTCGCCATATTAACAAGATCTTCGCTGGGAGTATTAACATTCTTAGCTTCGTCCCACTCATTCACCTCATTTGGATATCTCATTATCATCATTTTCCTCTTTTTTTAAATATATTTTAAATATCAATGATACAGACTTATCGGTTGTTTTCTTGCCTACAAGCAGCCAGTCCGACTTTGCCTCGTCTTCAATAATTTGTTGTATTTTATCTGGAGTTGCCTCTGAAACCATTATTCGTTTCAATCCCAAACCAATCCATGTAGTTTCAGAATTCAATGGCAGGCCCGGCCTTTCTTGCTGCCTCAGCCTCAATTTGCGCTCTTAAAGACAAAGCAGCTGTAGAAATATGGTCAGGATGCAAATTGCCATACCCTATATCATAAAGGGCTGCTTCATCCGTAATAGCTGAGCCCCATTGCTTGGCTAACATACGGCCTCTTTCTATATAATCTTCTTTACTCACGAGTTAAAACCTCTGCTCCGCCTTCTATTACTACTATCATATGTTCTGCCTGTGCTGACAAAGAACCATCTGCAGTCTTTATTGTCCACCCATCATCAAGTAATTTGATCTCATGAGTGCCTATGTTTATCATGGGTTCAATAGTGAATACCATGCCTTTTTTTAAAATTAAGTCCTCTTCTGAGTTAAAGAAATGTAGAACTGCTGGGTCAGTATGAAACTCGCGCCCTATGCCATGTCCGGCACAGTCCCTTACCACTCCATAACCCATTCCTTCTGCATATTCCTGTATGGCCTTGCCTATGTCACTAAGATACGCCCCCGGGGTTACTGCCGCTATCCCTCGTTCCAAGGCCTCTAGAGTGACATTAACCAAGTCAGCAGCTTCCTTGCTCACACTCCCAATACAAACCATAGTGGATGTATCTCCGAAAAAACCATTTAAAACAGGAGACACATCTATATTGATAATATCTCCCTCAAGTAAGTGGCGATCACAAGGGATACCGTGGCAGACTACTTCGTTAATACTAGTGCATATAGAGCGAGTAAAGCCCCTATACCCCAAGGGGCCGCTACGAGCACCTCTGTCCAAAGTCCATGCTTCTGCTTTGTCATTGAGCTCCTGGGTAGTTACTCCAGGCTCACAAAGGCTTACTAGATAACTAAGCAAGTCTGCAGCCAGCTTTCCGCTCGCACGCATAAAATCCAATTCCGTGGAAGACATTATTGCAATTGACATTTTAAATCCCTACAAAGCTTGTCGGCCCGGGGCCATAGTTCGTTAAACAATGAATTGAAATTTCTGCACTTGGATGCCGCGAACTTCGACCTCTTCTTTAAAAGACTCTAAAGAGCTTACCCATATCTTATTGCCATCTAATGACCTATACACTACCATGGCTGCATTTGTATTACTTTCCTCTGCTTCCCCCAGCACTTCTACCATTACGCCATCAGAGCGCTTGTACTTTCCTGCTCTTACTTTCATTTTATTTCTCCTGTATTGCATTTTGAAAAAAACATCTAAAATGTCATCTGTGCTTACATCTATATCCGGGTTGTGGCAGGTTGCACAAAAAATCTATGCCCCGGGGCCGTTCCCTCATCTTAAGAAAAATATAGCCCGTCATAATCTACGCACTTAACGGCCACCATGGCCCTGTTTGACAAAACATATATTATAGCATATAATTTACTCACCTACTTACCCCAGAAAGCAAAAAACCCCGGTACTGTGCCCGAAGTTTTTTAGAATTAAACTAGTTAATTATTTATGCTACTTTGTTACCAGCATTATCGAATGGAAAAACACTGGTAATTAACCAGGGAGACTCCATTCCGTTTTCTTCAAAAGATCCTGAAAAGCCCTGTAGGGCTCCTCTGACATCTTTCAAAGTACGACCCACAGCGGGGGTCTCAGGGTAGTAAGACACTATACCGCGCTCATCAGAGTATCGCACAATTCCCCGAATCTTACCATCAGTATTTTTCTGATAATAAGCCATGGCGCCATTAGCGGCCCATTTCTCAATCATAGCATCAATTGAATCAGCTTCCTTCGTAAAACCGTCTGCATCCAAATCAGTAGCGATTTTAGCTAGTTCCATTACAACATGGTCCATTTTGGCACCTCCTAAACATAAACTTTATATATTATTGATAGTTAACTTGGCAGTTAGATCCGCCCAGAAAGTAGTGTTTTGCTTTGTTACATAGGCATACGTAATTATGTCGCCGTACTCATCCTCGAATGGCTTTTCCATAGAATCAACCACATATTCTTTTCCTTGGAGGCATAAAATCCAGCCAGGTTCAACAGGCAGGCGTGAGCATAATTGTTCGTTTTCCACCCATAAAGTATCTGAATTAGCAGATAGCTTAAAATCTATAAATCTGTTCTCAGAACTAGCCATTTATAGATTGCCTTGGCCTCTCTGCCACCTCATCTGCTGTTTTAACAAAATTATCCATATGCCACTTGTACTCAGTAATAGAGCGCATTAGGTCATCCTTGGCCCTGTGAGGCCTTGGAGCTCTGTATTCAGCTATTTCCTTTCCAAACCTAGTACGCATAGCCATGCCAATAGCGCTTACGTCTAAATGCCTTGAACATACGTGGCCCGCAATTGTGGGCATGTAGCGAACTAAAAAGGAGCGGTCAAAATGAACATTGCTGCCTGCCAAATATGCTCGCTTACGCCTAGGCTCATGCTGCAATACCAATTCCATAATCTCATTTTCCACATCAGCAAGTACCTTTCCTCTGGCAACCTTGTCAATCAAGCCAGACTTCTTGTGCATAGCAATAGTTCCGGGCTCGTAAGCCACATGACCAGGGTTAACTACAGCCTCATATTCCCCTAAAATATTACAATCATCATCTGTGATGATGCATGCTGCCTCAATTATTTGGCACAAATCGGGATCCAAGCCAGTAGTTTCAAGGTCAACCCAGATATATTTAGTCATTAAATTTTCCTTTCAAAAAGATTCATATTTTTCTATAATTACTATTTGAGACAGCTTACCTAGCGAGTCCTCCATGGGATCCAATACCTTGGTAATTATATAATCTGTTCCAGGATGATTAAGACTCCTCCAACTAGTGTTATAATCTCTCTCATCCAATTTGTCATTTTTCATTATAGTTTCAATTGGCTTTCCGCTTGCGTGCCAAAGGTCTAACCAATATTGTACTTCGATCATAGATTGCTCTCCAATACCACCCAAAAATCATCAATAGTTGAATTCAGCTCGATGCCTGGCATAACCAAGGAAAGTGGCGCCACGCTCTTGATATCTACAGTTATATTAAGCGAATTGGAGTAGGGCTCAAGAGCTACTTCCAAATTAGTCCAACCGCCTATGAGTCCCCTGGCTTCTAAATCATACAAGTTCTGCTCAACCACTGCTTTGTTATTTGGAGAAACCTGAGCACCGACCAAGTTTTGCTTTAAAGTAGTGGAAATTTCACTACGTATCCACTCTTTATTAGAATACATGTCTGCCCTTTAAATTCATAATTAATAACTCAATTGTTCCACCAATCATCCCATCCTACGCATAAAAGAAAAATGTGATGTAATCTTGGAGGTGGCGATATGCCCGAAGGTACCAATAAAGAAAAAACTAAATTCTGGTTAGAAGCGCTTAAACTGTTAGCGCATGTAAAACACGCTGGCTTGGGAATTGTAGTAATCTTAAGTTTCATTGGCGCTATTTATGGGTCTTTTAAGCCCGAACAAGAAGCGAGAGAGGGGTTTAGTACTTTGAAGCCATACATTGAAACCAATGAAAACCAAATTCTAAACATGCAGCTAGATATTGCTTATCTCAAAGGAAGATTAGCAAATACTAGTTGTCCCACCACACCCCCAAACACTACTGCGAAAATTGCACCACCAGCCAAGCCGAAGAACGAAAAAAAAGCACCAGCCAAGCCACTGCCTAGTCGGAATCGGAAGCTAAAACGTAATAGGTCAAAAATAAGAGCGCCATGGGAACAAAATATTCCGGCATCATAAACGGTACCCCCTGTTTAACAAATAAAGTTTAAACTCATCATGCATTGCCGGCTCGTGCAGGTGAAGGCACCTTAGCACCTTCCTGAGAACCACCAGATCAAGTTCGAGCATTTAGCACCTCTGCTATGTTCAGTATTGAATCTACCCAATCAGCCACTACGTCATTATCTGCCATAGATGGAGTATCTGTATAATAAATGCTATTATCATCAAGAAGCTTATGGATTTGCCCATCTATAATAGCTGATTGCTCCTCAGTGTAAATCCGGCCTTCTTTTTTAAAAGCATAAGTTCGTCCCAATATATAATTAACGCTTTTAAGCTTTTTAAATATCTTAAATGCCAAAGCACTGAATTCTGGATATATATCAGCATCACTCGCATATATCAAAGATAATAATAGGGGTGAGTCAGTAATTACAAAATCAACCTTGTCTTTTAAGCGATATAAACGATAGAATTGTTTGCTAAAAAGCATATACTTCATCATCCAGGGTGCGCATGCGGTCTTCCCACAGTAATAGGTATTCAATGTCAGGCTTTGAAAGTCAGCTCTTTAAAGAGCTAGGAAAGCATGTAAAGCTCATAATATTTTCAAACGTTTCCTCGCCCTAGTGCCATAGCAAAGCAATAATATCAAAAACAAGGCCAGGAGGGCGGGCAACATGGTTAGATTCTTGCCTCAAGATCCAGCCAGAAATTAACAGCCGATATGCTCACGATTACGTCCTGGCATTCTACATTTAACCCTGCATTGTCGCGCTCGCTCACGCGTGACAAG
>Ga0114934_10000781_pt1 | contig 20449 bp, 13 predicted proteins | sample 4SBtaG_2_FD_99695 | JGI IMG/M metagenome (GOLD analysis project Ga0114934, IMG submission 99695) | Deep subsurface microbial communities from Kolumbo volcano to uncover new lineages of life (NeLLi) - 4SBTROV10_white metaG | ecosystem: Environmental > Aquatic > Marine > Volcanic ...
ATTAAGGTTAATTTCTTTAGCAATAGGATAAAATCCATCTCTTTCCAATTCGTAAATCGTATTCACATCGACACGGTCTCCCGAATCGGTAGTGTCACCCAAAATAACGGAACTTAGTTCTGTACCTGACTTTACGTGTACAATACGTTGGCTAAATGCATTAAAGGAAACAAATATTAACAACACAACAAAGAATGTTGTTCGCTTCCAGATGCAGTTTCTAATTTTTAAAACGTTGAAATTTTTCATGATGGTAATTTTAGTGAAACATAAAATAAAACTTGCATTATTATTTATAAATTTACTTGAAGTCCCAAATAGACAAGCATTCCGTACTCTTGTATCCGATAGGGGCTGTTTTTATCCTTATTCACATAGGATTCTTCTCTTTGATTGTTAAAGTTGGTTAGGTTTAAAAATATTTTAAAGTGCTTAGCTATTTTTTGACTAAATGCTGCATCCCAACGCCAAAATTTCCAGGAATAAACATCGTCAACCGATTGTGTGCCGGGAGCTTTGAGAAATGGGCCTTGAAATACTCCGGATACTCTACCCGAAAACCCTTTACAATCGTATCCCAATGAAAGATTGAATATGTAAGGCACCTGACCCGGAATGGTTATTTCTCTTTCTTTTGGAATGACAAAACTTTTTTGGACAATATTTCCGGTATTTGGGTCGCGATATATGGTATCGCGGGTGGTGTACCAGTATTTTTTTGTACTGGAAAAAAGTCGGGTAAAATTGGCATCAATAACAATCCCGTTAAAAGGCTTTGGTAAGAATCTTAAATTCGTTTGTAAATCAATTTCTAAACCATATACTTTTGCAGTAGGACTGTTTCCATAGGTAGAGAGGTAGAAATTCTTTTTACCGGGATATCCGGCTTCATTGGCAAGACTGTCGCTTGCCAGGAAATAATCTTGCACGATATAAAAGATATTTTTAATATTTTTATAAAATCCGCCCACTGAAAACAGCCCGTATTTTCCATTATATGCTGAAATGTTTAAGTCATATCCCCAACTTTCCATGTGTTTTAAATTCGGATTACCAGCTTTGATTTTATTGGTATTATTATCTATCATTGTTGCAGGAGAAACATAGTTGAAATTCGGTCGTGCAATTGTTTTAACAGCAGATGCTTTTACCATAAGCCAGTTGTTAGGTTTATAGGTCAGATGAAAATTTGGCAAAAAATCGACATATTTTTGTCCGGTAGTTGTGTCTATTGCTGTCCCGATTTCCCCATAACTTCCTGATAAGTCAGAATATTTTCCTCCATATTTGTTGTTCGACGCTTCAGTGCGTACTCCGGCAATAAGGGTTAATTTATTTCCTAGATTGAATTTTCCCATAAGATATCCTGCCAAAATAGTTTCGTGAGCCGTATAATCCAATACTTCTTTTCTTTTATCTGCCGTATAAAAAGGGTTCTGGCTCAGATACCAGTCATGTACGAGTGAACGATCAAAATTCAAATTGAAAGGATAGTCTCCACCAAAAAGAGTTGATTCAACAGGGTTGTTTTCGTAAAAGAATGAATTTGTGGCAATAAGTCCATTGGAAGTATATAAAATAGGATGAGGATACCTTTTTACAGCATCGGAAACGATACTTCCGCCCAAATAATATTTAGGCTCATACCTGTAGGAATAGTCTCGTTTTCTGTCGAGCTGCGTGTATTTTGCTCCTGCTTTTAAAAATCCAGAGATTTTTTTTGTAATATGGAACGGATATTTTAAGTTCAATAAAGCCGAATAATATTTTTCATTGACCATATTAGAAGCATTAGATGATTGACGAAGACGTGCTTGGCTATAATCTTTTTTGGCAGAATGGACCCATTCATTAAAATTATTGTCTGTTATTGCGCTGTTAGCATAAGCATGAATATCACGAAACACCATCTCATCGTTCATCGGGGTGTTGTTGTTGGTATTAGTCATAGATAAATCCCAATCTACCAACAAATCGCCAATATTGTGGTTCCCTCTTATTGCAGATGAAAACATATCAAGGTCAATAGAAGCTTCCGAAGCGTAGTAACGAACATCATTATATTCTCTGGGTGAGTATTTTTCTGATTGGGAGTAAATATCCCGTTTTGTTTTGCTGAAAAATGAATAAAAAGAAATATTCCCCCCTCCCACATTATAATCAATATTAATACTACCTCCATAGCGTTTTCTCTCTTCCTGAATATTTGATAACCTAAAATCGTTAAAATACAATTCATTATTTTGAGTGGTAAAGCTTGTACCTAATAAATCGTTTCCCCGATCTACATCTTCGTAATTGGCTTGAAGCATTACGCCCAGCCTTTTGTTAAAAAACCGATTACTATAATTTCCTGCAAAATTGAAATTTTTAAAACTTTTTTCCAGTGTATTGTATCCTCCGTTAAGCTTTATATTGGCATTTACTTTTTGGGGAGCTTTTTTAAGTACGAGATTAACTACACCGCCAACTGATTCGCCATCCATATCAGAAGTTGGTGTTTTATAAACTTCTATTCCATCTAAAAGTTCCGGTGAAATCATGCTTAAATCAACAGATTTGTCTGTTGATGAATTTGAAGCTACCCGTGAGCCGTTAATAGTAATTGCTGTGAATTTAGGCGACAAACCACGTAGCATAATCTTTTGGCCTTCACCGGCATTTCGTTGAACTGCTACGCCCGAGATTCTACCAATGGCTTCTGCCGCATTAACATCGGGTAATTCGTGAATTTTGCTTTCTGAAACAACATTGACAATGGCATCTGATTTTAGTTGCTGGTTAATAGCTCTGGTTTGTCCCAATGCCTGGCCTTTTATTTCCACCTCATGCAACCCAATTTGGGTAGAACTAAGAGAGGAGTTCACTTCTTTTTTTTCTCCCGGTTTTATGTTTAGTACAATCAATTTGTTTTGATATCCCACATAAGAAATGAGGATGGTATCTGTTCCGGGAGGAATATCAGCTAATATATATTTTCCGTAAGCATCTGTAATGGTTCCAACGGTTGTTCCTTTTAAAAATATAGATGCACCGGGTAAGGTAGCCTTGGCATTTTCGTCTGAAATAGTACCAAAAATACTCCCTGTACGCTGAGCTGATGCTCCTAATGAAAATAACGACACAAAAACCAATAAAATAATGTACTTAAAAACTTTCATATTTCTTGTTTTCTTAAAAATGCAAAATTCTTTTTACTTTACTTTCTTTTTTAAAGCATGATTTTTATAAAATAAAAACAAAGTACAACAAAATAAGTATAAAGACTAATAATGTTAATTCGAGTAAATACAATACCTTTATGCGAACTTTTGCTTTGTTTTCAGAAAAATTTTTTAATTTCTTCACTTTTTTTGCACTTTTTTTGCCAATGTATTATTGGACAAATGTAAAGGTAAGAACAAAAAAATCAGTTCTATTTTTGTTGCATAAAGTTTAAATTTTACATTTCCGGACTGAGAATTTGTTGCGAATAGTTGAAAAAATGTTGCATCTATATTTTAAAATTGAATCAACTCCACAAAGTTATTTTTCATTATTGCAAACAAAGTGAAGCGATCTCAACATATATAATGTCAATGGAATGGGATAGGATGTGATTGCTTCACCCCTACCCATGACGCGTTTTTAAACTTTTCGGATTAGAAAAAATTAGGTACGTTATTGCTTTAAAAGAAAGTTAGTCCGGGCTTCATTTGTAACCTGGAGTTAAGAAGAAAAATTTGTTGGTAATGTTCAAATACGGGCAAAAATATTTAATGGATCTTCCCTTATTTTTTAATAAAAGAAAGAGGGGTTTCCCCAAAATATTTCTTAAAAGAAGTGATAAAATAACTCGTGCTGTTGAATCCTGCTTCAATAGCTGCCTCATTAATATTAATATCTTTTTCTTGTAAAAGTTTTTTTGCATATTTCAGTTTTTCTGCTCTGATAAATTCGTTAGGCTTTACTCCGAAAACAGCTTTGAATTTCCTGAAAAGTTGGCTTCTGCTAAATCCGAGCTCTTTGCCAAGTTTTTCTACCGAAAAATCAGGATTGCTAAGATTCTCTTGTATAACTTTTTTAATCTTTTCAATAAATTTTTTTTCACTGGGAGAAAACATAGTTTCTTCGATAGTAACTTCGGGTTCTGAAGCATACCGGATTCTTAATTTTTCTCTTTGCTGAAGAAGGTTATCAACCATAGCCATAAGAAAATTAATGTTGAAAGGTTTCTCAATATAAGCATCAGCTCCAGTTTCTATCCCTTTAATCTTGTGTTTAATATCACTTTTGGCAGTCAGTAAAATAATTGGAATATGCGAAGTTAAAAAATTTGATTTAACTCTGGCACACAAGATGAAGCCGTCCATTTCCGGCATCATAATATCTGATATAATAAGGTGAGGAATGTATTTTATGGCTAACTCTAATCCTATTTTGCCATTCTCAGCAGTTAGGATTTCATAATTTGAGAAAATATTTTCAAGGTATTCCCTTAGTTCATCATTATCTTCTACAATCAAAATTTTTTCCTTATGAAAGGGCTTTTTAACAACTCTATGATTAACCATTTCTTCCTTATTGTAAGGAAGAGATGGTGGGGTAAAATTCCGTTGTTTGTCTTTTTTTTCTATAATAATTTCATCTTTATAAACTTCATATTTTATTGGAAATGTAATGGAAAATGTAGTGCTTTTATTGAGTTGACTTGTGACTTTGATTGCTCCTTTGTGAGTCTCGATAAGACGTTTGGAGAAAGTAAGACCGATGCCGGTACCGGTATGGCCAAGGTAATTATCTTCAAGCTGGTAAAAACGTTCAAAAATATGAGGTAAATCTTTCGTGGGGATTCCGGTTCCTGAATTCGTAATGGAAAATTGTGCGATCCCATCTTTAATTTTTAAGTTAATATTTATTAGTCCATTTTTATTAGTGAACTTAACGGCATTGGACAATAAATTAAAAATAATTTTATTTATAATACTCTCGTCAAACCACACCATGGGACTCTCAACTTCTTGATTGAAAGAAACTGAAATGTTTTTCTTTTTCATTTTTAATTCAAAACACGCAATGTTTTCCTTAACGTTTAAAACAATATCGTTCTGAGAGATGTGTAATTTAAGACGGCCTTGTTCTGATTTTCTAAAATCCATTAATTCATTTACAAGAAATAGGAGTCTGTCTACATTATGCTTTATTATGGTTAAATAGTATTTCTGCTGTTTTTCGGTTGTTGTATTATAGTTTATTAATTGTTCTAGCGGACTTGAAATCAGGGTTAAAGGAGTCCTGAACTCGTGAGATATATTGGTGAAAAATTGTAACTTCATGTGGTTAATTTCCTGAATCCGTTTTTTGTCTAATCTTTCAAATTCCAATAAGTTTTTCTGTTGTATTCTAACAGAAATTATTTTTCTTAATAATAGAAATAAAAATAAAAAGGTTATGCCATAAATAATATAAGCCCAAGCTGTTTGCCAAAAAGGAGGTAAAATAACAATCTCCAAAGAATCACCCTGTTCATTCCAATAGTTGTCATTATTAGAGGCTTTCACGTGAAAAATATAATCTCCAGGCGGGATGTTAGTAAAAACAGCACTTCGCACATTCCCGGTATATATCCAATTCTGGTCAAAACCTTCTAATCTATAAGCATATTGGTTTTTAAATGGTGAAGTGTAATTCAAAGCTAAAAATCTAATCGTAAATTCAGATTGGTTATGATTAAGCGTTATTTTTTTGGAAAACAGCAGGTTCCGATTTAAAAGAGATGCCTTTTCTCCTCGCAAATATTTTTTATTGAGCGTTTGTATTTCTTTAATATATACCGGAGGGATTTGCTTGTTATCAATAATTTGCTCAGGTTTAAAAATGTTAAACCCGTTGTGGCCTCCAAATAATATGAAACCATCATGTGTTTTTAATGACACATATCGTTCAAATTCATTTCCTTGTAGATTATCGGAAATATCATAGTTATGGATTCGATGATCTTTCATTTCAAATTTGGAAATACCATTAGATGTACTGACCCAAATATTATCCTGTTGATCTATTTGCAAGGCCCTAATCCAATTAGAAGCAAGTCCGTTTTTTTTTGTGTAATGAGTAAACTGTTTCGTTCGGATATTCATTTTGTCTAAACCTTGTTTCGTTCCAATCCATATATTTCCATGCTTATCTTTTACAATAGCATATATGTCGTTACATATAAGACTGTTTGTATCATTAACATGGTGGTAATATCGCACAAATGTTTTGCTATTTTTGTCAAGAAGATAAATACCGTAATTTTGACTGCCTATCCATAAATGATTCTTGTCCTCTTCACAAATGCAGCGTGGTCGCAAAATATTAGGCATTGTATAAAATGTCCTCTTTTTCAGGTTAAAAAGTTGTAAATTAACATAATTTCCTATCCATATCTTGTTTTCTTTATCTTTATAAATAAGATATACACGATTATCAAAAAGAGAGTTTGGTTGAGAAGGCTTGTGTGTAAAGTACTTGAACTTTTGCGTTTTCTTATCAAACTCCGCTAAACCGGCACGAAAAGTTCCAACCAGAAGTTTTTTTCTGTTGATGTCGCAAATGGAAAAAACAAAATCATCCCTCAGTCCATCTTTTTTATTTGATTTTTTATAGTTTAAAAAAGTTCCTTTGGTTTTATCAAACCTGCTTAACCCACCTCTTTCTTTGGTTCCTACCCAAATATAACCATCACTGTCTTCAGCTAAGGCTCTTACATTGTTATTAAAAAGTCCATCTTTTTTAAAGTTCACTTTAAAAAGCATGAACTTCTTTTGCATGTTATCGTAATAATTAATACCACTATTATAAGTACCTATCCAGATAATCCCCTGAGAACTCTTTAATCCGGAAATTAAGGCCGTACTATTCATCCCGTCAGGATTATGAATATCGTAAGCAAAATATTTTATTTTGTTGGTGAGGTAATTGTAAACGTATAACCCCCCATCTCTAATCAAAATATAATATAGGTCATGAGAAACCGGAATAACATCTGCAACCCTATTGTTTGCAAAGTATCCGTTTTCTTTAGCCAAATGACGGATAATTTTCATTTCGGATGAGTTGTCAAGAAAGAACAAGCCGGAATTTTTTGAACCAACGATGAAATGATTTAAAGAGTCTTGTTTGACCAATGTAATATACTTAAAGCGATTTGAATAATACCGGGTAAAAGTGCTGTCCTTTTCTTTAAAACAAAAAAGCCCACTGTCAGAACCTACCCACATTTTGCCATTATTGTCTTTGTACAAAGTGTTAATTCTGGAATATTGTTTTTGATTAGGGGCAACTAAAGTAATTAATTGATGTTTGTTGTTATTCCAGGAATATAATCCGTTTAATGTTCCAATCCAGATATTCTGTTTTGAATCAAAGCATAACGTTGTTATATTTTTAATTCCGGAACTCGATGGATTGAAAGGTTTCACTGTTAAATGGAAGGTGTTGTTTTTTCTATCAAAATAAACTAAGCCTTTTCTTGTAGCTATCCATAAATTTGGTTTTTTAATATCCTCCAAAATATAATTTGTGGCATAATCGGAGTATCCTTTCTCTTCAGGAAAGAATTTGGTAAAGTTCTTAATTTCATAACCATCAAATCGATCCAGGCCTTCCTCAGTAGCAAACCAAATAAAACCAAGGCTGTCTTCGGCAATAAAATTAATTCTGTTTGAAGAAAGTCCGTTGTCTCGAGTAAGGTGATTGAATCTAATATAGTTTTGTTGAGCAACTATAGAAACAGGAATGAGAATAAAAGACAGGAATACAATCAAGATTATCAGCCAAAAAGATATTTGTTTTTTGCCAAGGCTGTATTCCGCACGATATGCTAAATTTTTAAACTCCACTTTTTGTTGTTATTGGAGAACAGGAAAACAGATATACTCATATTTATTTAATACTTGTTTATGAGAGAAGCAAAAATAAAGCTTTTTTTCTCATTCATTTCTAAGTATACTAAAAATAAAATATTCTCTTGCTTTTTATTGGGAAAGAAGGTCGTTGATTTCTATTCTTTTATGAAAAACCATGCGAGGGTTGCATGATTTTAATATTAAATAAAGGGGGATAAAGTAATTTTCTCAGTGGAAGAAGAATGAATCAATTTGTATTCCTACATAAATATTTAATAATCAGCTAATTAATATTTATTAAAATTTTTTTTAAATTTTCGTGTACGTTCACGTATTTTTTATATACATTTGTCGTGTACGTACACGACAAATAAAATGAGCGAGAAAAAAGAGCAAAAGCAAGTCAGGATAATTGATATTGCACGAAAAGCCAAGGTGTCTATTGGTACCGTAGACAGGGTACTGTACAATCGGGGTGGTGTTAAGCCATCAACAAAAGAAAAAATCCTGAAAATCATTCAGGAGTTGGACTACTCACCCAATATGCTGGCAAAGTCACTGGCTTTAAAGAAAAAATATAAGGTTGTGGTTTTTATGCCTGATGGCGCTCATAATGCTTATTGGCAAAAACCTTACAAAGGGATTTCTCAGGCAGTATCTGATTTGATGAATTTTAATTTTGAAGTGGATGTTGTAACTTTTGATTTATCGGATGAGAATTCTTTTTTGCATCAGGCTGAAAAAGTGATACGAATACATCCTGCAGGAGTGGTTTTTGTTCCGGTGTTTAAAAAAAGTGCTTTTGATTTTTGTCATGAATTAGAGCGACAAGATATTCCCTATTCGTTTATGGATATTTATCTTCAAGGTGCCGGGCAAATTGCATTTTTTGGGCAAGATGCCGAAAAAAGTGGTCGTGTTGCCGGTAAACTTATGTGCCATGGACTTACTTCCGGTTCTGTTGTCGGTATAGTTTCGATTACGGACAAGATGCCAATTTCCAGAAATATAATAAATAGGGTCAACGGTTTCAAAAGCTTTTTTGTTTCTGAAGATAAAACGGTTCGTTTTGAAGAGGTGGTCATTGATTTGTCATTAAACAGAGATCTGAACCATTTCTTTCAAATGCTGATTAAAAAAAATATTCATGGAATTTTTGTTCCCAATTCTCGCGCCCATCTTGTAGCGGAATTTTTAACTCATGAAAAGGTTAATAGTAATATCCTTCTTGTGGGATACGATTTAATAGAGCAGAATGTCCGGTTTTTAAAAAACGGGGGGATCTCGTTTTTAATTAGTCAAAAGCCTGAACAACAGATTTATAACGCGATTAAGTCGTTGTTTGATTACATCCTTTTAGATAAGAAAGATCGGAAAATAAACTACAGCCCGATTGATATCCTTATTAAGGAAAACATTGAATTTTATAAAAAATAATAAATTATGGATTATATTGATTTTAGCGATCTAAAGGGGAAAACCGGGGTGATTACCGGTGGTGCCGGTGTTATCGGTTCTGCTCTTGCCAGGGGAATGTGTCATGCCGGTATCAATACGGTTATTTTGGATTTGGATGAAGAAAAAGCCGTAAAACTATCCGAAAACTTACAAAAAGGAGCCAACGTAAAAGTGAAAGGGTATAAAGCCGATGTGTTAAGTAAGGAGAGTCTCGAACGGGTGAAGAGACGCATTAATGCCGATTTTGGAGATATTCAGATTCTCATAAATGCGGCCGGAGGAAATTCCCCGAAAGCAACAACCAATGTTGAAGAAATTGTTTCGGAAAAGACGGATGATTTAAAAGGGTCATTTTTCGATCTAAATATTTCCGGGTTTGACTTTGTTTTTGATTTGAATTTTAAGGGTACCGTTCTTCCGACCATGGTGTTCGCCAAGGATATGATTAAAAATAATCAAGGAGCCATTGTCAATATTTCTTCCATGAACTCGTTCCGGCCATTGACAAAGATTCCGGCCTATTCGGCTGCCAAAGCAGCTGTTAATAATTTTACGCAATGGTTGGCTGTTCATTTTGCCAAAACAGGTATTCGGGTAAATAGTATTGCTCCCGGATTTTTCCTTACTGCTCAAAACCGTTTTTTGTTAATAGATGAAAAAACAAATTCCCTCAAAAACCGTGGCAACAAAATTTTAAATAATACCCCCATGGGAAGGTTTGGTAAGGTGGAAGAATTGCAAGGAACCCTTCTGTATCTTGTATCGGATGTCTCGCAATTTGTTACCGGCATTGTTATACCTGTTGATGGGGGATATAGTGCTTACGGAGGTGTTTAATAATAATTAATTGATACAATGAGTTTAATATTAAAGAAAGATTTTCGATGGACGCTTGTAGTGCCAACAAGCATTGGTGTCCGGCTTACTCCTTTATACGGACAACCGGTTCACAGTTCTAATACTTTTATTATGCAAGCCACCAGTGCAGAAACAAATGTGGCAACAATTCCTGCCTATTTGGGAATGCCTGTCAAGGTTTTGACAAAATTTGTAAAAGGCAGTCCCATTGCACGGTTCATTAAGAATGATTTGGCTGCCCGAAATTTACATTTTGAGGGCGTAGAGGTCGAACAGGGTTCACCGTGGGGATATCGTCATCAATTTAATGTAGCTGATAGCGGATATGGCGTACGTGGTCCGCAGGTTGCAAATGATCGTGCAGGTGAAGTCGGAAGGACATTAAGCACGAAAGATTTTAACCTGGATCATCTATTTGAAAAAGAAGGAGTACAGATTGTTCATATCTCCGGCCTCATAGCAGCTCTTTCTCAGGAAACAGGACATTTTTGCCTTGATTTTGTCAAAAAAGCCAAAAAATATAACACAAAGGTTTCTTTTGATTTGAATTACCGTGCTTCTTTTTGGAAAAACAGAGAAAAAGAGTTGCGTTCTCTTTTTAAAGAAATAGCTGCTGTGTCTGATATTTTAATAGGTAACGAAGAAGATTTTCAATATTGTTTAGGGTTTAAAGGACCCGAAACCGGAGGAAAAGATATTGCTACTAAAATCAATAATTTTAAAGAGATGATTTTAAACATAAAAAAATCTTTTCCAAATACATCTGTTTTTGGAACCACGTTGAGAGAGGTCATTAATACCAACAGGCATTTGTGGGGAGCGGTGGTATTAGAAGGGGGTGATTGGACGGTAGTTGAGCCCCGGGAAATTAATGTATTGGACAGAATAGGAGGAGGAGATGGATTTGTCGGAGGCCTGATTTACGGGATTCTCAATGGATGGGAAATGAAAAAGTGTGTTCAGTTTGGCTGGGCGAGTGGAGCTTTGGCCACAACATTCTTAACTGATTATGCCCAACCGACTGATGAAGATACTGTTTGGAATGTATGGGCTGGTAATGCCAGGGTGAAAAGGTAAAATAAAAAACGATTATAATGACTTTTGCCAAGTCATTTTAGACAGGCATAAAGATATATTTTGACAAAAAATTAAAAAACAACATTAAAGGGTAAAAAATCAATGAAAAAGTTATCAGATATCGGAATGATAGGGCTGGGGGTTATGGGGGAAAATCTGGCCCTAAATATGGCAAACAAAGGCTTTTATGTTTCTGTTTACAATCGAACTGTTCGAGGTGTGGAAGAGGGAGTTGTGGAACGTTTTGTTCAGGGAAAGGGAAAAGATAAAAATATCAGGGGATTTAACGAGTTGAAGCGATTTGTGCAAAACATTGAACGTCCCCGAAAAATCATGATGATGATTAAAGCAGGAAAGCCCGTTGATATGCAAATTAAAGAACTCTTACCTTTTTTAGAAGCTGGGGATGTAGTTATCGATGGGGGAAATAGCCACTTTGAGGATACGCAACGAAGGATGGCTTTCCTTGAAGAAAAAGGCATTTATTTTATAGGTACCGGAATATCGGGTGGAGAAAATGGAGCCTTGAAAGGAGCCTCTATTATGCCCGGTGGTTCAAAAAAGGCATGGCCCCTTGTAAAAGATATTTTTCGAAAAATTGCCGCCAAATGTGAAGATGGAACACCCTGTTGTGATTGGATAGGAGAAGGTGGTGCCGGTCATTTTGTAAAAATGGTTCACAACGGTATCGAGTATGGTGATATGCAAATTATTGCCGAGGCTTATTGGGTAATGAAAAAATTATTGGGGCTGGATTATCCTGAAATGCACCAAATTTTTAAGGCATGGAATCAAGGCGAATTGAAAAGTTATCTTATCCAGATTACAGCCGATATTATGACGAAAAAAGATAATGACGGACAGCCTTTACTCGAAAAGATATTAGATGTAGCAGGCCAAAAAGGTACGGGGCGATGGACGGTTATTAATGCCCTGAATATGGGGTCACCACTGACTTTGATAGCAGATGCGGTTTTTGCCAGAAATCTTTCTGCAAAAAAAGAAGAAAGAGTCAGAGCCGGTCAAAAGTTGCCGTTTCAGGAAAATCCATTTATAGATGATAAAAATACTTTTGTCAATGATCTTGAAAAAGCACTCTATGCAGCCAAATTAATTTCTTACGCACAAGGATTTGATTTGATAAAAACTGCGGATGAAGAATTTAATTGGAATCTCAAATATGGAAAAATAGCCCATTTATGGGAAGGAGGGTGTATTATTCGTTCCATCTTTCTAAAAAAGATAGAATCTGCATTTGAACAACAGCCTGTTTTGTCAAACCTTCTGTTGGATGATTTTTTCGCTTCTCAAATAAAAGAGGTTGAAGAGCCATGGAAAAGAGTTGTGGCAACTACGGTATTACATGGGATACCTATACCATCTATTGCATCGGCCCTTAGTTATTTTTATGAATTTCGAAGTGCCGATTTGCCCGCTAATCTTATTCAAGCGCAACGCGACTATTTTGGGGCACACACCTATGAAAGGAAAGACGCGCAAAGAAATCAATATTTTCATACCCGCTGGATGGAAAATAAACAAGTTGGAACCCCTATTTCTCAACAGGTTAAGCACTAAATACAAGTCTTATGTTAACAAAGTTAAAAAATATCAAAGGGTATAGATTTAGAATATTGGCACTGCTATTTTATGCCACCAGTATTAACTATTTTGATCGAAGCTTGATTGGTGTTATGGCGCCAACACTTCAAAAGGTTTTTCATTGGACCAACGAAGATTATGCTTTGATAATGGTTTCCTTTAAATTGGCATATGCTATCGGATTGATAGGTATGGGGGGATTAATTGATAAATTAGGCACCCGTTTGGGCTATGCTATTTCTATTACTATTTGGGCATTTTTTGGCATGCTTCATGCTTTTGTCAGACCTGCTTTTGGGCTCATAGGCTTTATTGTAGCCCGATTTGGATTGGGGCTGGGTGAGTCGGGAAGTTTTCCATCTTCCATAAAAGCAGTTGCCGAATGGTTTCCTAAAAAAGACAGGGCTTTTGCTACCGGAATTTTTAATGCGGCAACAAGTGTGGGGGCTATTACGGCACCAATTATTGTGGGGGCCATAGTTTCTCTTGACGGAAAAAATTGGCAAATTCCATTCTTAATAACCGGTTTTTTAAGTTCATTGTGGGTAATTATTTGGTGGAGAACTTATCGAAAGCCGGAGGATCATAAGAAAGTTACTAAAAAAGAACTTCAATATATTGTAAGCGATAATCAGGAAGAAACTGAAAAAAAGTTACCTTGGAAGAGCGTTCTTCCTAAACGGGAAACATGGGCTTTTGTAGTTGCCAAAACAACGGATGCTGTATGGTGGTTTTATTTGTTTTGGGGTGCTAAATTTCTTGCCGTAACTTATGGAGTAAATATTAAAAATATAGCACTGCCATTTTTTGTGTTGTATATTTTAGCTGATCTTGGAAGTATTATGGGGGGTTTCCTATCCGGATATTTTATAAAAAAAGATTGGTCTATCAATAAAGCCCGAAAAATTACACTTTTAATTTGTGCAATCATCATTTTCCCGGTTAGCAGTGTGGCATTTATCCATATTAAGTGGCTGGCCATTTTTCTTATTGGAATAGCTGCTGCAGGTCATCAAGCATGGTCGGCCAATATTTTTACACTTGTTTCTGATGTTTTTCCAAAAAAGGCAACAGCTTCGGTAGTTGGAATTGGAGGTATGTTCGGTGCTTTGGCAGGCATTATTAGCGACCTGGCTTTAGGCTCTGTTCTCGATCAGGCGAATAACCAGGGCTATTTTTGGGCTTTTTTGATAGCCGGTTCCATGTATTTGATTATTTTAGGAATAGTCCACCTTATTATGCCTAAGATGATTCCTTTGGATGAAAATTTAAACAGAATTAAACAATAAAAAATAGAATTATGAAAGAGATTAATTTTCAAGTGCGGTATGCATCACATCCTTCCGATGTTAAAACATATGATACCGACCAATTGCGCAGCCATTTTTTAGTTTCAAATATTTTTGAGACAAATCAAATCAATATGGTTTATAGCGAATATGACCGTTTTATTGTGGGAGGCGCTTTCCCCGTTGATGAAAAATTGTCTTTAGAACCAATTGACCCTTTAAAATCTTCTTATTTTCTGGAACGAAGGGAACTGGGAATTGTTAATGTGGGTGGTACGGCTGTCGTAACTGTTGATAACACCGATTATGAATTGAAATACAAAGAAGCTTTATATGTAGGCAAGGGGGTTAAATCTGTTCTTTTTGCTTCAAAAGATAAAAAATCGGGTTCAAAACTTTATTTGAATTCCAGTACGGCACATACGGCCTATCCAACAAAAAAGGTGAGCTTGTCAGATGCCATAAAGGTTGAATTGGGTTCGTTGGAACAATCAAATGCCCGCGTGATTAATAAATTAATTGTAAATGATATTTTACCTACCTGTCAGTTGCAAATGGGGCTGACCGAATTTTTGCCTGGTAGTGTTTGGAACACCATGCCTGCGCATACCCACGGTCGCCGTATGGAAACCTATTTTTATTTTGAGTTGGAAAAAGGACAATCTATTTGTCATTTTATGGGCCAGCCTCAGGAAACTAGGCATATCTTTCTGAAAAACAATGAAGCGGTTATTTCGCCAACATGGTCTATCCATGCCGGTGTGGGGACTTCCAAGTATGCCTTTATTTGGGGGATGGCAGGAGAAAATCTGGATTATGGAGATATGGATATTGTCCAGCCGGATGAATTGCGTTAAACAAGCAAAGGATTCATCCCTTTGTAGTTATAATTTATTTGGGATAGGCCAAATGTAAATTTTTTCAATTAAAAACGAAAAATATAAAACAATGAAAATCAACGAACTATTTGATTTGTCGGGAAAAGTAGCCCTGATTACCGGTGGTACCCACGGAATAGGAATGGCCATAGGTAAAGCTTTGGGAGCTGCAGGTGCCAAAGTATGTGTCAACGGGTTGTCGGATGAAAGGTTAAAAACATGTAAGGAGGAATATGCCAAAGCCGAAATAGATGTGTACACATTGAAATTTGATGTTACCAAAGAGGGTGAAGTAGATAAAGGAATAAGCGAGATTGAGAGGAACGTAGGTGAGATTGATATTCTTGTGAATAATGCCGGAATTATTAAAAGAATCCCTATTTTGGATATGCCGGTTTCTGATTTTAAACAGGTTATTGATACCGATTTGGTAGCGCCTTACATTGTTGCAAAAAGAGTTGTTCCCAATATGATAAAAAAGCGTTTCGGGAAAATTATCAACTTGTGTTCAATGATGAGCGTTTACGGGAGAAACTCGGTTTCAGCCTATGCCTCGGCTAAGGGAGGGTTGAAATTGCTTACGGAGAATATGACTTGTGAATGGGCAAAATATAATATTCAGATTAATGGAATTGGTCCGGGATACATAGCTACCGAACAAACGGCACCCATTCGGGAAGGAAACCATCCGTTTAATGATTTGGTTATGATGCGAACTCCGGCCGGACGATGGGGTGAACCGGAAGATGTGGGTAATGCCGCCCTTTTTCTGGCTTCTAAGGCTGCTGATTTTGTAAACGGACATATTTTGTTTGTAGATGGTGGTATTCTTGCCAACTTCGGTTATGTTAAAGGTGAAAACGAAATAAATTAATCAAGTGAAATCTTTTATCCATAGTAACTTTCTCCTTCATAATAAAACAGCACAACTGTTATATCATGAATTTGCTGAAGGACTTCCCATTATCGATTATCATAGTCATTTGAACCCCAATGATATTGCCGGTAATCACAGGTTTAAAAACTTAACTCAAGCCTGGCTCGAAGGTGATCATTATAAATGGAGGGCAATGAGAGCAAACGGGATTGATGAATATTTTATTACAGGTAAAGCAAAAGATGAAGAGAAATTTTTGGCATGGGCATCAACGGTTCCCTATACACTCAGGAATCCGCTTTATCATTGGACCCATTTAGAGCTTCAAGCCTATTTCGGAATTTCAGAACTCTTAAATGCTGAGACAGCAAATGCCATTTACCAAAACGCTTCTGAAAAACTGCAATCTGAGGAGTATTCCACAGTTGGGTTATTAAAAAAGATGTCTGTAGAAGTTGCATGTACTACCAATGACCCGTTGGAAACATTAGAGGCTCATCAAAAAATCCGGACTCAGGAAATCGGTGTCAAGGTGGTTCCATCCTGGCGTCCCGACCAATTAATGGCTGTGGAAAATCCTCAGGTTTTAAGGGATTATATTCACCGTTTGGGTGAATCTGCTGACATACAGATTGACAACTATAAAAAGCTATTGGAAGCGGTGGATCAACGTCATGCTTATTTTCATTTGAACGGATGCCGGTTGTCTGATCAAGGACTGAACACCTTTTACGCTACAGATTATTTTCCGGAAGAAATAGAAAAAATTTTTCGTAAACTATGGGATGGTCACATTTTGTCAGCGAAAGAATCTGAGAAATATAAAGCAGCCCTGTTACACGATTTGGCTGTAATGAATCATAAAAGGGGATGGGTGCAGCAATATCATGTCGGTGCATTGCGTAACAATAATTCACGGATGTATGAAAAAATTGGTCCTGATACAGGATTTGATTCAATTGGCGATTTTCCAATGGCTGTATCCATGTCAAAATTTTTTAGCAGACTCGATAAAGAAAACGTTTTGACAAAAACCATTTTATATAATTTGAATCCGGCCTTCAATGAAGTTATGGCTACTATGGCAGGTAACTTTCAGGATGGTTCCGTTCCCGGAAAAATACAATGGGGTGCGGCATGGTGGTTTCTCGACCAAAAGGATGGGATTGTGAAACAGTTGAATACATTATCGAACATGGGCCTTTTGAGCCGGTTTGTGGGGATGTTAACCGATTCGAGAAGTTTTCTTTCTTTTCCCCGTCACGAATACTTTCGTCGCATTTTATGCAATTTAGTGGGAGAAGATGTAGAACACGGAGAGTTACCCCGGGATATGGATTTGTTGGGTAGTATGGTTCAAAACATTTGCTATTATAATGCAAAACAATATTTTAACTTTTAACTTTTTTGAACATGAATAAAGTATTGACTTTCGGTGAAATTATGTTACGCCTTTCCGCTCCCGGATACCAGCGTTTCGGGCAAGCAACCCAATTAAATGTAAATTTTGGCGGAGGAGAAGCCAATGTAGCGGTTTCGCTTGCTAATTACAATGTTCCCGTGTCATTTGTAACACGTTTGCCAGAAAATCCACTTGCGGATGCCTGTTTAAATGAGTTACGCGGGTTGGGTGTTGAAACCAATCATGTGGTACGTGGCGGGGAACGCATGGGGATATATTTTTATGAAACCGGCGCCGTCAATCGTCCCGGAAAGGTGGTTTATGATAGAGCTTACTCGGGCATGGCAGGGATTAAACCCGGTATGATTGACTGGAAATCTGTTTTTAAGGATGTTTCCCGGTTTCATTGGACAGGAATTACCCCGGCGATTTCGGAAACAGCTGCCGAAGTTTGTTATGAAGCACTTTTAGAGGCAGAAAAACAACATGTTTTTGTTTCCGTTGATTTGAATTTCCGGAAAAATCTTTGGAAATATGGGAAGAAAGCGATGGAAGTGATGCCCCGCCTTGTTGAAAAATGTGACTTGATTATTGGAAACGAGGAAGATGCTGCCATGACATTGGGTATTCGTCCGGAAGGGGTTGATGTCGTCTCCGGAAAAGTACAGGCTGAAGCTTATGGTTCTGTTTCAAAAAAGATAATGCAACGCTTCCCCCGGTGTAAAATGGTCGCTACAACGCTGAGAGGTTCTGTAAATGCAAATCATAATCTTTGGTCAGGTGTGTTGTATGATGGAGAAACTTTGGTTCAGGCGCCTCAATATGATATCACGCATATTGTGGATCGCGTGGGAGGAGGCGATTCGTTTTCTGCCGGCTTGATATACGGATTATTGCATTACAAAAAGGATATCCGGTCTGCTCTGAACTTTGCTGTGGCTGCTTCCGCATTAAAACACACAATCCAGGGTGATTATAACCGCGTTACCATTGATGAAGTGCTAAAACTAATGAGTGGTGATTCTTCAGGAAGGGTGAGCCGATAATTGAAATTTTAAAAATATAATATATGGCACGTTTTTCAAGACTTCAGGTATTCAATACCATTACAAGTACGGTTCTGGTACCCTTATATTATCATCCGGATGCTGAGGTGGTTAAAAAGGTGATATCTGCTGCATATCAGGGTGGTGCACGGGTTTTTGAATTCACAAACCGGGGGGATTTTGCCCATGAGGTTTTTGCGGAAATCTCACATTGGATAGGTACAGCATGTCCTGCAATGATTTTGGGTGCCGGGTCGGTGGTTGATGCCGGTACGGCAGCCCTTTATATCCAGTTAGGGGCTAATTTTATTGTTTCGCCTTCTTTAAATGAAAGTTTGGCTGCTATTTGTCACCAGCGAAAAATTGCCTGGATTCCCGGTTGCGGAACTTTGTCGGAAATACATAAAGCCGAAAGACTGGGATGCGAAATTGTAAAGGTTTTCCCGGGAAATGAAGTGGGCGGCCCGGGGTTTATTAAGTCGGTACTTGCACCTTCGCCATGGAGTAGTTTGATGGTTACGGGAGGTGTTTCACCGGAAGAAGAAAATCTGAAAAAATGGCTGGATGCAGGCGCCTGTTGTCTGGGGTTAGGTTCAAAACTTATGCCAAAAGATATTATTGCAGCAGGTCGATTCGACAAAATTGAAGAAACGGTAAAAGAGGCCATTTTGTTTGTCCAGGCATATCAAAAACAAAAGGAAAAAAATTAAAAAGAAATCAGAGATCATTCCGGTTTGTAAAATGGAAAAAATAAAAATATCAGAATTAAAGCTAAGAAAATGGTTTTTGGCACAAACAGGCGTTCTTGTTGCCTTTTCAGGTGGCATTGATTCTGCTTTGCTGCTCTTTCTGGCACGAAAATATCTCGGGAAAGGAAAAGTTATTGGCGTTATTTCAAAAAGTAGTAGTTTAAAGGAAAGAGATCTCCGGCAAGCCCGGGTATTTGCCGAGCGCCATGACATTACTTTGCGCATTGTGGAAACCAACGAAATAGATGATCCGGAATATAATACCAATCCCCCGGATCGTTGTTTTATATGCAAAAATCATTTATATCATGTTTTATTGCAAGTTAAACGGGAATTTCCCGGTTTTACCATAGTAAATGGTACCAATAAAGACGATTTCCTTGATTTTAGACCGGGACATAAAGCAGCTGAGAATTACCATGTCCAATCCCCTCTTGCCCTTTGTGGCTTTTCAAAAAAAATGATTAGGGAATTGGCTTATTCTCATCATCTTGATATCTGGGACAAACCGGCCAGCCCTTGTTTAAGTTCAAGAATCCCTTATGGCAATCCCGTTACACGAAAAAAACTGAAACAGATAGAAATTGCAGAGGAAATCCTGAATGAGTATGGCTTCCGGGAAGTGAGAGCCCGGCATTATGACAAAACGTGTAAAATCGAGGTTTCGTTAAACAAAATACAGGAATTAAAAACGTTTTTTAATGAAGTGTCGGATAAAATTATCCGGAATACGGGATTTAAAGAATGTGTAATGGATGAAGAAGGGTTTATTTCGGGAAAGCTGAATAAAGACATTAAAAAAGTTGGCTATGGAAAACTTTACTCATGACAATGGCAGGGATCAACGGTTGGGTTTTCCGGAAGTGATTTATGGAAAATCAAAAATGGTACGGGAACTGACGGCTATATTAAAGCAATTTAAAGATTCAGGACAAAATGCTCTGGTGACCAAATTGCAAAAAGGAAAAGCAAAAAAGTTGTCTTCTTATTTTCCGAATACTTATTACGATAATTCATCAGGAATTTTCATGCTGCAATCTGTTGCCGAGAAAAGTAACGATTTTTCTGTCGCTGTTATTTCAGCCGGCACGTCCGACTTATCCGTAGTGAACGAAGCATTGCTTACCTTGAGGTTTTTAGGCTATGCCCCCCAGAGATTTACTGATATTGGATTATCCGGAATACACCGGCTTATGGGAAAATTAGATGAGTTAAAGAAGTATAAAGTACTGGTTGCGGTTGCCGGTTTTGAAGGATTGCTTCCTTCGGTAGTAGGAGGTTTGTTGCCCCAACCGATTATTGCCGTACCGACAGATACTGGTTATGGAGTGTCCGGCGATGG
>Ga0114934_10000782_pt1 | contig 20445 bp, 19 predicted proteins | sample 4SBtaG_2_FD_99695 | JGI IMG/M metagenome (GOLD analysis project Ga0114934, IMG submission 99695) | Deep subsurface microbial communities from Kolumbo volcano to uncover new lineages of life (NeLLi) - 4SBTROV10_white metaG | ecosystem: Environmental > Aquatic > Marine > Volcanic ...
ACCTGCGCTGGTCCATCGCAATCGGGTTATTTTGTGCCCTCTCCACTCCTTTTCTGCATCAAGTATAGTTCTAGAAATAGTTACCAATACAGTCCACAATATTGAACATGAAAATACTAGCGTTGCCAAAATTAGATGCAGGAATAATTTGGTATGCATAGGAGTCCAGGCCAAAATCATTAGGCCAAAACCTCCAATCAGTCCAGCAATCAGGCCAGCATGATTAGTTTTAGAGTGAATTATTGCAGTGTTTTCTCCTTGTAATCGTGTGTGAGTTTGATGCCAAACTTGTTTTGATAGCCACATCATCATTGCGCCAACAATTGACAAACCTATTCCAAATACAATGCTTTCAGGGGCAAAAACTCCCGCCGAAGAAATGTAAGGTGGTAGACCATTTTCAAATATAACTGGGTGGTTAAAGAAAATTAATTGGTCAGAGAGATCCATTATCTCTTTTCTTTTCCCACCTCCTAATTGCATCATTAATTGAGACACGATTGCAGTGACGAAAGTCAATCCAACCATTGTGAACAATATTTTTGTCTCTCGATTTTCATTGGTGGACAATCTCAATCCTCCTCTAGAAGCATTCTGAAAGCATCAATATCGAACATAGAAGCACCGATAGCCATGGCTTCTTCCACATCAAACCAGCGAGCCTCTTCGACTTCATCTGGTTTGCAAACAAATTCTAATCCATCGGGAACATCCAAAAGATACGTGAATGATACCCAGTCAATTCCCTCTGCATTAAAAATTCGTTCTTGAACAATGAATCTATCAACTCCTTCCTGAATAATCCCAGCCTCACCACGAGGGTCTGGCAGTTTTAATTCAACTCCTAATTCTTCAAACAGTTCACGCTCTGCACCGCGCCTAGGGTGTTCTGCATAATCAAGGAAACCTCCTGGTAAAGTCCAGTGGCCAGTGAAGAATCCGCGCTTCACTTTTTGCAATAATAGTTGGCCGCTAGGGTTTCGGAGTACAACTTTTGCAACCACTCTATGTAGTGTTCTATAGGCTGATTCGCGGGCTACAGGGTGGACTGCTGAATCAGAAATCAAGTTGTCTTTCCATGCCCAATCTCTTGGCCATTCGATTTCAGGTTGGGCATGAGTTACTTCGTGTGTACTATCCTCGAAATCAAATCGATTGACTCTCTTAACAACCCAAGTAAGTCCTAACTCACTTGCTTCTTCTTCAGTAGGTAGCCGATACACCCAGCCGGTCTTGGATTCTCGACCTTTAACAGGAATTTGCGGCCCATTTCCATCTTTGTCAACGAGTAGCACTTTGCCATCGTGTTCTAGGTAGAGGTGCTGCTGTGCCATATTCTCGCCACAGGCAACCACATTCTAAATCCGCCGCTAGGCCAATGTTCCTTCTGGCAGAGGATATTGTGTCTTTAATATCCTAGAAGTTCAACGAGTTGTTCTTTGTAGAAGTTTGCAGAACCTTGAAGGCTTCCAAGTTCAGAACTCTCTAACTCTAATTCTATGATACCTTCAACTCCATTTTTACCCAAGGTCACAGGAACACCGATGTAAATATCGTCTAGTCCGTACTGTCCAGTGAGATAAGCAGAGCACGGTAACAACCTCTTTCGGTCTTTTACAATTGCTTCAGCCATAATTGCCGCGGCGGATCCCGGTGCGTAAAATGCGCTTCCCCGCTCTAGAAGTTTGACAATTTCACCGCCGCCTCCAGCGGTTCTTTCAGAAATAGCGTCAATTGTGTCTGAGTCTAAAAGTTGAGTAATGGATATTCCACCAACTGTAGTATAACGCGGAAGGGGGACCATCGTATCTCCGTGTCCTCCAAGTACCATTGCCTGAACATCCTCATTTGAGCAACCTATCTCTTGGGCTACAAAATGGGTCATACGGGCTGAGTCAAGGATTCCGGCTTGGCCGACCACTCTATGATGTGGGAATCCAGTCACTTTTTGCATGTGGTAAGTCATCAAGTCTAATGGGTTGGTAACCATGACAATGACTGAATCAGGAGCATGTTCACGAATGCCTGTTCCAACTTGTGTGACTATATCTGCATTCTTGCCTATCAAATCCTCTCTACTCATGCCTGGCTGTCTTGGGAATCCTGATGTCACAACGACAACATCTGCTCCAGCGATGTCGGCGTAATCTGCTGTGCCGGTGATACTACCATCGTAGTTGAGAATTTGACCGCCTTGACTCATATCCAATGCCTTTCCTTTGGCAAATCCTTCAAAGATATCGAGTAAAACAATATCACCCAATTTTTTCTGAGCTAACACAAAAGCGCACGTAGCACCTACATTTCCAGCCCCGATTACCGCGATTTTCTTTTTTCCACTACTCATCTTCTCCACCTTGTGTGAACCGCATCGGGGGGTGCTCCATCCAAATACTAACCGCTTCATCAATTTACGATAACTCTTCGTCAAAGTGTAAAAACTACACTAACTTCTGTATGCATCCTCTTGAGCGACATTCAAGAACCTCGTCTAAGTCGCAACCTTGCTGATGAATGGGGTTGCCCTACGGGCAGACAGTTCCAGCGGGTGTGTTCAACCATGAAATTAGGAGTTGTGAAAGAGGCAGATGGAGAAACCAGAGTCGCTATTGTTCCAGGTTCAATGAAGAAATTGAAAAAAATGGGTTTTGAAGTGTTGGTTGAATCTGGTGCTGGGATTTCTTCCCATCATCACGATTCCGAATATACTGATGCTGGTGCTACAGTGACTGACAGGGCCACTGCATTGTCTGCAGATATTGTGATTTCTATTGGGATGCCTGAATTAAGTGGCATGAAAGGAGGACAGATGGTTGCTTGTGTTTCTGACCCATTCAGAAATCCAGAGCGAGTAAAAGAAGCGATGGATGCAAAAATTACACTTTTTAGCATGGATATGATTCCTCGTCGGATTTCTAGAGCACAAGCAATGGATGTCAATAGTAGCCAAGACAATCTTGCTGGGTACAAGGCAGTTCTTACTGGTGCTGCCCACGCACCAAAGGGGATTCCAATGATGACCACTAGTGCTGGCACAGTTAGACCTGCTAAGTTTGTCATCATGGGTTCAGGTGTTGCTGGCTTACAGGCAATTGCAACAGCCAAGCGCTTAGGAGCAATTGTTTATGCCTCTGATGTCAGGAAATCCGCCGCAGAACAGATTGAATCTGTTGGTGGCCGTTTCATCGAAGTTGATGGAATGGATGATTTCGAAGATGAATCTGGATATGCTAAACCGTTGACCCCAGAATTCATCCAAAAGGTCAACGACACAGTTTGTGAGGTTGCATCAGATGCTGATGTTATCGTAACAACTGCAAGAATTTTCGGCCGGCCAGCGCCAATCACAGTGCCAGCGAGTGCAGTTGTTAATTTCAAGCCCGGTTCAGTAGTTGTTGACATGAATGCAGATGTCGGAGGCAACTGTGAACTAACTGAGGTTGGTAAAATCACTCAAACTGATAATGGGGTGACCATAGTAGGTACTCCAAATTTAGCCGGTCAATTAGCATCAACTGCGAGTATGCTCTACTCAAACAATCTCACAACATTTGTTGCATCTTTAGTAAAGGAGGGAGAGTTAACCTTAGATTTAGAAGATGACATTTTAGTCGGTTCACCTGAGGGTAGTGAGTTCCACATTCCAGGAATGGGTGGGGTTCTGATTTGCACAGGTGGTACGATGCACGAAAAGCAAACACGTCTCGGGGAGGTGGTTCAATGAGCCTCACATTAACAGCACTTATTGGCAGTATTACGGTCTTTGTTTTGGCAATTTTCCTCGGATTTGAGTTGATTAGCAAGGTTCCAGCAACGTTGCACACACCGTTGATGTCTGGTGCCAATGCGATTTCTGGAATTACAATCGTAGGTGCCTTAATTTTGTCAAACTCTGCTTTCAATGATGGCAACCCAGGCACTGCTGCATGGCTTGCCTTTGCGGCATTAGTTCTCGCTACCATCAACTGCGTTGGTGGATTTATGGTGACCAACAGAATGTTGGAAATGATTGCTGGTAAGCGCAAGAAGAAGGGAGGTGCTTAGAATGGTTGATGCAGTAGTTTGGGATATTGGATATCTCGTTTCAGCCGCACTTTTCATTATCGGCATCAAAAAATTGTCAAGCCCTAGAACCGCTCCTGATGGCAACCGATTGGGTGCCTATGGGATGCTTTTGGCTGTACTAGTAACATTAGCGAAAATGTACAGTGAGGGTTTCATCGGTCTAGAATTGATATTCGGTGGATTAGTAATTGGAACCGTCATTGGTGCATGGTTGGCAATTCGTGTAGAAATGACAGGAATGCCTGAACTTGTGGCTCTGTTCAATGGATTTGGTGGGGCTGCTTCTGCATTAGTCGGATTGTCCGAAGTTTTGGGTCGATTACAGGCTGGAAATGTTCCTTAAGGAGGAGTTGAACTATACGCTATATGAGTTGCTATAGGCTTGTCAGGTTTAGTAGGCTGGCTTACACTAACAGGTAGTTTGATGGCCATGGGCAAACTGATGGGTGGTTTCTATATTCCACTTACAAAGAAGGATGACAGGGGACGCAGGAAATGGGTCAGTTTCCCTACCTGGGGGCCACCTTGGTTGAATATTGTGAAAGTAGGATTACTTCTCACATCGATTATACTAATTGTTCTCACAATTCAAGAGCCAAACAATACTGATTACATCTACGGTTTAGTGGCATCATCTTGTATTCTAGGGGTATTGTTTGTGTTGCCAATTGGTGGCGCAGATATGCCCGTTGTTGTGAGTCTGTTGAATTCCATGTCAGGAATTGCTGCTGCTTTCACAGGTTTCGTAATTGGCAACAATGTGCTGATTATTGCCGGCTCAATGGTTGGGGCTGCAGGGTTGATTCTAACATTCATCATGTGTAAAGCAATGAACAGGACTCTGTCAGCAGTTCTCTTCAAGTCTTTTGGAGGCGGAGGTCGTGAAACAGTCACTCGAACAAAAGTTGGAAGCGACCCGGAAGAAGTCGCAATGGTTTGTGATGGTATTGCGTCTTGTGTAATCATTCCTGGTTACGGAATGGCAGTTTCTCAAGCCCAACATACGGTGAAAGAATTTGCAGATTTACTCGAGTCTCAAGATGTAGAAGTCAAGTATGGTATTCACCCAGTTGCTGGTAGAATGCCTGGGCACATGAATGTCCTTCTCGCTGAGGCGAATGTGCCATATGAGCAATTGATTGAGATGGATGACATCAATTCAGAGTTGCCAGAATGTGATGTCGCTCTTGTAATCGGCGCCAATGACACAGTCAACCCAGTCGCACGTTCTGGAGAAGGTCCACTTGGTGGAATGCCAATTATTGATGCAGACAAGGCTAGGGTTGTTGTGGTCATCAAGCGCAGTCTCAATGTAGGATATGCTGGAGTAGACAATGACTTGTTTTATGAAGACAAGACAATGATGCTATTTGGTGACGGTAAAAAGATGATGAACGAATTGAATTCAGCTCTGAAAGAACTCTGAATTAGTCTTCTCTGAAAACTGCCTCCGTGTGAATACTGGGCTCCCCTAAGGGGGAGCCTGCGAGCAACCGTTATGAAGCGCCCACAGGTCGAGGTAAATACAGGTGTGGCCATGCGAGCAACTGCAACTCGTTCAATACTAGTGATTTCTCTCGTATTACTGCTTGCAGCCCAAGTTTTGGCATCATCAGGTGGACCACCTGAATCTAACATGACAGGTGAATCAACCGTTTTGACAGGTTGCAACTGTCACGGCTCAGCAGCACCTTCTGCTGCATCTGGGCCATCAGCGGAGGTAGTCGTATCTATTTCGGGTGTACCTTCAGCATACCAAGTTGATACTGCTTATGATTTGACTATCACAATCTCACATTCATCCAACACCGCAGGTGGATTCATGATGTCATCAAACGGACTCGGCATTTTCTCTTGGGGAGATGACGTTGATGTCCGTCCGGCAGAGGGCGGTGATGACCCAGAGTCAGCGTCTTCAACCAGTGAAAACATATCTCACTCAAAAACAACAGATCCAGCCCAGTGGGTGATTACTTGGACATCACCATCAAGTGACATCGGAGATGTCTCATTCTACCTCGCTGGAAATTCTGTTGATGGACATGGAGCGAATGATGATGGAGACGCATGGAATCTACTTTCATTCACTATCACCTCCCCATCAAGCACATCTGCTCAAGCAGATTTGACTACTAGGGTAATCAGCGTGGGCGATTATCAGAGCCTATTTGTTAGTGAACCAGACCCTTCAGCAATAGAGCATGAAAAGCAATTAGAATTAGCAGAAAGTGTATTCACAACCGGAAACACCCTATTCTTTTCCTCATTGTGTGTGTTAATAGTTGGCGCAGTTTTCCAACGTGAAATCTTTGAGCGTAAAAACGGTGGGGGACCAACTCACTTGGCAAAGGAACTCGCTTATCCAGAAGGCTTGAAGAGAGGATTAATTTCCTTTGTAATGTTCCTAGTTGGATTGAATTGGCTGGCAACAGGAGCAGATGCATATCTCTACGCGCCAGCAATTTTCTGCGGTTTTTGGGCCGCATACGGAGTCTACCGCACTGTTTTATCAGCACGAGCAGAGCCTGTCGTGAAGGATATACTCTGAGGTGTTATTTTGGACGGGGTTGTCCCCACTGATTCATCTCAGCATGTGTTGGTTCACCTATCAGAAGCCAGCAAGAGAATCCAACGTCTAGTCTTGGTATTTTTGATTGTTGCAATTATTTGGGCATTCCTTGTTGATGAAATGTTTGCATGGTGGCTGGCAAGAATCCCACTTGCAGAGGGTGCTGGTTCTCTGACGATATACAGCCCTTATGCATGGCTTGACACCAAGTGGACGGCGGTGGGGTTACTTGCTATCTGGACAATATTGCCGTGGGCCGCGTTAGAATTGTGGAAGTTTGCGGAACCGGGTTTGCTCCAACGCGAAAAAGCATGGCTGGGTACAATGGTTACAACTGGTCTATTAGGTGGGTCAGTTTTGGTCATTGGGGGTTGGTCTTTGGGATTCCCTCGCCTAGTTGAGATGGCTAATAATGCCGGAATGATTGAGGGTGTGGGTGCTCATTATGATGTGGTTTCACTGTTTGGAATGGCTCTAGCAATGACATGGTTTGTACTGTTGTTTTTCCTTCAAACTCTAGGTTTAACGGTGGGAAGAGGTTTTGATTTAATTGGTGACGACCCACTCGATTCTTTGCGTTTGCGCCTGCATTTTGTTGCAGTTACTATATTGTATGTTGTAACACCAATCGCATTTCAAGGACTTTTTTTGGCAGCAGCCTTGACACTTATTTTTGGTAGTGAGTTCATTGCAAATCTTTCACCATTGACAAGCCGTACTCGTGGAAGAATTGCCAAGACTGTATTTGATTCCGAAGGTGGTGAAAGAAGGGTTTTGATGGTTGACTGCTCCTGTGCTGATGTTTGTCCTCGTGTCAATCAAGAGGCTGTCGGGGCTAATATTGGTTTGATGTCAGCCAATGCCATTTGCCTTAATTCAGATGAAGTAGGGGCACTTTGTGAAAGAGTAGCAAGAGAGCAAATTACAGATGTTGTGATCGGCGGTTGTGATGGTTCACCTACGCCAGGAAATATGAAGCGCTCATTAGCCAATATGAATTGTTCAATTTCTGGATTGAATCAATTATCAACAACCATTCACGGTGATATGGCAACTCCAGAATATATTGAATTAGCTAACCGAATTGACCTTGCCAGAGCATCGCGTCCTTGGTCAAAAAAAGCACAGGCGCGTGCTCAAATGGAGATTTTACAAAAACAAAAATTACCAGTTCATCTTATTTCCACCTCAAATCCAATTCAACCTTGGGGTTTGAGATTACAGGTAAATGAGATATGGGTGCATAATGGAATTCTAATTTCGGAGAAGATTGACGTCAATTTGATTGATTTGATGAAAATAATTTGAATACATGATGGCGTATCATTCAATACACACGCGGTGGAGCGGAAAACTATGAGGCCAATCATTGCGATACCTATTGCGGCGATGATATTGGTTGCAGGGTGGTATGTAAGTGAAGACCCCAGGAGGATTGGGCCATTCTTTGATTATCTTGATGATTTCACTGGGGGGATTGAGAATACCGCTCCTAGTGTGCAAATTCAATCTGAGGAGCGTTGGTTGGTAGTAGTAGTTGATTTCCCCAACGCTCCGGAAACAGGATTTAGGAATGTTCAGAAGGCTGAGATTTTGTTGACTGGTACAAATGGTGCCGATGAATACATTTCAGAGGCTACCGGTGGTGCCACTACCTTATCTGTCACTATCATTCCAACGGTTTACCATGCACAAAATCCAGATTCCTATTGGGGTGAAGATGACGGTACTGTTAGAGATGTAGGACAAGACGGTTCAGAGGGACCTGCAGGATTAGCCTCTTCAGTGATTAAAAACTCACTATCGGGGGTAGACCTCTCTCAATTTGACTTAGATTCAGATGGCTGGATTGATCGTTTCTTGATTATCCACACTGCTGAGGTTCAGGAAGATAATGGTGGAACTGGTGCCATTTGGAGTCACTATGGTCCACTAGCATCAATGGTTGAGGTTGACGGTTACAAATTTGACCATTACACAATTGCTGGTTTCGATTCAGGGTTTGGTACAATAATCCATGAAATGCTTCACCAAATGGGCGCACTCGATTTGTATGATGTTCACGGGCAGGGTACAGGTGAAGATTGGAATGGTGTTGGCGATTGGGATGTAATGGCCAGCGGAAATTGGAATGGTGTAAATGGCCGTACTCCCGCATTACCATCATTAGCGACCCTTGATTTAATTGGAGTTGAGAGGGCGACAGAAATTTCTGTCAACAACCAAGGTGGCACTCAAGATTATGTTCTAACCCCGCTTTCTTCGGCGGGTTCTGGTTTATTCATACAAATTTCACCAAGTGAACGTGTGTGGATGGCTTTCAGAGGTTCGAATGGCTTTGATAGTGAACTTCCTGGCAGCGGATTATTAGTCACAGTTCAAGATACATCTGTAGGTGACAAAGAACAGAATTTAATCAATACAAATCCAGATATTCCTTGGTTGTATGTACTAGAGGCGGATGGTGATAATGGCCTACTTTCAGGCAATGACCAAGGTAGTGGTGGCGATACTTTCACTACAGGCGGGAAATTTGGCGCAGAAGGTCGGATTTTGGTAGACCACTACGGACGTCAAGTCAACTGGGTTGTTGAGGTAACAGCAGTTGATTCCACCTCACTTTCTCTCTCTATTTCCACTACCGGATTGCCTAGTTTTGAGGTACTTCCTCCTCACCACCCGATTCAGCTTTTGAAAGATGAAGATTTGTTGGTGACAGTGAACTCTTCATCTCCGTGCACCTTGAATGAAAATCTAAGTTCTAGTGATGGAAGAACAGTTTCAATAGTCGAAACGGCAGCACTTTCTGCGGGGGAATCGGTCATTCGAACCCTTCGGTGGGATACTCCTGGTATAGTTGGAGGAGAGGCGCGTTTGACGGGTGAGTTTACCTGTGGCTCATCCCTACCTCAACAAGTAAGTATTGAATTCCATACTATTGGATTACGTCTAATGAACTCAGAATTTAAGAATGATATTTCTTCAAGCGAGGAAGGATTTGTTCTAATTCCCCTTGAGTTTACAGGATTAGGTCAACAAGTTTGGGAAGTTAGATTGGAGGGTCCAATTGAAAGGATTGCAACTACCTCGCCAACTCAAAATTTAGGTGACGGTTCTACCTTAAACCTGTCAATTTCTCCAAATGGGTTGTTAGTACCGGGTATGATTGCTAGAGGTGAAATTGTTTTACGTGATTCGCAAGGCTTGGAGCAAAGTATTGAGGTTGTGCTCACTGCTGAACAATTTGAACAGGGTGGTGAATTAGTTCGCTTCTTCTCAGACCCTGCAAATTTGATTATCACAATGGCGGGGCTACTCGCACTGTCAGTTCTATTGGGCATGCGAAAGAAAAAATCCCCGCAATCAAAAATTCGAGAAGCAGGAAGGCAACAAGCGATTAATCACTTGAATACGGCTGGCCAAGGGAATTTATCCCCGACAATTCAATCACAATTTTCTGCCCAACCCCAAACCGGGCAACAACAACAGCAAAATGTGCATGCAGAAAGATACTTGTCACAATTAATCGAAGATGAGAATGGTGAACCTCGCCCACAGAGTATTTCTGATGGTGTTGAGGATTTTTCTGGTCCAGATAGGCCCAGCGCACAACCTGCTCAGCAGCACAGGGTAGGGGTTTCAACTGACCCTAACTCAATTCCAGATTTGGATGATTTGTTTTAGTCTACAATTTAATCTGGTCAATTAATTGTGGATAATCATTTGCCACTTTGTTAACTGCAGTTGATACTTCGTAAAAGTCTATTTCAACAGTTGCTGAATGTACTGTATCTGGGTCAATCAGTTCATTTGCTTGAGTAGAACCCACGTCCGTGTCAAGCCAAACTTGCCAATTTTCAGGAGCAAGGATAACTGGCATTCGATGGTGAATATGTTGAAAATTTTCTCTAGATTGGCAAGTTAGAATTGTGAAAGACTCCACCGTTTCTCCATTTGATGAAGACCATGAAGACCAAAGTCCTGCTAAGGCAATTGGTTCACCGTCCAACTGGTGATGCCAAAATGGCCTCTTTCCTCCCCGGTCTTGGCACCATTCATACCAACCATCAACTGGAATAATACAGCGTTTGTTATTGAGTAAATGCTTGAACATACTTTTTTCAGAAGCAGTTTCACTGCGAGCATTTATTGGTTTTATTTTTGAATCACTTTTCGCCCAACTAGGAATCAACCCCCATTTCATTAATCTAGTGTGGCGTGGTACAACTTGGGCCTCTCCTACTGGAGGCGTAGTTAGGATGACTGGATGCCACATTGATGGGGCAATATTGTATCGCGGCTCAGGAACCAACATATCTGGAAGAGGCTGGGTGTCAAAAAAATCTGCAAGAGTTTGTTGGCCCGTATGCAAGGCAAAGCGGCCGCACATGGAACTAGGCTGGTTGCGCAGTGCTTGACATTTCCGCAATCATCCCTTTGATTTTTCATCACTTTCACTTAGCATCTCCCCTCACCCTCTCTTGGGAAAGATGTAGGTGTGGATTAGTTCACACTATAATTCGGTGGAATCAGATGAAAGCGGGTTTGATTGGATGTGGGGAAAATGATGCTGTTGTAGGTGGAGATAATGTCAATTTTGAAACTCTCAATTCAACCAAAATGAATAATATTGTCAATTGGGGTGATGTTCGTTTACAAAGAATGTTACCGCCATTAACCTTGGGAGCAATTCATCTATTACTTGAAGACCGAAGACAATCAAAACATATCTTGCCAAGAATTGCCGCAACAGAGTTGTCTTCTGGGTTGAATGTTCATTGGGTTGATGGTGCTGGCCGTATAGACCCAGGGAATCTAGTTCCCCTTCTCCATTGGCGTGGATGCAAGCCGCAAGATGCTTTGAAGCGTCTGCAAATTAGCCGTGCCCACACTGCACACCAGTTGAAGGCCCAGATAGAGAGATTGGTAGCTGAAGGTGAAGGGATGAGTGATTTATCGCGTTTATTCATTATTGATGATTTAGCGGCAATGTTCAATGATCCACAGGTCGGACGCTCACAGGGCAGAGCAATGTTGGCTAGGACTTTGGACAATCTTAGAGAATTAGCCAGCCGTGGCGCTTGTGTGGTAATTTCTGCCGGCTGTGCTGGTCGTGCACCACTACCAAAAGAACATATCATTCAATTGCGAAATAATTGTGATGTCATGGTACATTTAGAATCCTTACAAGGGAGGAAAAGAAGTGGTTTATCCTTGACTTGTGTTGGACAAAAAATTAGGCATATATGGCATCCTCTTCCAAGGAATCAAGCATCACTTTCAGACTTTTGGCAAAACGATTCAAGTGTTAATGGATGAAGTCTACAACGGTCTATTCCTGATTCATCCCAGCCAAACGGCGATAGTATTGCCCATATTGCTCTCTTAGCAAGTGGTTCATAGAATTCAGCATCTCCTATGACTTGGAAAGTTGATTCTTTTTTCGATTCGATTTCGCTCGCTAGCCGTACTCTTTCAGTACTATGCTTGTGACGCCATGAAACTACGGCAAACTTAGCCTTGTTACCAGGTGGTATTCGTCGTCCTAATTTTTCTGCTCTAAGAAGGGCAGCGGTTGCAATTGTTTGAACACGTTCATCACCCAATTCTTTGCGTATGCGGCGTGCAATAATGAGGTCTTTAAGTGGAATAATTCCCTTTTTCAAATTCTTTATTTCTTTATGTAAGTTAACAGTTACTTGGTGCTGGGCGGTCCGGGACGGGTCATCTTTGAGGATTTGAAGAGAGGTCGTTTGTAATTCCTCAATCCAAGCGCAAGTTGAATGCTGTCGAAGTTCAATTCCGCGTATTTTCCAGCCTTCGTTCCCGTATCCAAAATATTTGGTCAAAGAACCAACTCCTGTGGTTCGGTTAGGTATGAAACAGATCCAATGATAAGTATCTTCTAAATCTGCAGGTATACCTATTTCACTCAATAGTTCTGCCCTTATTCTTTCTATAGAACGCAATCTTGCTGGTTCATCTCGATTTTCCAAATCACTTAGCCACATAGAGTCTACAATTGCATGTAGTGTTTCCCAACCCTCTTTTGAGGCGATTTCAATTGCTTGCAGTAGAATCTCTCTTGCCCAAGCACAAATGGCTTCATGACATTCAATTCTACCAAACCTTGCATTACGGTATCCGGTATAACCAAAGCAGGTGACAAGCACCCATTTCAGGGCATTTTGACGGCCATCCCATACATCTCCTTTTTTCTTCCTTCTCGATTTTAATTGCATTCTCCTCTCAATAATTGGGGCAACAACCCGGCCTAGGAATCCATGTCTACGTGTGCAAGTATGTAGATTCAGTTCAGGGACTTTCATAGTCATTGAAATTTCATTTTCAGCCCCCAATCTCTTTTCAATTTCACAGGCCGCATCAGCAAACAAAAGTGGCAATTTTCCATCTATGCTATTACTAGGTTCAGTCTTTGGGTCACAACAAGAGCAATTCAAAGTCTCAGGACTTATGTTACGGGTGGCAATAATACTAGGGAAGAGAGATGCGAAATCAAGTTCAACCACAGCATTATGGGAGCCGATTACTGGTTCTAGGTAAAGTCCCCCTCGATCGGCAGCGAGTAACTCAAGACCATTTTTTACATCTTCAGGTCGATTTTTTTTCCACGGGACAAGTACTCCATCTTCCATAGCTTGGCGCATTTGCATAGCACTGATAGCAGATCCTGGAGACAGACGGGAAATATCTTGGCCCGAAAGACCTGACATGCGAGCCAATTCTAGCAATCCAGCAATTCCTCCTTCTCTAACGATGAAAGACCCTGCCATATCGATGTGTAACCTTCCTTGTAAGGCGTGATAGGATTCTTTTCGTAGAAGATTACCGTATGACCAAGTGGTCCGTCCGCGGGTTCGTGGCACTAAATCGTTCAAGTTCCGTGAGAGGTTTAGGGGTCTTCCAACTCTTTCACTAAGTCTTCTCAGAGCAGGTAGGTCAATACTATCACCGGCATCTGTAATCAATATATCCGGGTCAATTTCTGCTATTTGTTGATTAAATAATCTCAACATCTCATCTTCATTAGCATTTTCAATTATTATTGGATTGCCATGTTTTTCATCTTTACCAAGTGTTCCCTGTTGCGTGATGATGATTTTTTTCAATGGTGCACTAGCAGTACGATGGCCGTGGCTATCATAACAATCTGTAAACAGGTGGGAAATTGTCAACGGTGGCAATTCTAATGCCATATCGGTTCGACTGTCAAGCGCAGTCAATTTGTTGTCAGAAATCTTCACCCTTCCAAATGGGTGGACTTTTTTGTCAAGTAAAAGTCTCTGAGCCATTTTCTGGTCTACAGAATACAATTCATGGTGATGCCAATTTCCTCGTGCATCAATCACTTCTGCTAATTTCTTCAATTTAGATGGGCGATTTGTTGAAACTGCTAACACTGAGCGAGCACGTGTGGCTCCAAGTTCAATGAGATGTCGTTCAAAACGAGTTTGTAAATCTCCAAATTCATAATGCATTTCAACACGGTCAAGCCATAGTGACAATTGTTCTAAACGATTGATATCGGCAGATACGTGGAGTGCTACCCGCCATTTTTCACGAAATGAAATCGTTTTACAATCATCCAGTTTAACCCATGTAACCATCTCATCGCCATCTTGGTGGCAATCAAGAATCCAACCGTTAGTCTCATCCAACTCTATCACGACAGCCGCATAGTTATGGCTCTAATTCTTCCATTCTTGCTTCTAATCTCCTAATTCTGGCGAAACAATCCACTATTATAGACAATAACATTGGTTCAAGTGGGTCGGCAGTTGGCATTAATCCTCCAGCAGAGGCTCGCTCCCTAACTGCATTAGCAGCCCCATCCAATGCCAATTTATCCTCAGTTCGTAATGCTCTGCGAAATGCATTCCACGCAACCATTCTCTCTTCTATACGCATTCGCCATGTTGATACTGTTCGGCCCATATTAGATTAGGCAGAGTTCGAGGTTATAGTCAATTACTGAGAGGGGGGGAGACTGATGCAAAGTAAAACTGAATTTTCCCAGGCGTGTGTGAAAGATGGCGGACTCAATTGTCCCAGGTATGTGTGAAAAATGGGAGACTGAATTTGCGGAGGGTGGGTGAAAGATGCCGGCTGAATTTGCGGAGGGTGGGCGAAAGATGACGGACTCAATTGTCACAATTATGTGTGGGGAATGGAGGACTGAAATTTTCCCGGAATCATGTGAAAGGTGGCGGACTCAATTGTCCCAGTTATGTGTGAAAAATGGGGGACTGAATTTTCCCAGGCGTGTGTGAAAGATGGCGGACTCAATTGTCCCAGGTATGTGTGGAAAATGGGAGACTGAATTTTTCCCGGAATCATGTGAAAGATGGTGGGAACGATGCGGTGGTAGTGCTTGAAATCCCAGTGGATTTGAACTGATAATTTGGGGACTCATTAGTGACGGAAACCAGACCATCTTCCCTCAGAAGGTGGTCTTTGCAACGCTAGGTAACACCATTTATCCTCAATTTGAAACCCACACAACCAGGTTTTGTGCACGCCATTAGCAAGCCTTGCTGCTAAACAGGCTTGGGCCCAATCGTGAGGGGCTAGCCATTCTGGTTGAAGTAACCAAGGCGCGTGTTCTTCTCCTATAGACAGTTCGTATAGTCTCCACCGGGTGCCATATTTGAACCCAGACCTAGGTAGCAATTTTCTTGCTAGAACATCTCTGAGTAATGAGATACTGCCATTTTCATCTGCTGCATCTTCTAATATTCTGACTTCATCTTCATCTAGCCACTTACCTTCGGGTAATGGTGTGCCAATTTGTTCTGGAAGTTCAACATCTTTGGACATAAAGGCGCCATCCCATCTGCCGCCAACTAAACTAGGTTCAGACTTGAGAAGATTATCCAAATCAATTTCACCTAAAGCACCTGATGGGTTGGCTGGATTAACTCTGTAAGTGGTGACACCCATTTCTTCATCCACAATTAGAACTTCAGCAATTCTTCCTAAGGCAGTAACTTCAGCAGCCCAACTGTAGAGACTGTTCCATTGAATTGGTTCAAAATCTCTAACCCAAACAACTTCAGCAGCCGCTAATCCAGTTTTGAGATTGGATGAGCGTGACCATCGTAGTGCCCAACTACCCTCTGAAACAATTGTTTTTGGGGATATTTTAGCCACATTATTTGCTAATACAACCTGCTCACCAGGGACCCTCATTGCTTCCAATGCAGCGGTTTCATGCAATAATTCTGCAGATTCGACTAATTGTTCTTCTAGCCAGTTTTCCGTCATCTCAAGATGTCTATGTCGCATACAAAATAAGACTTCGCAAGATTGCAATAAGAGTTCATTTTTCGGAAGAGGAATTCCGATGCCTGACTTATCGAAAAGTCTCTGCGCAGCAGGTCCCGAAAGCACCCAACCATCTGGATTTTGCAGGCAAGGGCCGATGGTCCTCTTCTTCGCCGGCCCACTCTCCATATTCACGCCTCGCGCCTTTCAGACTTGAGTTAATCGCCCTTTGTCTCCGTCACATTTGATAGGTTAGTCCTATTCAGAGGGGTTGAGTGGTATGAGTAGCAAAGGCAAACTCAGTGATTTCACTGTTGAGCAAAGAGTGCTAATTCACCTCTTTGAGCACCCAAAGAAGAGATCACAATGGGAAGGCAAGCAGGAACAAACACAAGCTGGGATTAGTGGGGCTGTTGGAATTGCGAGAAAACACCTTCCTAGAACGCTAAAATCCTTGATTGCACAAGATTTAGTTGAAGTTGAAACGCGTCATGTCGAAGGGTCAAAACAACGCTGTAGAGTTTACTTTTTGACACCAATTGGCATTTCTGCTTCTGAATCAATGAGGACAGGGTTAGCCTCGAGGGAGATTTCAACGGAAGAAGGTCAAACCACATTGGGTGAATTTGCAGGCCATGAAATTCCATATCTTCACGTGTTAAGCCACCTAAATTCGGAAAATCATTACGACCAATCAATGTATGAACAAGAAATTGAAGAGGACGCACCATCAGTTGACTTGTATAGAAAAGTCCTTCACCGTGCTTGGAGGGATGGGCAGTTGACTGCTGATGAAAGAGGCATGTTAGATGATATTTCTCTACATCTCGGTCTTGAACCTGATAGCGTCGAAAGAATAGAATCTGAAGTCTCCTCACAACGTATTGAATCCACAGAAAAACAAACAGACACTTATCTTGAAGTATTAGAAGTTGCTTGGCAAGATGGGTTTATTTCTGATGATGAACAAGCGATGTTAGATTCCCTCGCCCGCTCTCTTGGACTTGACCCCGAGTATATCGCAAAAGTGCAATTAGAGTGGATTATTCTTCATTCTTAGATAGGTGGGTTGATTTGGCTTCGGCCTTTCGCAGACCTGAAAGGGGTTGGCGGGGTGCTTGACGAAGTAGTGCAAAATGAGATTGACTTGTTGCGGTCGCTGCATGAGATGGTTGTCACCCCTGAAGCAAAACCAGTACTTTTGATGGGTGATGTGATTCTTGACCGCTACTTTCACGGTTGGGCAAATCACCTCAATTCATTTGCGCCAGTTCCAGTTGTAAAAGTGATTAACAAAACAGAGAGTGCAGGGGCTGCCGCCCACATTGCTAGAGGATTAGTTAACTTAGGAATGAATGTCAGATTTTTCTGTATTCTTGGAGGTGATGAAAATGGTCAAATCATCGCTCAGCAATTGCATGAAGAAAAGGTCGATACCTCAGACATTAGGATCGCTGCCCATCTTCAAACAGTTTCCAAAACTAGAATTTATGGTTCTCGTGAAAGTTTGATTGATCGAAATCAATTAATTTTACAGTTTGACGAAGAATCTAGTGAAGAATACCCTGAAGGTGTTATTGACAAATTAACCAAGGCTGCTTGTTCTGCTCTGCCCGGTTCTTGTGCAGTTGTTCTCAGTGATTATGGAAAAGGAGTCGTTAGTGATGCTGGAGCCGCTGAAGTCATCGCTGCTGCTAAGGCGGCAGAAGTACCTGTAATTTGTGACCCGAAACTGACAGGGTTACACAGGACTGTGGGCGCTACTGTGGCTTTATTCGAAATCCGAGGATTGGAATTACTAAGGAGAAGGAGTAATCTTCCAGATGCTGAATCAACTGCTGCCCACTTCATCAAAGAACATGATTGGCAGGGGATGCTAGTCTTGGGTGGAGAAGATGGCACTACCTTGTATCAAAAAGATGAGGCTCCTCTATTTTTGCCATGTTTAATCGAAGTTCCACAACAACTCATAGGATTGCATGATGCAGCGGCAACAGCACTTGCTTGTGCCTTGGGTGCAGGCCGAAGTCTTGCTGAGGGTGCACGATTAGCAAATGCTGCGTGTGAATGTGTACTTGCTGCAGAAACTAGTCGAGTGGTTCTTAACCGCAAAAAATTGATGACTAGGCTAGACGAATTATCATGGCACTTCCAGATTTCAGACCGTTGAGATGATGTAGATGATTCCCTCAACTATGAGGTTCCAGCAAGCAACAAAAATACATTTTCAGGAGATAATGGAATGAGTTGGTGGATTTTACCGACTACTGCGGATGTGGGTATCCGTGCCTTCGGTGCTACAAAAGAATCGGTAATCCAAGAGGTCACTTTAGGTATGCAATCAATTCTTTTATCACAAAAAGGTGAACAAGATTTGTCAGGGCTTACAAGACACACAGGGGAATGGAGTGTTGACCTTGCCAATAGTTTGGATAATACTATGGTGGCATGGCTTGAAGAAGTTCTTTATCAAGGTGAAGTTGAGTGTCGATGGTTAGTTGATTTACAAATACAATTAACCAATGAATCCCTTAATGCCCAAGTTTCATTTGTTGATGGAGATGAGGTTGAAAGAGAGGTTGAAATCAAAGCAGTTACTCGTCATGAACTCTTACTGAATGAAGTTCCATCAGGTATTGAATTCCCGGGTGTTGCTCCTGATATACCTACATTTGAAGGCCCAGGCTGGGTTTCCCAAGTTATCTTCGATATATGAAAATAAAAAGTGGGCGCGCCCGGGGTGGACGCTCGTTACCGCTTTCGAAATTGCCTCCGTCTTCTCAACCCCGGTACCCCAAGGCACCCAAGGTTCCGGGTTGGGCTGCTCCATTCCTGGCCTCACCTGATTCCCCGGCTAGCGGTGTTAGCAGATTCCCTCCGGAATCCGTTCTTCCAACCTGAGTCACTTGGGGGCGAGGTCTCATCGTCCACGGTAGCTACGTCCACGGTTCGTCTGCGCCGCCCCCGGGCTTCGGATCACCAGTTGCGATTTGTGAAAGAGGGAACGCCAACTCCCCTCCTAGCCCAGTCCACCGGCGTTGGTTAGCCCATTTGAACCTCACGCTAAGTGTGAGAGGTTAGTCACTCTGAGTTGACTCGGCTTCATACTTAGATGGACAACCAGTGATTATCTCATCAGCACTTAGAGTCCACTCACCTGCTTGATTATTTAGAATGCCCTTGATTGCCACAACTCTACCTTCTTCAAAAGCAGGTGGGATTGCAGCCCCTCCTGCATCAATGGTTAAATTATGGGAGTTTCCAGTAATAAGGAAAGTCCGGTTTACAGAATCAAAAGAACCGATTGCTACTGTGCCCCGCAAATGCAAATCGTCATCGTCAAATTGAGAAGGTGAATCCATGACTTCATCCACACTGTACTGAATAGCAGGTTCATTCCCTACCATCACTAAGGCTAGAGAAACAACAACAAAAACCCCGATGATTGCCAAACGGGCTCTTCTGCTGAGGGCCATATTTAACTCCGTGAGCCCATACTCAATAAATCTGACCACTATCAATGATGGTGCCCGAAGTCACTTTGCTCTAGTAGCCAACCACCTTCCATCACTGGACCCTGACGACAAGTCAAACGGTCGCCAACCATGCACAATCCACAAACTGCAATTGCACAAGGGAGGTATCTTTCCATGGCAGCATAACATTCGATGCCTGCTCTTACAGCCATCTCTAGGACTGGTTTCATCATTGGTTCAGGTCCACACGTTAGTAAGATGCAATTCTCACTGTCTACCCCTTTGAGTAGTTCTTCAAGTGGTTGTGTTGGATAACCATGAATTCCCTGTTCCATCGTCAGTAGTAATGGTGAGGGTGTCCAAGAGCCCTTCCATACGCTCGACGTAATGTGCTTCACTAGCATTTCTAAAACCCATGATTCCGTGAATGTTTACCCGGTCACCGAGTTTATTCCGAGCTTCCTTAGCCATCATGTGCATTGGGGTTGAGCCAATACCTCCTGAAACAAGGAGAAGGGTGCTACCTGAAGTTGGATTCGGGAAAGTTGTTCCAAATGGTCCTCTTAGGGCCAACCAATCCCCTTTAGCCATACGAGTTAACTCGCCACTCTGGCGACCCAAGTCTTTGATTGTGAATCCCATGAGTGTGTTCCCAACCCTTCCCTCATCGGCTGCGGTGGTTTCGTCAATTCCTGTTCGATCAATTTTGATATCTCCTACGCTGTAGGGTTTTTCAGAATTGAAATTAGTTCTACTCATTCCCCCTTCTGCATCGTAAGGATTCCAACACATGAAGAATTGTCCTGCTTTGTAGGCAGTTGCTAATTCTTCTGGAACTTGAAGCCACACTGTGACTACGCTTTCAGCCTCATGAACAATTTCCATGATTGGCAAAGGAATAGGTGCCAAAATTTTTCCTGATTTACTGAATTCTGTTGCCATCCGTTCACAGCATTTGTCTGCTAACTTCTGTAAATCAAAGTCTGCACTCCGTGTACTTGGTGAGGTTGATAGCGTCAATTCAATCCCTCCATTGAGTCAAGTGCAATC
>Ga0114934_10000784_pt1 | contig 20441 bp, 15 predicted proteins | sample 4SBtaG_2_FD_99695 | JGI IMG/M metagenome (GOLD analysis project Ga0114934, IMG submission 99695) | Deep subsurface microbial communities from Kolumbo volcano to uncover new lineages of life (NeLLi) - 4SBTROV10_white metaG | ecosystem: Environmental > Aquatic > Marine > Volcanic ...
ATCGTCTTGTGATTATACTGTTTCAGGTAATGAATTTGACCCGACTTCTATTAGCGACAATTGCACTGTCAATGTTGTTAGTAATGATTTCAATAGTGCCTCTTCATTATCCGGAGAAGTTTTTTCCATAGGCAATCATCCAATAACTTGGGAGGTAGTGGATAATTCGGGGAATATAAATACTTGTTCTATTATAGTTGCAGTTGTTGATACCATAGCACCTGTTTTTGATTCGCTTCAAGATATTGTTACCTGTGACAGTATTGTTTTTTGGCAACCCCCTGCAGCGTATGATAATTGTTCAGCAGTTACTGTTACGCAAACAGATAATACAAATCTTTCTTCAGGCGATGTCTTTCCTGTTGGCACAACAACGATTGAATATACGGCTACAGATTCGTCGAATAATATACAAACGACACAATTTAATATTACCGTATTACCTCCGCTGCATCCTTACTGGTCAAATCTGCCGTCTCATATTTGTTTGACGGAGCCGTCATTTTCATTAAATAATTTAGTGACGGGAGATACCGGTGGCACATGGTTGATAGATAGTAATATTCGTCCAGATTTTAACCCCATGCTTGAAGGGGCAGGCATCCATACTGTAACTTATCATTTGGATAATGGCTATTGCACTGCCGATTCATCACTTGTTATTGAAGTTTTTAATGTACCGGATGTTGAAGCGGGCAATGATTTTGATATATGTGGCACTTCGTCCCAGCTACAAGGTAGCGTTTCTTCAGGTGATGCTTACTGGCAATCCATATCTGGAAATGTCCTTTTTTCTCCAGACTCAACAGATTTAAATCCGATGATTACAGTTAGTAATTATGGTCATTATCAATTTGTATTAACAGCATCAGAAAATACTAATTGCAAAAATGCCGACTCGGTTACGATAGGATTTTATCAAATGCCGGAAACAGTAAATGCCGGCACCGATCAGATTATTAATATTACCAATGAAACACAATTAAATGCTATGATACCGGACATTGGAACCGGTGAATGGTCATTTTTACAAGGTTCAGGTGCTATTCAATCAATTAATGATCCCGCTACATTTGTAAGTAATTTGGCTGAGAATGAAAATATTTTGATTTGGACAGTAGTCAATGGTCCTTGTCGTGATTCGGACCTGGTTAAAATTACGGTTCACGGTTTAAAAATTCCGGATGCTTTTTCACCCAACGGTGATGGTTATAATGACTATTTTGTAATTACCGGAATTGAAGATTATCAAAGTGAAATTACAATTTTTAATCGTTGGGGAAATGAAATTTTTCATGCTATTAATTATCAAAACAATTGGAATGGGAAAACAAAAGATGGCAAAATATTACCCGATGATACCTATTTTTATATTTTAACAATTGATAATGAGAATTATCACGGCTCAATAACTATTAATAGATGATTAGGAAACAGCTGATATATATAATTATTTTAATTGTTGCTATTTCGGAAGTAAAAGCTCAATATACACCGCTTTTGAGCCAATATATGTTTAATGGACTGGGCTACAATCCGGCATTTGCAGGGTCCAATGAAGTATTGACTGTGTCTGTTGCTGATAGAAATCAATGGGTTGGTTTCGATGGTGCACCCGTAACACAGACTATTACTGCACATACACCATTGAAAAATGAAAATATTGCCTTGGGGTTGATGTTGTTTCGTGATGTCATTGGGAAAACACATAATAATGGTCTTTTTGCTTCGTATGCTTATCGTATGAAATGGGGAAACGGAAAACTATCAATCGGTTTGACAGGCGGTTTTTCTTTGATGGAAGCGCGCTTATCCGAGTCGGTTATTATTCAGCAGGGAGATGAAGTGTTTTCCAAAAATACACCGGTATGTTTCTTACCTAATTTTAGTATTGGCACCTATTATTATTCCTCTAAATTTTTCGTAGGATTTTCCTCTCCTTTTATTTTTACCGAAAAATATAATGTCAAAACGGATAAATTTATGTCTGTTTTTGATTTTAATAAAAATAATTTCGTGGTAACGGGCGGCTATAATTATCAGATAAACAACGAATATGCATTAAAACCGTCATTATTATTGCATACAAATTTAAGTACGGGTTCACAATTGGAGTTGGATTTGGCTGCAGAGAATCTGCGTTTTGGCGGAATAGGTTTTGGCTATCGTCTTAAAGATGCAGTAATTTTTCTGTTGAAAGCAAAGATTAACAATCAGATGTTTTTTGGATATGCTTATGGATTAACAGTTTCAAAATTAAGTAACTACAATAGTGGTACGCACGAATTTTATTTGACTTACCGGTTTAAGTATGAATCAAAAACCGTTAGTTCTCGATTTTTTTAGCACATGAAAGGAAGGAAAAAATACGGATTGATATTGTGGTTGTTGATAAGCAATTTCTTATCGGCACAATCTTTTAAGGTTGATCCCATGCCCTTTTCTTCAAAATACAACGAATATGCACCGGTTGTTTTCAAAGGAAAGCAGTTGATATTTTGTTCTGACCGCAAAAATGAATTGGTAAAAGTTATCACCGATACTACCGGAAAATATATGACGGATTTATATGTAGTTAATTTGACAGATTCTTTAAAGAAAAAGATATCGTTGTTTTCTAAGGATATCACAACACCGTTTAATGAAGGGCCGGTAACTTTCAATGCTGATTTTTCGGTTATTTATTTTACACGCAATTTACATCTTTTTACTAAACCGAAAGATATTGAGAAAAAGCAAAATAATTTGGGAATATTTTCTGCTCAAGCAACTGATACCGGATGGACAAATGTACAACCATTCCCATACAATAGCGATGATTATAACATTGCCCATCCATCGTTGTCTGTTGATGGAAAATTTTTGTTTTTTGCCTCCGATATGCCTGGCGGTTACGGTGGTAGTGATTTGTATGTATGTGTTTGGCAGGGCGATAGATGGTCAAAACCAAAAAATCTTGGAAAAAAAATTAATTCATTGGCCAATGAATTTTTCCCTTTTATTCATCCATCGGGTAGATTATATTTTGCCTCTGACAGGAAGGGTGGATACGGAGGTTTAGATATTTATTATGCTGACAAAAAAAATAAAAACTGGCAATTGGCATTACCGCTGGATACTCCTTTTAATTCTGCAGCCGATGATTTTGGTGTTTTTGTAAATAAATCTTTCGAAGAAGGCTATTTTTCATCAAATCGTGGCGGGAATGATGATGTTTTTATGTTTACTTTTCAGTACCCGTCATTTGACCATTGCGATTCGTTACAGGAACCCGTTTTGTGCTATGACCTTTATGAGGAACATGCACTTGAAAACGACTCCATGCCGTTGGAATATGAATGGGATTTTGGTGATGGTACTAAGGCTCGTGGAGGAGAAGTTCACCATTGTTTCCCGTCGGCAGGTCACTATACTGTAAAATTGAATGTTATTAATACTGTAACGAATGAGGTGTCGTACAATGATGCAACTTATGATTTAGATATTGAGGATTTTATTCAACCAAAAATACATTGCCCCGATACAATTTCTGTGAGTCAAGAAGTTAAAGTTTCAGCTACAACAGAAAAGCTCCCACCTTTGAAGAATATTCGATATTTTTGGGATTTTGGTGATCGACAAAAGGGGATTGGACAACAACTTTCACATAGCTATTTAAATACAGGAAAATTTATTATACGATTAGTTGTAATTGCTAAAAACACAGAAAATATAACAAAACAATATGGTGTATTTAAAGAGATCAATGTAAAATAAGTTTATTATTTAACACCAGCTAGGAAAAATTAAAATTAAGATTTTACAAAAAAATAATTGTCATTACAAAAAAATGAAATATTTTTAACTCCTTATTTCATTAAAAATGAAGACTAAAAAGATTTTAGTTTTTGGGTTATTGTTGTTACCTTTTGTTCTTTTGGGGGCAGAAATTAATAATGTGGATGGCGGAACTACGATAAAACATCCTAAAAAAGTTTATCGTCAAACTTTAAGGCAAATTGGTAATGGAAAACTTTCCGAAGCCAGGCAAAATTTGACAGATTTAATTGCTGCTTACCCGGACAACTGTGAATATAATGTCCAAATGGCGTTATTGCTTTTTTGGGACTATGGTGATTATATTACAGCAATACCTTATTTTGAAAAAGCAATGCAATTAACTGATGACAATAATTTAAAAAGCGATTTACAAATTTTTCTTGCAAAATGTTATCAGTTTGATAATCGCTTTGAAGAATCCTCAAAATTATATCAGCAATATATTGACAAACACCCTGATGATAAAAAAATGCTATTAGTTGCAAATAAGGCAATTGAGGATAACAAAAGAGCAATGAGGTCTTTAAAAGATATCCCTAAAAATTTTGCGATGGTCAAACATTTTGGTTGTCGTATTAATTCTCGTTTTCCGGACTATGTGCCGGTTTTATTTAACCAAGACTCCTCGCTGCTTTTTACTTCCCGAAGACCGACAACTGAATCGCCAGACTCTTATTTTGAGGCGTTTGATTATCCCGAAAATATTTATATTTCTAATAAAACACAGAAAGGTTATGGGAAAGCACAACCTTTTATACCTCAAAATTTCAATGGTAAATTTTACAAAAAGGGGTTTCATCATCATTCAGTTGTAAATATAAACTACGCTGGAACAAAAATGATTTTATTTGCTAAAAATAAATTATGGATTACTGAAAAAGATAACAACCAATGGGGGAAACCTAAATTGTTTCAGAAAAAAATTAATTTTAGTTACTATCAGCCCCATGCTTGTTTCTCATTGACTGGAGACACATTATTTTTTACAAGTATTAGCAAAAAAGAGGGAGTCGGAAATAAAGATATCTATTTTTCAGTAAAAAACAATAATGGACAATGGCAATCACCACAATTATTGGAAAATATTAATACGCCCTTTGATGAAGATAGTCCGGAAATTTCTCCAGATGGCAACAAGTTATATTTTTCATCCAAAGGATTAGAAGGTATAGGGGGTTACGATATTTATGTGTCGAATAAAGTTGACGGTAAATGGCAAAAGCCACGAAATCTAGGTATGCCAATCAATTCTACAGGCGATGATATTTTTTACAAACCTTCTGCTGATGGACAAACCGCATTTTTTTCCTCGTGGCGAAAAGGTGGTTTAGGACACATGGATATTTATCAAGTGGTAAAACAAGCACAGTTCAAAGAATGTGTTTCGTTAGATTCAACCATTGCTTACCCATTGACTTTTAATTGTCCTGACACAGTAATTGCAGGTAAGAAAATCTGTTTCAATGGAAATTTTGTTAAAATGCCTAATGCTTTTATAGACAGAACTTTTTGGAATTTTGGACAGGGCAATATTAAGGATTCATTAGTGGCTTATCATGCTTTTATTATTCCCGGTATTACACAGGTAAAATTAGAGGTTTTTGCCTTTGATTCGGTTGAACGAATAACGAAAGATTTCTGTGTGTCTAAAAATTTATTTGTAAAATCTAACGAACAGCAGCTTGCATTGAATCACCCTGCACTTAATGATTCCATTATTTCTCAAATTGCCGAACCTGTTCATATTGATACAACCTATTCGACAACAGATACTTCATCAACAACAATTATTACGACAACAAATCTGACTTCCGGAACATTATCAAATATAGACTCCCTAACTGTTTATTATGATTTTGATATCCGTGTTTTCCGCAAAGAAATGAATCCTGTTGTTGATAACTTTATTGAAAAGCAAATCAAGGCTCACCCCGAACAGAAAATCAAGATTATTGGTTACACAGACTATTGGGGAGACTATAAATACAATTTTGTTTTGTCCAAGCAACGGGCTGAAGCACTTAAAACATATTTAATCAATCATGGTGTAGCTGCAAGTCGTTTTGTTGAAGTAGAAGGCTTGGGAGAGTCGAAACAAATAACAGATGAGTCATTATTAAAAGGACATAGATACTGTCATACAATTCCTGAACTAAATCGTAGAGCAAAAATTATTTTGTTAAAAGCTAACTAAACCAGATTAGCCTTCTTGATACCATCCGGCATACATGATGTAATTCCTTGCAATTTTTTCAATCATTTCTTTTGTCTGTTCCGGACTGATATCTTTTATTTTTTTTGCAGGCACGCCGGCATAAATACTATTTGGCTCAACAATGGTTTTTTCGAGGACAACAGAACCGGCAGCAATAATAGAATTTTCTCCAATTTCAGCATAATCAAGTATAATGGCACCAATACCGACTAATACATTTTGATGAATTTTTGCACCGTGAATAGTTGCATTATGTCCAATAGATACATTGTTTCCTATTTCTATAACGGATTTTTTATATAAGCAGTGTAAAATTGCACCGTCTTGAATATTTACATTGTTTCCAAGATAAATAGGATTTACATCACCTCTGATAACTGAATTAAACCAAAAACTACAGTAGTTTCCGGCAGTAACTTCTCCAATAATGGTGCTGTTATCTGCTATAAAACATCCTTTGCCAAAAACAGGGTTTTTCCCGTTAATAGTTTTAATTAAAGCCATGATAAAATATTTTTTTTTCAAAGGTAAATCAATAAAATAATACTTTTACACAAGATTTATAAATATGTTCATTAATACATAATTTCTTGTTACTTGAGATAATATAATAATTATTTTTGTAAAAAATTTTTTTATGGAAGAAAAAAGAAAACCCACTGATGTAGATGAAGTGGTAATAAAATTTGCCGGAGATTCCGGTGATGGTATGCAGTTAACAGGGACATTATTGACTGATGCTTCTGCACATTTTGGTAATGATGTGGCTACTTTCCCTGATTATCCGTCCGAGATTAGGGCACCACAAGGAACTGTAGGAGGTGTATCCGGTTTTCAGGTTCACTTGGGTCATATCAAAGTGTTTACACCGGGAGACCAAGCAGATTTATTGGTAGCCATGAATCCTGCTGCTTTAAAGGCAAATGAAAAAAACATAAAAAGCGGTGGAACTATTATTATTGATATTGATACATTTACCGATAAAAATTTAAAAAGAGCAGGATTTCATACAGAAGATCCCTTTCAAGAAGATCATCTTATAGATTTTCATGTTCTTAAAGCACCTATTTCAACATTAACAAAAGAAGCACTAAAAGACTTAAAATTAGATAATAAATCTGTTTTGAGAAGTAAAAATATGTTTGTTTTGGGAATGGTTGATTTTATGTTTTCGCGTCCCATTGAAGAAACTGTAAAATTTTTCAAAACAAAATTTTCAAAGCATCCTATATTAATAGAAGCTAATACTAAAGCATTACAAGCCGGTTATACTTTTGCAGAAAATACGCATGCTATTTTTTCACATAAAGTTGCGCCATCAAAAATAGAAAAAGGAAAATACCGGAATATTAAAGGCAACCAAGCAACTGCATGGGGGCTTGCTGCTGCCGCTGAGAAATCCGGATTACCTCTATTTTGTGGTTCTTATCCTATTACACCGGCAACTGATATTTTACAATATCTTTCACAGCTTAGATATCTGAATGTAAAAACTTTTCAAGCAGAAGACGAAATCGCTGGTATTTCTACTTCTATAGGTGCTGCATTTGCCGGTAATTTAGCAGTAACAACAACTTCAGGACCGGGGCTTGCTTTAAAAACAGAGGCCTCCGGTTTGGCAGTTATTGCAGAGTTACCATTAGTAATTGTAAATGTTCAGCGGGGAGGTCCAAGTACAGGATTACCCACAAAAACGGAACAAGCTGATTTATTCCAGGCATTATTTGGGCGGAGTGGTGAAAGCCCATTACCTGTTATTGCTGCAAAAAGCCCTTCTGATGCTTTTTATTCTGCTTTTGAAGCAGCTAGAATTGCTTTAGAGCATATGACGCCAATTATACTATTAACAGATGGTTTTATTGCTAATGGTTCACAACCTTTCCGTATTCCGGAAATGAAAAATTTACCGGAAATTAAACCGCCTATTGTTGAAGAAAATTCTGATTATCAACCATATAAGAGAATTTATAAAGAAAATACCGTAAGAGGTTGGGCTATACCCGGGAAAAAAGGTTTACAGCACCGTTTAGGTGGACTAGAAAAGATGTCTGTAACAGGAAATGTTTCTTCTGATCCTGAGAACCACGAAGTAATGACCATTGAAAGAGCGGAGAAAGTAAAAAATATTGCTAATCATATTCCATTACAGGAAGTTGAAGGCAAACAGGAAGGTGATATATTGTTAGTTGGTTGGGGTGGAACTTATGGACATATCAAAAGCACGTTTGATGAATTAAATAAAGAAGGGAAAGAAGTTAGTTTTACACACTTTAAATATATTAATCCATTACCAAAAAATACAGGAGAAATTCTTAAAAAATTTAAGAAAATTATTGTTTGTGAAATTAATACAGGACAATTTGCCAGATATTTAAAAATGCACTTTGATGGTCTTGATATATATCAAATTAATAAAATAAAAGGATTGCCATTTAGGGTTGAAGAGATAAAAGAGAAAACTTTAAAAATTATGGAGGGTTAAATCATGATAGCAGAAAAAAATAAAACCATATTAAAACCAAAAGAATATAAAAGTGATCAGGAAGTTCGTTGGTGTCCTGGATGTGGAGATCATGCTATCTTCAACTCTGTTATTAAAACATTTTCGGAATTAGGCCTTTCTAAAGAAGAGACTGTTGTTATCTCAGGAATTGGTTGTTCTTCGCGGTTTCCTTATTATGTTGACACATTTGGATTTCATACCATTCACGGAAGAGGTGGTGCTATTGCTTCTGGTGTAAAAGTTGCTAATCCTGATTTATCTGTATGGCAAATGACAGGAGATGGTGATTCTTTGGCTATTGGAGGAAATCATTTGATTCATTCTCTTAGAAGAAATGTTGACATCAATATTCTTTTATTTAATAATGAAATTTATGGTCTGACAAAAGGACAATATTCTCCAACAAGTCGCTTTGGACAAATTACAAAAACATCGCCTTATGGAACCATTGATTTTCCATTTAATGCAGGACAATTGACTTTGGGGGCAAAGGGAACATTCTTTGCCCGTTCGATAGATGTGAAAATAAAAGAATCTATTGAGATCCTTAAAAAAGCTTATGAACATAAAGGAACTTCTATGGTTGAGTTTTTACAAAATTGTGTAATTTACAATAATGGTGCACATGCTGAAATTACTAATAAGGAGACAGAGAAAGAACGGCAAATTTGGTTAGAACATGGCAAACCAATGATTTTTGGTAATGATAATGACAAAGGTCTTATTATGAGAAATGAAAAGTTGGAAGTAGTTAAAATAGGAGAAAACGGCATTACCGAAAAAGATATTTTAGTACATGATGCACATACCGATAATCTGGGCCTGCATTTAATGCTTGTAGAAATGTCTTACCCCGAATATCCTGTAGCTTTTGGCGTTATTCGTGATGTTAAAAAACCAACTTATAACGACTTAATGGATCAGCAAATTGAAGAAGTTACAGCTAAATCCAAAATAAAAACAATGGATGATTTGTTAAATTCAGGTAATACTTGGGAAATTTAAAATCAAATCTTTTTAAAAAAAGGGGGCATTTTTGCTCCCTTTTTTTTTTATTACTATCTTTGACACGCTTATTTAAAAAAATGGAGGATAAAAAAGAGAATATTTCAGTGAATTTTATCATTGATTTTATTGGGAAGAAAAAAAAGATTTTTTTCATTGTATTTCTTTTTAGTTTATTGGCATCTGTAATAATTGCTTATATTATTCCACCTCTGTATGAAAGCACTGCCATATTTTTCCCGACCCAACTTGGTGGTGTTTCCAAATCTCTTTTATCTCAAAATGGAGACAAAGAAGATTTTCTGCAATTAGGCGATGAAGAAGTGGTAGAACAATATTTGCAGATTCTTTCTTCTGATATTATCCGTGATAAAATAGTTAAAAAATATAAGCTTTTTGAGCATTACAAAATTGACAGAAACGGAAAATATCCTTATACAAAATTAGACGAAAAAATAAAAGACTATATTACTTTTTCAAAAACCCGGTATCAATCTATTCGAATCGATGTCTTGGATCCCAATCCTGAATATGCTGCTAATATTGCTAACGACATTGTTAATTATTTGGATTCTGTGGTAAATGAAATGCAATACCAACGCGCTTATTTAGCCTATAAAGAAGTTGAAAAGAAATATTTTGGGCTTCAACAGGAAATTGCTTTGTATCAGGACTCACTATCTGAGCTGGGTGAAAAAGGAATCGTAGATTATGAAAGTCAATCCAAGTCACTGACTGAAGCATATTCAACTGCACTTTTGAAAAATAATAAAGCCGCATTATCCATTCTTAAAAAACAGCTCGATACACTTGCCAAGTATGGTCCGCTCTATAATAGCTTAACTAATTACTTGATTTTTCAACGAGAACAACTAAGTATACTCAGGACAAAATATATTGAAGCACAGGTAAATGCAGAATTAAAACTACCTCATAAATATGTGGTTAAGAATGCGCAAATACCGGAAAAGAAAGCATATCCTATAAGATGGCTATTGGTGGTAATTATTTTGACATCGTCTCTTATATTGTCTTTATTTATTTTATTATTATTTGAAAAAAAAAAATAAATTAATAAGAAATAATAGTTTTTATATTCAATATTTTTTAAATTTTGATATTATGGAAAAATTCTTTAGAAATAAAAATTTGTTGGAATTTATTTTGAAGTGGAAATGGATTTATGTGATTACCATACTAATGGCTGTTATCGCTTCAATTATTTTTTCTGGCCCCAGTTTTATTAAACCAAAGTTTAAGTCGTTTGCAATTGTTTATCCATCAAATTTACAAGAATATTCAGAGGAAAGTAAAACTGAGCAAATGTTACAGATTCTACAGTCTGAACAGTTAAAACTAAAATTAATTGATGCTTTTCAATTATACAAACACTACAACATTGATACAAAATATAAATATGCACAAACAGCTATGTTTAGTGAGCTTAATGATAATATCTCAATATCCAAAACATCTTTTGAATCGGTAAAAATTGAGGTGCTTGATTATTCTCCTGACACTGCTAAAATAATGGTTGATTCAATCATTGAATTTTATAATCAGCGTGTTAGAAGAATTCATAATATTAAATATAAAGAAGTGATTGATATTGATGCCAAGCAAATTAAATGGTTACAAAAACAAAGGGATTCATTATCAGGGATTTTGTCGGAGTACAGAGCGAAATTTAATATTTTTAAACCTCGCTTGCAAACAGAAGAGATAACTAAAAGTTATTTAGAGAAAAAAGATGCTGCTTCAAAAGAATTATATCAAAATTTATTAAAACATAGTGATCATATATTACTGATAGACAGCTTGTTGGAAAACAATAAAAGTCTTACAGTAAAATATGAGAATCAAATGTCTGAAGCCATTAAAAATTACGAAAAGAAAATTTCGTATGCTAATGTTGTTTCAGCACCAATAATTGCAGATAAAAAATCATATCCTATTAGATGGATTATTTTGACGCTAACTGTCCTTGGCACTTTCTTTTTTACTTTTATTGGTTTAGTTTTTTACGAGAGCTTTCAGAAGAAATCATAGACTATTACTTTGAAAACTGACCGGAAAAATATTATTTGGGTATTAATTGCCGTATTTATTTTTATTTTGATTGATGGTTATTTTATAGCACATAAGAATTTATATTTTAATCTAGTCCCTTTTGTTCTTATCATATTGTTATTTGCTGTTTTTTCGTTGGATAAAACAATATTACTAATTACATTTTTTGTTCCTCTTTCAATTCCTTTACGAACTTTTTTCCCAAACTTACCAGTAGATATGTATTTACCAACGGAACCATTAATGGTTGGGGTATTAATTTTATTTATTTTAAAAGTACTTAAGGATAAAACTTTTGATAAGAAAGTGTTAAAACATCCTGTGTCTATCGTTATTTATTTTAGTTTGTTTTGGATTTTAGTTACCGCCTTAACAAGTACAATGCCTGTTGTATCTTTGAAATTTCTACTTTCCAGAGTTTGGTTTTTAGTTACATTTTATTTCTTAGCCACTCAGCTTTTTAAGAACCCAAAAAACTTTAAACTGTTCTTATCGCTTTATTTTTCAGCATTTTTAATTACTATTGCTTATACACTAAAAAATCATTTATCTTACGGATTATTTGATCAGAAAGCCGCAAATTTCGTCTGTTCGCCATTATATAATGATCATACTGCTTACGGTGCAGCGTTGGCTATTTCTTTATTTGGAATTTTGGGAATTATTTTTGACAAAAGCACTAAAAGTTTATGGCGAATTATTTCATTTTTTGTTTTTGGAATATTTGTCTTTGCTTTGGTATTTTCTTATTCCCGTGCAGCATGGTTAAGTGTTGCATTTGCTATTGTTGTTATGATTTTCATTATATTTAAAGTTAGATTTAAAATTATTGTTTTATTAACATTCCTGTTGACTATTAGCGGTGTCCTAGTATATAATCAGATAATAAATGATTTAAAGAAAAACAAACAGGATTCATCTACAAATTTCACACAACATTTAGAATCAATGACCAATATTAGTACAGATGCATCTAATGTGGAGCGGCTCAATCGCTGGAGCTGTGCGATTCGGATGTTTGAGAAAAAACCAATCTTTGGCTGGGGACCCGGAACCTATATGTTTCAGTATGCACCATTTCAATTATCTTATGAAAAAACAATAATTAGTACAAATGAAGGCGACAGAGGTAATGCGCATAGCGAATATCTTGGGCCGTTGGCAGAATCAGGTGTTTTGGGTGTAATGTATATGCTATTATTAGTTATATTTACTATGATTACAGGTCTAAGAGCCTATAAATATGCAGAAAATAAAGAAATAAAAATACTTGTATTTTTTACAATACTTGGATTGGTAACTTATTTTGTGCATGGTTTCTTAAATAATTTCCTGGATACCGATAAACTATCTTCTTTATTTTGGGGATCAATAGCATTCCTCGTTGTTGCCGATATTTATTTTACAAAAAAACCGGAAAAGAAAATAGAAGAATAGCTATTTTTCCAACTTTTTAAGTTTTATACCCACTTCCATAATCATTGGTAAGTTTCCGTTAATTACTTTTTGAGAAATTTGAAATTTTAATATGGTAGGATCATTAATATTTATCGTATCTAAAGGTTGTTCTAGGTCCCAAATATCGCCCAATCCATCACCGATATAGTTTCCTTCTTTATCTACAATATCAATCATGAAATCAGAATCATTAAATGTGGTTTCATTATTTGTGGTTACTAAATGAATTTTTAATTGCGAAAACGGATAGCCATCACCATAACGAAAAACTAAAATCTCTTCATATTTTCCTGTGTCAATACTGTCTGTTGTTAATGAAACAATATGTTTTGCATGCCAGGCTAAGTCAAATGATTCTGTTTTATTAAATACAGATGACGAATTACAACCGACAAGCGTTAATACAAATAAGATTAAAATAAAAGAAGGTGTTTTCATTATACTATTTTTTTTGTAAAGCTATAAAAAATTTCCCAATGAGGTGCAATTAATTTCAAATATATATTAAGCATAAGTATTATAATTATTCAAAAAACAAATGTAAGGATTCGTAATCTATAATTGATATTTAGCTTTTGATACTTACCTTTGCGAAAAATATTTTGATGAAATTATCTCTAAACGAACCCATTTTTGATGTAATTGCTACTGTAGCTAAACGGGAGAAAGTCCCTGCCTTTGTAATTGGCGGGTTTGTACGGGATATTTTGCTTCACCGCCCATCTAATGATATTGATATCATGGTACTGGGCAAAGGAATTGAGATTGCTAAAAAAGTTGCTTTGGCGCTTGGTATAGAGAGCCAAGTTACTGTTTTCAAAAACTTTGGGACTGCCATGTTAATACATAACCATTGGCAGATAGAGTTTGTAGGCGCAAGAAAAGAATCTTATTCCAGATATTCCCGAAAACCGATGGTAGAAGAGGGTACACTAGAAGATGACCAATTTAGGCGTGATTTCACAATTAATGCTTTGGCTATAAGTCTAAATCCTGATGATTACGGTACCTTGATAGACCCATTTAACGGATTAACTGACTTGCAAAAAAAACTTATTCGTACACCTTTAGAACCGGACAAAACTTTTTCGGATGATCCACTGCGAATGATGAGAGCTATCCGTTTTGCGGCACAACTGAATTTCGTTATTCATACAAAGACATTTGAATCAATAAAACGAAACCGCAAAAGAATAAACATTGTTTCTGCTGAACGAATAGCTGACGAACTCAACAAGATAATGAAATCTCAAACACCTTCTCTTGGCTTCAAACTATTAAACAAAAGCGGATTATTAGAAATAATTTTTCCGGAATTATTCCGACTGAAAGGTGTAGAAGAAAAATATGGTATTGGACATAAAGATAATTTTTATCATTCATTAAAAGTGCTTGATAATATTGCGGAAAAGACGGACAATTTATGGTTGCGATGGGCAGCACTATTGCACGACATTGGAAAACCCGTTACCAAACAATTTAAACCAGATGCAGGATGGACATTTTACAATCATGATTTTGTTGGTAGCAAAATGATTTATGGCATATTCAGACGCATGCGTTTACCAATGAACGAAAAGATGAAATATGTTCAAAAATTAGTTCGTCTTCATATGCGTCCTGTAACACTGGTTGATAATGCGGTAACTGATTCTGCCATTCGTCGTCTCTTATTTGATGCCGGCAATGAAATTGATGATTTAATGCTTTTAGCAGAAGCAGATATTACCTCAAAAAATAAAGAAAAGGTTAAAAAATATCTCGATAATTTTAGATTAGTTCGCGAAAAACTTAAACAGATTGAAGAAAAAGATCGTATTCGCAATTTTCAACCGCCTGTTTTCGGGGAAGAAATTATTGAAATATTTGATTTAAAGCCTTCAAAGATTGTTGGTGATATTAAAACGGCTATTAAAGATGCTATTTTGGATGGGATTATTGAAAATACGCATGAATCAGCAATTAAGTATATGTTGAAAATTGGAAAAGAAAAAGGCCTGACAGTGAAAAATGAACCAAAAACAAAATAGTTTGTTATTAAAAAAAACAAGAAATGATAAAAATATATCATAATCCCCGTTGCAAAAAGAGTCGTGCCGGATTAAGTTATTTGCAAACAAAAACTTCAAACTTTGAGATTGTAGAATACATTAAGAATGGAATTTCCGAGAAAGAAATAGAAACACTCTTAGAAAAAATTGATTTACCGGTAGCGTCACTCATTCGAAAACAAGAAGCTATTTTCAAAGAAAAATTTAAAGGAAAGACCTTGACACAAAAAGATTGGATACGAGCTATTGTAGAATATCCTAAACTATTGCAACGACCTATCATAGAAACTTCTGATAAGGCTGTTCTCGCTGATCCTGCAGAAAAAATAGATATTTTATTTTAAATCTCTGACATGTTGTCAGTTTTCTTGTCTAATGAACAAAATGGATTAAATATTGTTAATGTTAATAGAGATATTGAAATTTGTATATATTTGCAAATTCTTAAAAAATTTTTTTAATTTAAACTTGATACACAATGGCATTAGAATTTTTAACAAAAGAAACATTTAAAGAAAAGGTATTTAACTTTGAAGCCGGCACAGAATGGAAATATGAAGGTGACAAACCCTGTATGATTGACTTTTATGCAGATTGGTGTCAACCTTGTAAGATGGTTGGTCCTATTTTGGAAGAATTACAGGAAGAATATGGGGATAAAATCGTCATCTATAAGATTGATACAGAAGATCAACAGGAATTAGCAGCGATGTTTGGTATTCGTAGTATTCCTTCATTGTTGTTTGTTCCTATGGAAGGACAACCACAAATGGCTGTAGGTGCTTTACCAAAAGAAACTTTTATTAAAGCAATAGAAGATGTTTTGAAAGTGAAACATCCGGAAAAAGTCTAACTTTGCTCAAAAACATTTAAAAAAACATCCTGTCCTTTTGGGTAGGATGTTTTTTTTGTCCTATTTTTGTCTTGTCTTTGTGGGGTGCCCTAAAGTTAAGGGCTGAGATCAAACCCTTTGAACCTGATGCAGGTAATGCTGTCGTAGGGAAAAAGAGTAAAACTCAAACCTCACATAAGTTTTTTTAATGTTTAACTAAAAATTTATGTGTTATGAGGTCTTTAATTTTTATTGTCTGCTTTGCTTTATTGCAAAACCCTGTTTTTTCGCAAATTAATTTATCTGGCAATGTGTCTGATACAAAAGGACAACTATTAGCTGGTGCAACGGTATTGCTAAAAGGCACTTACCTTGGTGTTGTTACCGATGCCAATGGGAAATTTCTTTTTAAAAACCTAAAAAAAGGGGATTATGTTTTAAGTATCTCTTTTATCGGCTACGAAACCAATGAACAAAAACTAACACTTCAGAAAGATGCGGTAGTAAATGTTTCGTTAAAAGAGAAACCACTTGTTACCGATGAAGTTATTGTTTCGGCACAAAGGGCAAGCGACGAAATTCCTGTTGCTAAATCGAATCTTAACAAAGATGATATTGCCATTCAGAATATGGGGCAAGATATGCCGGTTTTGATGAAATTGCAACCATCGGTAGTTACAACGACTGATGCAGGTGCCGGTGTAGGTTATACAGGATTCCGTATTCGAGGGGTTGGTGTGCGAGGTATTAATGTTACCATTAACGGTATTCCCATGAATGATCCCGAGAGCCAGGGGGTTTGGTGGGTGGATTTACCCGATTTGTCATCATCAACTGAAAATATACAAATTCAGAGAGGTGTTGGGACATCTACTAACGGAGCCGGGGCTTTTGGTGCAACTATTAATATAAATACAACAAACAGTAGTAGCAAACCTTATGGTGAAATTAATTCATTTGCAGGATCATACAACACTTTTAAAAATAATGTAAAATTTGGTACTGGGCTGATTAATAAGCGAATATCCATAGACGGTAGTTTTTCAAAGATTTCTTCAGACGGCTATATAGATCGTGCTTTTTCAAACCTGAAATCAATGTCATTAACAACAACTTATCATGGCGATAACAGTCTGCTTAAGTTTGTTATGTTATCAGGAAAAGAAAAAACATATCAAGCATGGTATGGTGTGCCAAAAATTTATTTAGATACTAATCGCACTTATAATCCTTATACATACGACAATGAGACAGATAACTATCAACAAGACCACTATCAATTATTGTATTCCAAACGACTAAATGGGAATCTCTTTTTTAATGCTTCTGCCTTTTATATCTACGGAAGAGGGTATTATGAAAGTTACAAAAAAGATCAATCGCTTTCAGATTATTTGATACACCCTGTCAATGTTCTGGCAACGGACACGGATACAGTCTATACAACTATTAATAGATCTAATTTAATTACCCGGAAATGGTTAGATAATGATTTTTACGGCACTAATTTATCATTGGCATATAATTTAGAGAAATTAAATATTGTGGGTGGGGTATCAGGCAACTATTATGATGGTCGTCATTTTGGACAGGTTATTTGGTCACAATATGCCGGTGATTCGGAAATTCGCCATGAATGGTATAGAGGGTCAGGCATTAAAAAGGATTATAATGGTTTTACAAAGATTAATTACAGATTGCTGCCTCAGTTAAACTTATATGCTGATTTACAGTATAGATATATTCATTATGTGATTGCCGGAACTAAAGACGATTTGAGCTACTTAGACAGTACAGCACATATTTATAATTTCTTTAATCCGAAATTTGGCTGGCGTTATAAATTAAATGATAAGATGCAAACCTATTTTTTGTTTGCTGTAGCACACCGTGAACCATCACGCGATAATTTTAAGGATGCCGACTTTGGAAAAACACCGAGACCGGAGACATTATTTGACTATGAGTTAGGTTATGAAGCCAATTATAAACAAGTGCTATTACGAGCCAACCTGTATTATATGGATTACAAAGATCAATTAATTAATACCGGAGAAATAAATAATGTTGGTTCACCTATTATGACAAATGTCGCGGAGAGTTTCCGTAACGGCGTGGAACTCGAATCTGCCGTTAAAATTACTAAAGCATTACAATGGAATCTAAATTTGACATTAAGTCAGAATAAAATAAAAAATTATATCAACCATGTCGATAACTGGGATGTTTGGTATGATACAACAGGAACAGAACCATATCAGTTTGTAGATACTTTGGGAACAACAGATATTTCCTTTTCTCCTTCAATAATCATGGCTAGCCAGTTATCATTTACTCATAAAGGTTTTAATGTTGCATTAACCGGTAAATATATCGGAAGACAGTATATTGATAATACTTCAAATGTAGATCGTAGTTTAGACCCTTATTTTGTTTCGGATCTAGTGATTGCCTATTCGTTTCACACTAAATTGTTTAAAGAAATTCAATTTAAATTAAAAGTAAATAATTTGTTGAATGAAAAATATGTATCTAATGCTTGGGTATATCAATATAAGTCAGGAGATGGTTCTTACGATGGTTCGTATGGGGATATTTTTTCTACACCGGCCAATAAACCCGGATACTATAATATGGCCGGTTATTTCCCACAAGCACCATTAAATGTGCTTGGTGGTATTTCAATTAAATTTTAACCCGAATTATTCATAAAAATTTGTGAATTTTCCGGATTAATTTGGCATAAAAAAAGCGGTCTTTTGACCGCTTTTTTTAATAAAACTTTTGTGTATGTTATTCCTTTACAAATTTTACTTTTTGAGAATCATTTCCGTTGGTTACAGTAATAAAATAAACGCCGGCAGATAATGCACTGACATTAATGCGATTCATAGTTTGAGTCAATTCTCCACTTTGAAGTGTTTGTCCCAAAAGATTGATAATTTGATATGAACCGGGTTGTGTAGTTCTTACAAACAAATTATTATTAGCCGGGTTTGGATAAATGGCTACATTTATTGGATTTTCAACAGTGGCAGATACAACTGTTGCCATATCAATTTTTGCTGCCTGAACAATTTCGTCAGTTGCCGCATCTTGTAAGAAAACAACTAATTCACAATTATCTTTTACCCAAGTAGGATCTAAAGAAAAATTAACTGTTTGTGTTTGCGAAGTTTGTGATGAAAAGTCTAAACTAGTTCCATTAGCATCAGGCAATGTTAGGCGTTCCACAAAATCCAATTCTGATTGTCCTTGCCATGATTCAGCGATATTAGATTCGGTAATAACTGTGTATAACTTTTTGTTCCCCGGGTAATATGCTGACATTTGCTCCATATCAATTTGAACAGAATAATCATAAGCTCCTGTTTGTGTTGCTGTTAAATCAATTGTAAATAATGCACTTTTGGCTTTACGAGTCAAGTAAAATTGATGATAATTTGGATACAAACTTGTTGTATGATTTCCTCCTTCTGCTCTTAAAACACCATCAGCAACACCCGTTGGAATACCTGTCATATTATAATGATTTACACGCGCTTCACTTGCTGTAGTAGCATAAGAATCTCCGGTATGATATTCGATACATGCTGCAGAGTCTCCATTAGTTTCCATATCTTCGCATGCCATGGCAGCACCGGGACAATAATAACACCATGTACCGGTTCCGACCTCAAAAACAACCCAATTACGATTGACGCCCCCGGGGACAGTAACATTAGCATCATTTGAAGATGGTGAATAACCAAGTCCGTTATATTGTGCGCGAACATTATAGGTGTATGCTTGAGGATAGGGATTAACATCCGTATAAAAAGTATTAGTAATGCCCTGGGCAATTACATTTGAATTAGCTGTCAATAAATAAGAATCTGGTGTTGTAATTGGAGCATCCCAATTAAGGACATTATCACTTCCATCGTAGTTTACAGTTAAATTCATAGGGATATCAGGAATCGGCATTTGATTAAAAACTACATCGTCAATATACATTCCTGAATTGGCAAGGGTATTATCACCATAAAAATCAGCTGCATCAAGCTTATGAGTTGTACCATCACCAAATGAACCACCACTCCATTTCCATGAAACAATTTCATTGCCGTCAAAATACATTGTAGCAAAGTCATCATCTACATCAATAATAAAGTTTACATGATACCATTGGTCAAAATTAAAATAAAACCCCGCAGCACTGTCAGCGCCGGCATCAACTTTTGCAGTTCCTGCCGGTTGGAAAGTAACCTGAAAACCCCACTGGCTATTGGAACCATTAAAATCTTGAAGGATATTGAAATATCCCTGATGTCCGCTTTCAATAAATACTTCAAGTTCTAATTGGTAACGACCGGTTGTTTTGTCGTTTAACTTTAAAACAAGGTCATTGCCATTCTGTATATAGGCTGAGTTAGCACCGCTAAATGCCTGTGTTGTAGAAACAATGGCATCGGTAGCACTGCCGGGAGCATTGTCCCATGTAGTCCA
>Ga0114934_10000786_pt1 | contig 20420 bp, 26 predicted proteins | sample 4SBtaG_2_FD_99695 | JGI IMG/M metagenome (GOLD analysis project Ga0114934, IMG submission 99695) | Deep subsurface microbial communities from Kolumbo volcano to uncover new lineages of life (NeLLi) - 4SBTROV10_white metaG | ecosystem: Environmental > Aquatic > Marine > Volcanic ...
GGTCTTATTGTCCGTCTTCTGCGTTGTAGCAACAGTTGTAGCCCTGCTATGCGCCTGTTGCTACGCCTTGAAGACAAACAATAATCCTGCGTCAATCTTTCGCATATAATTAAATCCTCGCTCCTAAGTGGGAATCAACCTGTAGATCTCGTTTCAAAATCTTAATATACGAACCAAGGTGAATAAATGACTATAAAGACCCGATTTGCTCCCAGTCCTACGGGGTTTTTGCATATTGGTGGCGTTAGAACGGCATTATTTTCGTGGCTTTACGCACGCAAACACGGCGGTGAATTTATCCTGCGTATAGAGGATACCGACCTTGAAAGATCAACTAAAGAATCTGTGGATGCCATCCTTGAAGGAATGACCTGGCTGGGACTTGAATACGATAAAGGTCCGTTCTTTCAGACTCAGCGTTTTGATCGATACAAAGAAGTCATTAACGATTTACTGGATCAGGGAAAAGCCTATTATTGCTATTGCACCAAAGAAGAACTGGAAACCTTGCGTGCCGAACAAAGGGCAAACAAACAGAAACCGCGTTACGACGGTCGTTGTAGAGACTGCAAGCAACCTAGAGACGGCGTGAATCCAGTTATTCGATTTCGCAATCCTGACGAAGGTCATGTAACAATTGATGATCTGGTCAAGGGGCAGATTTCTGTCAGCAACCAGGAATTGGATGATTTGATAATTGCACGTTCAGACGGTACACCGACCTATAATCTCACTGTGGTTGTCGATGACCTGGATATGGGCATCAATCATGTTCTGCGCGGAGATGACCACATAAACAATACTCCACGGCAAATCAATATTTTAACAGCCATAGGCGTTGAACCACCAAAATATGCACATATGCCGATGATTCTCGGTTCCGACGGCGCCCGACTATCGAAACGGCACGGTGCGGTCAGCGTGATGCAATACCGTGAACAGGGTTATCTTCCCGAGGCCCTGCTTAATTATCTGGTGCGCCTGGGATGGTCATGTGGTGATCAGGAGATTTTTTCTATCGACGAAATGATTAGGCTTTTTGATTTATCGGCGGTCAATCGCGCTGCTTCAACATTTAATCCGGAAAAGCTGTTGTGGCTAAATCATTTTTATATCAAAAACACCGATCCGGTCCATATTGCACATCACCTCAGTTGGCATTTTGGCCAAATCGGCATAGATCCATCAAATGGACCGGAAATCACAGAAATCATTCTGGCACAAAGAGAGCGCTGCAAAACCTTGGTAGAAATGGCAGAATCAAGTGCGTTTTTCTATCGTGATTTTGACGAATACGATCCAAAAGCCGCTCGAAAAAACCTGAAACCTGAAGCTGCACCCGTATTGATCAAATTACGCGACCAATTATCCGAATTGCAAGAATGGAGCGCAGAAACAATACACCAGGTTCTTGAAAACGTCGTTTCAGAGATGGAACTCAAGTTTGGAAAAGTTGCTCAACCCTTGCGAGTGGCCGTTTCAGGATCAGCGGCATCACCTGCAATCGACCTAACCGTAAAATTGCTTGGAAAAGCCCAAACCCAGGCACGAATCAACAAGGCGATTGATTTTATAGGCAAACTGGAATCGCTTTAGTTTTACACACCCTGGATCTTAAGTTAACGCGGACATTCAGATTAAAAAACGGTTATTATCAATTTGACGAAACAATAACCACCCAGTGATTGGCGACCGGTTAATATTTATTACGCTGGACAGGATAATGGGTATCGCGTAGAATCCCGATTCCTAATTTCGGGGCCATAGCTCAGCTGGGAGAGCGCAACACTGGCAGTGTTGAGGTCGGCGGTTCGATCCCGCCTGGCTCCACCAACAAGGGAATCTGAAATAAGAAACGATTACAGATTGTTTTGAAGAAGATCGTCCAGTCCCCATCGTCTAGAGGCCTAGGACACCGCCCTTTCACGGCGGTAACAGGGGTTCGAACCCCCTTGGGGACGCCATATTTATCAAAGGGTTAGCAATTTATTGCTGACTTTTTTATTGTATCGGGGCAAAATCGGGGCAAAAGTGTTATCGAATTTACAAGCACCAGACAAAAAAAACCCGACACTATGGCCGGGTAACGAGGACAGGCTATTTTTTCGAGGACAATGCGTTAGCTGGTTTCTTTGGCGTCTTTGACGTGGCAAGGCAGTTCTGGCGCATTTGCTTTTCCCAGCGTTGGGTCGGGTTGTACGATTTCAGCCTTTGTAGGGCCGTGTATCAGCTCCTCAAGCTCTTTAATCTTTGCCTCAACCTCACAATCACGAAATGCAGACATTATCGTGCTCAAGATGTGTGCCAGTCGTGACGCGTCCTGGCTCTCAATCTTACCCAGCCTCAAGTCCCGGTAAACCGATATCATTTCTTTCCTGACACCGAGTGGTGAGGTGAGGGGCCAAATTGACCTTGCACGTGTTTTTTCAGTCATTTAGATACTTTTTAACCTTTTAGTAAGTACGTCTGAATCAAGGTATTTGCAAGTTTTCAGCGTCAACAAGCTGCTTGTGTCTAGCGATCAGCTCTGTCCGCTGTTCCAGGATTTGCTGGCGTTTTTCTTCAAGAAAAGGCCTCTCCGGGTTTTTCAATCCATCATCCAATTCGGATAGCTTTTTCTGTAGTTCGTCTTTCGTTTTGTATTCGTCAATCAGTAAAGGTTCAACAAATGTCTCGGGTGATTCGCTGGCTTCGTAAGGCCTATAATCATGCTCAAAATAGTTTTTACGTGCTGAAACCATCCTTATAAGCCGCTCATTGAGGCCCTGGCGGGCATGTATCGGAACGCCGAACTTGTTAGGGTCCATCAAAATTTCGGTTAAACCGTGGATTTGCCGGTCCATTTCGGGCAAGTCAATGGCCTGTTCTGTTGTTGTCATAATATGTCCTACAGTTGAATCCCAGGCAGACCACCGTTCCTGTCCCGGAACCGTTGAATTGCCTTAACGATTTCAGCATTCAATTCGTCCGACCGTTTGAATATCGCCGTAACCGTAGAAGAATTTGTGTCGATATTGGAAGTCAGAGCACCATGCATTGCTGCAATCAAAACCAGGTAATCCGCAAATGACTCTCTGGCCTTGGATGTGGTTTGCTCTAGCTCCTTTTTGACAATAGGTCTAAGCCTGGCCCGGCTTTCTTCCTTTTCTTGATGCTGACTATCCTTGATTTCAACCTCCAGCTGACGAAGTGCGCTCTTGATGTATTTCGTGGCCTTACGGGATTGCTCAACAGTTTGGTTTAGGGTTTCTTTCTCAGAGGTCAGTTCGTCAAGAGAACTCTTAAGCGATTCGTTAGTTGGGTCAATCGTGGCCTGAACATGCGCCTGGTATAGGCGATCGCCGGCGTCTAGCAAGGTTGACTCAAATTCACTGGTGCGTTCCTGAGAGTCGGAATATTCTTGAACTAATTCGGAATACCTGGATTGCTTATTCAATAAAACTTCTGAGATTTCCATAAATTTTTTGTCGGTCGTATTCGTAAAATTTTCAATATATTTTATGTATAGCTATACATTTGACAACTGTACATGATTTTTTATCCATAATCCTATTTTAACGCCATATTAGACGTAGGCACAGCAAAGGGTGATGTTAATAGAACCCTTGTTGTATATGGCTTTAGATAGGCGTTGGTGGATGGATAGACAGTGTTGGGATACACATGTGTTTATTTACAGTGGTTGTATGATCATGTGTGGATAACCAGTGGATAATTATTCATACTTTGGATTTACCGACCAGGATTTTTTAACTAGATAGTCGGTTAATAAAGGCCAGCGCAAACCCACCCAATACGAGTTTGAGGATAGGCAGATTTTGGTTAACCCGGTTTTGTCACCAACCCGACCCATCGGCGACTTGAGCTTGAGTCGATAACTTCCAATACTCTCTCTTTACCAAACTTTTTAAATAATGTCTGTCGTGCTTTTTCGAAGTCGTAGCCTGGGGTTATTAATGTTGGCGTTTCGTTTGGATAATCAACAAGACGATACTTATATACTCTTACCTTTTTATTTTCTGTATGAAGTTCTTTGATAATTTCCGGTTTATTGGCTTTTAAAAATGCGCGTTGTTTATCACTCAATTTTGAGGCTGGCGAAACAGTCAGCGTGTTTGAATTTAGCAGCACAATCGTAAATCCAGATTTTCTGATTTGTTGAAGTGCGTTCATTAAAATGGCTCCAAATCGGGGTTATCTTGTGTTTCTTCGCCAGAGGGGGGTATTTCAACCGTCACACCGTCACAACCCGCGTGGTTGCTGGGCTGTAGCGTTTTTTCAACCGTCACACTTGAAGGTAATGTGACGGTTTGAAAATCGCTGTATCCCGTGTGGTTACTGGGTTGTGACGGTGTGACGGTTTGAAAGGGGGGGTCTGGGCAAAGGTAACGAGAAAATGCATCCCGAAACGACTTTTTGTGAAAACCTTTCTTGGTTGTCGCGCCCAGTCGAATCGTGGCGGGGTGTATTTTAAATGGTTTTAGCAGCCTCGACAGACTGTTTGCTGTCAGTGGCTTTCCATGTCTCCATTCACACCAGGGACGATCTTCCATTGCGACAAGATAATTAACTAGATCACTTGTGAATACTTTTATAAGATTTTTATCTTTGAATATACTACGAATATCATTAAGTATCATAGGCCCGATAGATTCAGTATCTTCACCGGTATCAGTTAATATATTAAATGAGTTTGTTACCTTATCTACCCACTTATCGCCTGCCTGTTCTGCAATGGCAAAAAGAGGCGTCCAATTATCTAACGCTCGATCATTATTACAGGCAGGTAAACTTGGATTAATGCCTTTTAATTCCCTGTCAGAATCTAGTGCCCATCGTGTTAATTTTCTTCGAATCGTTTTGCATTCGTCGGAAAGCGTTAGTGGTATTTTCTGCGCTGATTCACCGGGTATTTTTCGTCGCAGTTGGATAATAATCGATCTGTCTAAAATTGTATCCGGAGGCATCTTGATCATTGAAATGACCATTGGGCACCAGGTCGAGAATTTTGCAGGCTCGTGATTATCACCGGTCACGCGGACGACAAATGCTGACCTTTTTGTATGACCTGAATTTATAACACCCCTCAATTCGTCGTTGTTGCCGAGGAATGTGTCAGCCTCGTCTATTAGTAATGAGGGTTTGCATGCTTCAATCGCCCTATAAATAGCAGCGGGGCTTATATTCGAAGCAACCAGTGAACGGTTGCAGGTTGACGCCAGCACTTCAAGCAAAGTTGTTTTTCCACAGCGTTTTTCTGGACTTGTGATGGTAAGCTTGGGCCAAATCCGAAACGAATCATAAACAAATGTACCAGCAACCCATAAAGTTAGTCCGGTTGCTGCGCCTTGTGGCAAGACGACATGCCGACTCAACAACCCATGAACGCTATTTAAAAGTGATTCGATATGCACAGGATCTTCCCAAGGCTGCAATTCCTCAACTAAAGACGAATCATCGGAATCCGTCTCGTATGGCCTTATTTTTAGTACCTGGCTATCCAGAGTTGATACACGAATACCCATATTTTTAGCCTGCCGCTCGCGGATCCTGTCATATTCGATTGGATCCAGCTCTGCCAATCCTGAAATAATGCGACTGTAATCTTCAATGGCCTTAAATTCGGGCTTTTCCCAAGTGAGGTTTTTTTCGGGCAATGAATCAGGCAGCATTTTGCACCGCCTTTTGTCGATATGTCTGGATTTTTTCGCGCTGCTGAGTCCATCTTTTGCCGGGTGGTTTTTCCACGTCATACCAATGTGAGGGCTTACGAAGATTCGCGAATATTGGATTTACGGTGACACTTTCAGCGCCAGATTTAAGCAAACATTCGACCAGTTTAAGTATTTGGCTTTCGCTTGGCCCTATGTCCCAATCTACTAAGCAAAAACAGCCAGCGACTGGCCATGAGTAGGCGTCTGGAGGAGTATCTGGTGTACAAACGATTGCAACAAAACCATTAGGATGTTGTTGCCATTTATTGGCGCGAATCCAGGCGTCTTGACCGATACAGACAATAACTAATTCTGGTAAGTTTCTGAAGCGTTGGCGTGAAGCTAGTGCTTTTGCGTACGGGGGTAACTTTTTCACAGCAAAGACCCCTTACGAAACAGGTGTTTAGCTGCTTTATTGAATCGGAAGCCTTGAATATACAACCAGCATTTGCGACAATATCCGCCGTCAGATTTCGTGATTCGAATTTGGCAAGAGACACATTCCCTGCGCCGGTCCACTGCCTTGGGCCGGCGTTTCAATTCCTGATTCATGATTACCCCGCCTTTTTAATAGTAAGCGCGTCTTTTCGATCGCCCACTACTTCTGGCAAATTTCTAATATCTTCGCGAAGTTCGTCAGGCAGAAAAATACGGCGTCCGCCTGCCTTGCGGCTGCGAATAAAACCTTTATTTATTAGGTCGTATATCAGAGTTTTGCCTAGGCCAGTAGCGGCTGAGGCTTCAGGAAGGCCGTAACATAAAGGCTCAATAGAGGTTTTTTTCGGGTTTGATTCGGACATGCAGCACCTAATAATTCCTAGCTTGGTGCCGGACTATCAGGCATAAAAAAGGCCGAGCAATAGTACGGCAGCCAAGCAATTTAACTTGACTGTGTACCGTTTTAACTCGACCTTTTAAGGAGAAATTGCCTAGGGCTTATCAGGGGCCACCGTGTGGCGAAGTCCTTCAAATCCTCGACAATTTCAGGGGGCATTTACGCCGGTATCCCCGAAACAGATTTCCCAATTATAACATAGATTCACTCCTTACCAAACAGTTACGAACGATTTTGTCTTCGTACGTCCACAACAGGAGTTTGACTTTATTTATTTTTAGCAAAACTAAGCACATTTCCTGACTTGTCCATCAACGAAGGTGCCGATTTAGCTATAGCTGCTCGTCTGTCACTTTCGATAAACTTGGCGTAATTACGTTCAATAATTGAGGCAGAATTACCTAAGTTCTTGGCTAGGATATGAACGTTGATACCTTTTAATAGCGCCAATGACACATGCGCATGCCGGAGGCTATAGAAACAGGTTTCAGGTGGTAATCCTGCAACGTCCACCGCTTTTTTTATGTGTCGGTGTTGATGCGATTTCCCCCACGAGTTTCCATCGTTTTTCTGGAATATGAAATCATCATCCGATTTTTCTGATGTTTGTGTCTGTAGGAACAACAATCCCTCTTCGGATAGATATACGTTGCGATTACCCGTTTTGCCCGTAACCGTTATTAACGCTTTCTCATTATCAAAATCGCCTACCTTGGCTTTTATTAATTCTCCGAATCGACAGCCTGTATGGATTGCAGCTTCAACTAAGTATTTAAATGGAACAGAACAATTCTCGACCAAGACACGGCATTGTTGTTCAGTTAAATAAACTGACCGTGGCCTCCCAACATCCTTATAGGGTTTAATTTTCTTCCACTCGGTATTATTAGCCACCATATTCAACACGAACGCGCGATTAAGCGCTGCTTTTAGATAGGTTAGTAATCGATTGGCTGTGTCCTTAGACTTCCTGATGTCTTCACTGTCTGTACTATCTGTCAGCAATCCAGAGCGCCATTCAAGTATCCGTTTAGCGGTCAACCTGGACAGTTTAATATTGCCTAACTGCGGCCGCATTTTACCATTAATGCGGCCAACTGCATCGCGGTAGGTACTGGCCGCTTTTTCTTCTCTTAGATAGACCACATAGCTGTTTAGCGCATCGTTGACAGTATAGCGGCGAGGCTTCCCACCGGTTGGATTCTGCTCCATCTCTATAAACCACAGCCGGGCGGCTTCTTGCGCCTCAGCATATGTCATAACATCTTTGCCGTCAGCATCCATGTAATCATCAGGCACACCCAACGTCTGCTTAAAACGCTTGTTTTCGTCATTAATAAATTTAGCAAACCAGGTGCTACCGTTACCGGACAATCGGTATCCAATCGCTTTGCCTGTACTTATGGGCTGCCAGTAGGGTTCTTGACGTGGTTTGAGTTTCAATCGAACGTTGCGAGTGGACAATTTGTAGCTTGGTCTTTGCCTTGCCATTTTTATTCACCTGTATGAGACCGTTCCATAGATTATACATCGGGGCAAAATCGGGGCAAAGACATTTACGAACAAGGACGAACGTATAAATACTTAATAACACATATACTATTGATTTTATGTTTATTTATATATTCTGTTTGGTTCGCTTGTGTTCGGTAACGTCCTTATATGCGCCCTTTCACGGCGGTAACAGGGGTTCGAACCCCCTTGGGGACGCCATATTTATCAAAGGGTTAGCAATTTATTGCTGACCTTTTTTATTTTTCTGTATATTTCCTGTATATCTGCTGCATTAAAATTTCAGTTCACTTGCACTTCCAGTACCTATCATAATCCACAGGCTTTTAGGTTAATATAACGCTTATTTCCTGAGAGGCAGCGATGAATCATTCTAAAGTTGGTTCGATATATCGGTACCTTAACTACCCATGGTTTAAAGGATCACTAATCGAAATAGTGGCATTCGGAAAGATAGTTGGAGGCGATTCCAAGTGTTTTGTATCAACGCTTGGAGAAAATGGCGTTCAATTGTGGAATGAGGACGATCCACCGGGCAAATCAACAAATTGTGAGTTTATTTCTAGAGCACTACCCATACATAATCCCAACAACCAAGAGACACTAGATCCGCAAAAAGACCTTCCGATTCTTGGGCGACGTTATCGGCATGGAGCAAATCCACCATTTATAGTCCACGCAATCGGTAACTGCTTACTGTTTGGCTGCGCCGATAAATTTGTTTTTTGCTCCATTGAGTGTACCGGCGATATATTCTGGTACCCTTTAAATAATTGGACGGAGCATATTAAGCCGAATTTTTAAAACGATATGACTCTACAAAGTTCAGAGGCAATCAACGGCTTCATACAATTTAAAAGGCATAACCAGGGTTGTTCCGAAAGCACAACGACCAAGTACTACAATATTTTGGTCATGCTTGAATCTTTTCTGGATGGCCTATCCTCGTTAAAGGCATCCTATGAACAATTGGCTGAATTCACTGGATTACACCTTCATAAAAAGGGATTAACCCCACGCAGCCGCAAAGTCTATGTTTCGTGCATTCGAGGTTTTTATCGCTGGCTTTTCCAGAGCGGCCAAATCCCAATCAATCCCACTGTAAAGCTATTGCCACCGAAAGCAGGATATCGATTACCCGAAGGGATGCTACCCTCTCAGATTGAACAATTATTGATGGCACCTGGTGTTAGTTCTTTTCTCGGATTACGTGATACAGCAATTATCATGCTACTGTTTGGTGCTGGCCTCCGCATTTCAGAAATACGCCACCTTAACCAGGAAGATTTAATATTCGAGGTTAATAAAACCACCGGTATTGAATACTTAACGTTACATATTCGCTCGGGGAAAGGTGATAAGGATCGTTTTATTCCGGTACCTGATATTTGTATTTATGCGGTTCGGGCACTCCTGGGTCATAAGGAAATGCTACCCGGTTCGATTGATCGATTATTACCTAAAGGTGACCATGTTTTATTCGTTTCAACTAATAATAATAATGTTCCAAAAGATCAATATTTTGGTGAGTCCCGCCGCCTAAGTTCTGCAGCAATTTACGTAATCGTAAAGAAATATTCCGACCAGTGCGGTATTCCCAAGAGAATTAGTCACCCTCACGCGCTAAGGCACAGTTACGCCACTCAATTGATCGAGAGCGGTGCTGACGTGATCCACGTTCAAGAAAATTTAGGTCATAAATCGTTACAAACGACCCAGATTTACATCCAGCTTGCTCTTAAAAAGCGCAGGGAAGTTATCAACAACCATAGTCCTTTCAGAGACGTTCAAACGCCTTTTGATGAACTCCGGGCACACATTCAAAGAGAAGCAGAGTTAAAATAGAAAATTCTGTATTCGAACTTGGATTCTTTTTGAATTTCTCAGAAGCACTAAATATTAACCAATATCTACCTCAGCTAATATTCGTTGAACAGTTCCCACGCCGATACCCAAGTCTGACGCAATACGTTTTTTACCTAAGGGTATATTTCCTCCATTGGCCCTGGCAATTAAAACCATTTTTTCAACTTCCGCTGAAACCTTCGGTCGACCAATATGTTTCCCCTGGCTCCGTACTCTTTCAAGACCCGATTTGACCCTTTCACTAATAATCGACCGCTCAAACTCAGCAAACACCCCCAACATCTGAAACATGGCTTTGCCGCTGGGCGTCGTGGTATCGATACCTTGCTGATGTAAATACAAATCAATTCCTTTCCCATGAATTTCAGTTAGAAAAGCAACCAGGTGCTGCAGCGAGCGACCAATTCTGTCTACAGACCAAACAGCGATTAGGTCGATTTCTCGCCGCATGGCACATTTATGTAATCGTTCAAATTCCGGTCGATCTTCCTTTCCCTTGGCTCCGCTTATCCCATGATCAACAAACTCGTACGCTATATTCCAGTCCATGCGCTCAGCTACAAGTCTGAGTTCTAGCAATTGATTGTCTGGAGTCTGATCTTTCTTCGACACACGAGCATAAATAGCAACATTTTTCTTCATAATGGCTTTCCTTTGGCTTGTATAATCTATCTTCTAGTAACCTATTAAAATCACTAAACCCCTTTATCCATGGTATTGGTGCGCGTTTGTGAAGCCTGCCTGTATTTTGACGTTATTCCGCCTAAACCAGGATTGGCTAATATAATTCCTTTTCCGGGCTCTAACTGTTTACTGCCTTGACTATACCGTATATGGGTACATTTAACTACTGGTTTCTGTACCTCTCCTGACCTATTATTTCACTGTTGTTTTTATTAGCTTTTTTTATCGTTTTCTTGGCGGGTTATCTGTACCCCATAGTTTAGGGCCATGGTTTGCCAGAGGTACAAAGGGGGTGGGGGCTCGGCAGGGTTAATTGCCTTCCTTGAAACCGGGGGGTAGGTACCAGAATATCTGCACTGATCTGATGTTTAGGAATACATTATTTTTTTATTGAATAGTTTATAAGAAATAAGTCCTATAAGTCCACTATGTCCACTTAGTATTGTTTTTTATAGGGTTTTTAGGTGGACTTGGTAGTGGAAATAGTGGACTTCTAAAATTGGTTATTTAGCTATTATTTTTGACCAATATCTTTTATATTTGAATAAATGTGAAAGCCGAAAGGGGTGCAATCATCGAATGAGAATCGTTGATTACGGGGGCTTTGCCCCCAGACCCCCAAGGTATTTAAACAAGGGTAATGTGAAATGTTATAATGAATTCGCGGTACAGGCCGAGGGGCCGATGGCCGTCAAGGGTAATGGGCGACTTAATGTCGCCTATTGCTTTATAGGGCTGTCAAAAATACCAGGGTAATCAGGAAATATTGCGTAACGTGTATGGTTGAGAATTTAAAAGCTGAAGAATCGAAAAGTACTGCTCCAGATCCGGGTCAATCACTGAGTCCGAGGCTCGCTGCATCGAGCGATCCGACGATGCTGACACCTTCAGAAGTTGAAGCCTTGAGACAGAAGAAAAAGGATAATATCGACTGGTTTATGAAACAGGACTGGCCTGAGGTATTGTTATGAATATATTTTTTGGCTAGACCCGAAACACGAGCAAATCATTACCCTTGTTTAAATACCTTGGGGGCCTGGGGGCAAAGCCCCCATAATATCCATTGGCAGTCTGGATATCTAGAACTGCTGACAGAGGTGTTTATTTTGATATGCGCTACTAACCTGGTTCTTGGGATTTTGAATTTTCCAATTCCTCCAGGCGCTCTAAACGTTCTAAGCGATCAATATCTTCGTCTGTCATTACGTCGCCAGGTATCTCACCTAACTCCATCGCAACCATGAATTCTGCCTCGCATCTGTCTTTTCCTGCATATTTCATGGTATCCAATATCCTTTGTTCGCGTTCTTCTTTGCTGAATTTTGGTTTCATTTATCCCTCCATCAATTAATCCAACGTAAATTCTATCCCTTCTCTTTAAATTTAAGCCATTCCCGAGCCAATCCAAGCGATTCGTTAACCGCTTCGCATTGGGGCATCGTTTCCAACTCTTTTATCCATTTCTCGGTGGCCTCTTTTTCATCGTAAGGGCCAACCGACGGACAAACCATCATGATGGTGTCTTCCAAATCTAATTTCCTTTGATAACATTTATTTTTTTAAAAAGTTTATCAGAAATAAGTCCACTAAGTCCACTTAGTATTGTTTTATATAGGGTTTTTTAGTGGACTTCGTAGTGGACATAGTGGACTTCTACCCAATCAATAACCACGGTCACCGCGGTGACCGTGGTTATTATTGACAACTGACTTTCGTCAGAGTAGGTTATTTATAAGTTTTGAGATTTACACCAACCAACTAAGGTAGAACACATAAAGCCGGGTTGTTGATGACGAAAGTCATTGGCGCTCGGCTTTTGCCGTTTTTGGGGATATGTTTGTGACGTACACATTAATTTTGGGTAAAAAAAATGGCCGATTTAACCACAGCAGAAATTTTGAGACTTCAAGGCAAAGGAGTTATTAATTTGAGTACAGCAGATCTTCAGAGTCTTCAGGAGAATGGATTTTCTGGCGAGGACCGTATTTTTAGAGTGACGACGCCACTTCAATCTCATGGTTTTGGAGAAAGTGGGCACGGACTGGCGGAAGAGCCAGGACGGTACATTATGACCGAAAATTGCTAATTTCTACCCATTCAAGGAGTTCACAAAATGACATTTGCTGAAAATTTAGGAAATATCAAAACTTTGCAGGAAACCTATGACGCTCGCGTACATCCTTCAGGTCGAAACAGAAGTGAGCCAGTAAGCCCGGAAGCTAAAAAACTGGCCAAAGACGTTGAATTTTGGTTTGATTACGAGAATCAGACGAAGCTGTTAGCGGCTGGGTCGGGGGTTGTTAACGATACAAATGTACCCGCCATTTTTGAACGCAATGTTATTAAGGAGGCTCTTTTTAATCTGAGAGCACTTCAATTCGTTGATTCGGGAGCTGAAAAATTCGCTCCAGCCATCGACATTCCGTATTCATACCGGGACGTTGGCGCTGCAGGCGCAAATAATACGAATGTTTATGAGGGACAGGAAATTCCCCGGGCAGGAATTATCCAAAAAACCGACCTTGCATATCCCATTCCTCAAAAAATTGCATTTGAGGTTTCTGATGAGCTGAGACACCTGACCGCAGGGGAAAATTCGCCACTTAAGTGGGAGGCCATAAAAGAAGCTGAGGAAAATAACGCCCGGATAATTGCAGAGGACATCGACCGATTAATCTACAATAAAATGCTGCTTGCATCAGATCAATACCAATCTGTTTCTGTTTCAGGGGAAAACCCAGGCAGCCAGGCGGACGGTACTAAAAGGGTTTTATTGCTGAATAACTTTCCCGTTGTGCGACCTGAATCATTTTTCGACCTATCCGGATTACAAATTGGAACGACCACAAACCCAGTTAATGTCACATATAACGGGACCCAAATTTTCGAATTCGATGGAACCGGAACCCAGAGGCCTGGGACTTACTTTGCCTTAAATTACAATCTTGGGGAAATCTACCTGACAGATGAAAATGGAGTCATTCAAACGCCTGGAAATGGGACTGCATGGAGCGTTGATTACAGTTGGGCGACCAATGTTTTTCTTTTCGACGCTGACCTTGGTGCAAACAGTACTGAGGATCATTGGGATACCTTCCTGTATCGATACGCATTGCGGAAATTAGCAGTCGAGGACAACCGATTTTATAGGGTCAATTTTGGTTTGATGAGTGGTACGGCCATGACACAGATCGAGCAAGCCAAGCAGTTTGCCGCGAATTTCAAGCGCCCAGGAACTGATTTAACTGAATCCGGCAATCTCGGTCGAATAAAAGATGTTCCTAACTGGTCAGTATCCGGCCCGGGATTGCATTACGGCGATCACCGCGTTCTGTTAGGCCAGCGGGGTGTTACCCGTTTCAGATACGTAAAATTGTGGCGTCAGTACGCCATCGAAAATCAGCGGGGCCCCAACGGTCGATTCACTGGCAAGAAAACGGCGTATGGGGATCAATGGGTCGTGATTCATACACCCGAACCTTTGAAAGCGGCCTACACCTCACTCGTAATTTACTCCGGATCAGCTCGCGTTGCGCGAGTTAGTCTCTAAGTTTGGATTGCCCCAGCCTTAAGTTTTTACTCGCTTAGTTGGCTTGAGTGCTGGGGTTTTTTTTATGATTGAAAATTCACCTGATAGATTCAAAGTTGTCCGCAGCTTGACCGACACCGTTGCCTCGCATTGGTATCGCGACTGCAGTGAACTGCAAATACCGCTAATTCTTGTTGTCTACAAAAGCGGCAAGTTTGCAACGGTTGATTGGGACTGTGTTACGGCGACTGATGATTTTTTCTCGGATCGAAACCTTGAAACAAAACTGTCCCGAAAAGTCTTTCAGATATTTTCGAAATATCGTTGCCGCAGATCCGCGCTCAGTGGCACTGCTTTTGTGGGACAGATGACGAATATCTATTTGGAAAACGCAACCCTTGCAGCGTCGAGGCTTGCCGAATGTTTTATGGAGATTTCACCGAACCGGGCATTAGAAGCCTGACAATCGCATTTTTAATTTTAAGGAATTGTTATGCAAGCAAATCAAACCATTAATGAGCCACAATCCGCACGCATTCTAGACTTGGAAGATCAGAAGATTGAATTCACTTTAGAACACGGTTTTAAAGTCATGGTCAGCGGTTCACCGGTATTTTATCGTGATGTTGAGCTGCGCGAACCCGTAGTCAATGATCTCATTGAAGCCGAAAAGGTTGCCAGTGCAGAATCACCCATCGCGTTTAATTCGGTGTTGATGGGGCGGCAAATTGTAAAAATCGGGAAACACCAAGGCCCCTTAACACTGCATGAAATCGGTACATTAAAACATCGGGACTATGCCATTATCCAGGATAAACAAAGGGAGCTTGAACGCCTGGGGGAGCCGAAATAGCTCGGCATGCTAACTTTCTGGATGCAGTGTTGTTAATTGCCACAAAAACGGGCTGGTCTCGAATGGAGATTTTGACCTTGCCGACGTGGTTATTCAAGCATTACTTTGATGGCTTGACCCTAAAGGCAGACCATGGCTAAAGAAATTTCATTCGGAATCGGCCTTGCTCTGAACGACCGAAAATTCCGGTCGGGTCTGAAAACAGACGAACGCCGCTTTAAGCGGTTCTCGTCGGGTATTCGAAAGCAGGCGGATTTAATCAAGAAATCCTTCGGCAGTGTCACCAGTGTGGTTGCCGGTTTGGGTGTCACCATTGGCGTTACGTCGACTTTGATTAAATCGGCAAAACTGGATCAGTCGCTTACCCGAATCGGACAAACCGCCAGCGTTGCCAAGGCACAAACCGAAAGCTTGCGGACCAACCTTTTTAGAATGTCGGCAGAAACCGGAGAATCTCTGCAATCATTGAAGGATGGTTTCGACAGCCTGGTTCAATCTGGATTAAGTTTTAAGGAAGCACTCGCAACCATCGAGGCCATTAATCCCGCGATGGCCGTCACCGGATCACGGGCCGAGGTTCTTGCTGCAGGGTTAACATCGGCTGCGGAATCGTTTAATTTCGACCTGTCGAATGTGGCCACATCCAAAACCTTACTCGATCAAATGACCCAAGCGGGTCGATTGGGTAACGCAGAGCTTGAAGACTTGTCGTCTATATTTGCACGTCTCGGCGGCAACGCAAAGGATGCTGGGCTGGGTTTTACCCAGACATTAGCTTTTATCGAGCAGCTATCAAAAGTTGAAAAACAAAATGAACGTTTAGCGACACTGGCGGACAGTACGCTTCGGTTGTTTACGAATCTTAAGTTGGCAAAAAAGGTATCCAAAGAAACTAAAATACAATTTTTTGATAAAGCGGGCGCCCGTCGAGATGCTATTGATGTATTAGGCGACATCAAACAGCAGTTCGATAAGTTGGGAACCGATCTGCAACGCGCAAACTTCATTGACCGAGTACTACCACAGGCAGATCTTGATACCAAAAAGGGATTCAGGAAACTCCTGGACACGGATAATTTGAATAACATCCGTGAAATGTCTGGCCGCATCGAAAGCGCTGGCGGAACCATTAAAAAAGATCTCTCAACCGCACTCAATAACGCAGTCTCGCAGTCCGGACGATTAAAGGCAACTCTGGGTTCTGCATCGGTCGCCAGGGCTTTGGCTGTGAACGGCAACCAGGAAGCCAAGATTGTTTTGGAAATACGCAATCCGGACGGAGGGCAATCCCTGGTTAAAAATGTAACGTCAAAAAATACAAAACTTGACGTTCGAACACGTGGAAGAATGATGGATGGAGCGGGGTAAACAATGACACTACACAGTTTTATATTTTTAGGATGGGTTTTAGTGGCCGCTTTGGTTGGTGCCTTGATCGGGGGTGCTTTGATCACCGTCCTGTGTAAAGCGAAAAGCAATAAACGCGCAGTGCGTAAAGGCCCAAAGGACGCCGACAATCAATCGGCTTTACAGCTTTTGGGGCTATTGCAGCGCGAGGCACAGTTTATTGACCTGGTGCATGAGGATATTGATCGGCACACCGACTCTGAAATCGGGGCCGCTGCTCGGGCTTTTTTGCTGAATTGTCGAAGCGTTATCCGAAACCATTTTGATGTTAGTCCGACGATTGACGGACAACCCGGTGACTGGGTCACTTTAAATGGGAACGTTGATCGATCTCGCATGAAGATCTCCGGACTTCAGCCTCCGGCCTCGGGCAGTGTCGATTATATGATTAAAAAAACCGGGTGGACTGTCACCCGTTGCAAGCTCCCTGAATTAAGTCCGGAACAAAAACCAGCGGTATTGGAACCCGCCCATTTTTCTAGGGAACCAGTCAATCATGAATAAACAGTTTCACAACCGTGATTAAAGCTAAGTTGTTGATTGTTGGTAAGGGTGTTGGTATGGCTCTGTCTCGTTTCGTGGCTTATACGCGATCTCAGGCAATCTTTTACTTGGCAACGCCTGGCGTTGGTTTTCAGCGCGAGCAATTGTATTTTTGGGGTAACAATCCGGTAAAGGGTAGCTTTTGGTGGATTGACAACCAGGTCAGGGAGTATTAGGCTGTGTATGCAGGGCTTCAAAACCCTCGTATAGCGGAATACCGCTCCCGTCAGTCTATGCGGTTTTTTTGTGTCCATCGATTTTGCCGGGAGTCGGATAATAGAATACCTCTTTTGAGGGAATATTCCGGCCATCTATACGTGGTTTTGAGCTCCCGGCACCCAAGTTCATTCAAAAACACGTATAGGAGGCAGTCATGCCAAATCTAACTCGTCCATCGGACGACCATTCGTTATCTCAAATCGAATACGCGCTCACCCGGCAGGTTCCGGACATGAATCGAGGCGTAATCATCCATACCACTTACGGCGACCTGGAATTACTGGAACACGACGCTGTACTGATTTCCCGTGTTGTTCAATCGATCCTCGAAAGACAGCGCGATGAATTAATCAGTTCCGGAGGTGAGTGAGATGAGCGCAATCATTCAAAGCCGATCCGGTATTTCACTTCCAAACAATGATCTCGAAGAATTGAAAACCAAGGAATACAGAGAGCTGATCGAGCTGGCAGAAAGCCAGGTGCAGCGCTTAATAGAAGAATCGCAGTCGATCTATGATCTTATCGAATGTTCGGTTCCTGACCAGTTAACTGGCGCGTTGCTGTCGTTTCTTGGAATTACAGAACTTCGGTGTCATCAGATTACGAACCTGATCGAGGGGATCGAGGCTAGATATCAGGCCGATACCGGCGAGGTTAATGCTCAGGACATTGTGGACAGTGCGGAGGCAGAGCTGCATTGAAAATTTTATGGCTGATCGTTCTTATTTATTTGGATTTTGGAACGGTCAGCCAGCGTGAAGAAAATCAAGCGTTCGGGCCAACCGTTTGGCCTGGTTGCTTGGGGTTATTAATAAACAATTATAGGTGTCTTGATGGAAAAACCCAGCCCACATATTGAAAAAGTAGCCTACACCATTGATGAATCAGCGGTTTGTTTAGGCGTCTCACGAAACGTGATTTATAACGAAATGAACGAAGAAAGATTGTTGTCTTTTTGGGCGGGCGGTCGGCGACTCATTTCTCGGAAAGCTCTAAATGACTATGTGTACGAACGGGAGCAGGAAGAGTTAGAAACCCGTAAATGTGTAGATACGGAATTTTTGTGTTCGGACGTGAAAAAAAAGGACTAAATGGACGCAACTAAATCAGTACGGTTCTTTTGGATTAAGCCTGGGTAACAAGTGTGCCTTTTTTTATAGGATTTGATTATGGCGAAAATTATAGACTTCGACGGTAAATCAAAAAAGATTCTGAAACGAGACCAACTCGTACCACCGGCCAGTTTTCCAGATAAAAGAGTTCGGGATAAGAAAATTGATAATGGCGATGGATCGCCGGAAATCGTCAAAAAAATAGAGGTTTTGAAGACGGTGGATAACCTTATCCATTTATTAAACATGTATGGGTATTGTGTTCGATACAACGTGGTTACCAAGGAAGATGAAACGACTGGACTGAAAAATATGGATTCCGACAATGCGAAAAATGTTTTTATCACTGAAGTGGATCGATTATGCACGATTAATAATATGCACCTTGGACGGGGTGATATTCGGGATTTTATTTTATCCATTGCCTCGAAAAATGAATATAACCCTGCTTTTGATTGGGTGAACTCACGTCCATGGGACGGCGTTAACCGCCTGGATGATTTTTGTTCAACGATCCGTGTATCTACAAAAGATTAAGAGTATAGAAAAGCCATTATAAGACGGTGGCTAATTGGGGTCGTAAAAGCGATCCTTGGAAAAAAAGGAATAAAAATGGAGTATGTTTTAGTGTTTCAAGGAATTCAAGGTCATGGGAAAACGTCGTGGTTTAAGAGTTTAGTACCGCACCATCTCCGTAAAGATAACCTGTTATTCAATCCGAACAACAAAGACAGTGTTAAACAAGCAATCAGCACATGGATATGTGAACTTGGCGAGTTGGACGCTACATTCAGAAAATCCTACATTGGTGATATTAAATCCTTTCTTTCGTTGGATCAGGACGAAATTCGGCTTCCGTATTCGGCGGCTCCGGGCAGGTACCCAAGAAGGACGGTCTTTTTTGCATCCGTTAATGATCAGCGGTTTTTGGTTGACGAAACAGGTAATCGACGGTTTTGGGTGATTGCCGTTCAGGGCCTTGATCATGAACATAAAGTCGATATGCAGCAGCTATTTGCCGAGGTAATGCAATGGGCCGAAGCCGGTGAGCAACATTGGTTAACTGATGAAGAGGAACAGATGCAACTTGACCGTGAAGCCCAGCACCGAGTATTAAACCCTATAGAAGAACTCATTCTTGATTACTTCGATTTTCAGGCGGACTATGAGATGTGGGGAAGGGAGGGTTCTCTCTTAAGCACCACGCAAGTTTTGAAAGCGATTGACTTAAAAACAACACACTCGACAACCAGCAGTGCAGGCAGGGTCTTGACCCGTCTTTTTAATGAGCATAAGATGAAGTTTCGCAAGACAAGTCATCGGACATTTTATCCAATGCCTCCAAGGATCATAAAGCGAATCTGCTAAGAAAACAGTAATTTAAGTGGACATCGAGTCCACATAAGCCCACCTAAGTCCATCTAAAAACCTTTTATAAATCAATGACAAGTGGACTTAGGTGGACTTATTGACTGGATTTCGGCAAACTATTTAAAAAATTTTTGAGAACCGTTTGAGTGCATCGGTTACTCCGCTCAATAAGCAAGATTTCCTCCCCAACAGTCCATTAAGTTGAAGAATCGATGATTCTATTTTTCGCCGGAATTTTTACCTAATATGGTCGGCGAACAATCCTGCAGAATTCTAGTCTTTAAAAACGGACATGGATAACCCGTATCCAATTATTGACGTCTCTGAAAATCTCCGATATCGGATTAAGCCGATGGGCGCGAAATATAAATTCTGGTATTGGCATAAAAAGCAGATATTTTTATTCAAAGAAGGTCGTCCGGGAACGGGTGAAAATTGGGCTGAAAAAATTTGTGGTGAAATTTGTACATTATTATCCATTCCTCATGTTGATTACGACCTGGCGATCTACGGCGATAAGAAGGGCGTTATATGCCAAAGCATGGTATCTGAGGATAAGCGCTTAATATTAGGCAACGAGTTACTTGGTAAATTAATTTCTCAATATGATAAGGAAAAACGATTTAAGGCGTCGCAACATACCGTTAGAAGGGTACTAGTACTCCGTCACACTTGTATTGACGATTATTTAAAGTAATATATTAAGTTTTATTCATAAGACATTGAAACTTAATTTTTAATATGCCAGCAAAATTATATCGAGTTAAATTAACAA
>Ga0114934_10000787_pt1 | contig 20415 bp, 18 predicted proteins | sample 4SBtaG_2_FD_99695 | JGI IMG/M metagenome (GOLD analysis project Ga0114934, IMG submission 99695) | Deep subsurface microbial communities from Kolumbo volcano to uncover new lineages of life (NeLLi) - 4SBTROV10_white metaG | ecosystem: Environmental > Aquatic > Marine > Volcanic ...
GTACAGGTTGGTGATCAGGTTGGTCATGGTAATCTCCGTTGGGTTGATGGGCGGAAGTGCCCTGGTGAGTACCATAAATAAAGAGGCCCGAAGGCCCCTTATCCCGTTGCACTTTATTTAACCTCCTTGGCACAGGGAGGGGTTGCTGTGATTGGTTTAACCTCCTAGGTATACGGTCTGTCTAACCGTCACTCCCTAGGGCCCATGCAGGTAGCTACCCCTACATACCTACCATACAAAGCGTGGTGGCGCGCTTGTGGGTTGCTGACCCACTACAGTCCCCATGTTCACCATGGGCAGAGGGGAGGGTGCGAACCCATCCTCTGTGTGGAACCCTCATGTCGCACCACACACACATGGTAGATCGCACCTACCAGTGTGTATGCACGAGGGCAGGGACATTCACGCCGTCCCCTAGGCGTATCCCGCTACTACCTACCCGAAGGTAAGCTATAGCAGGTGGTGTATTGCTACTCTTGGTACACCGTACCTCACCAGGCTGTATCGCTATACACTACACAGCATGGGCAGATCTCTCTGCTTGACGCTTATGTAGCTTATGGCCTGGACGCCCTGCTCTCATCGCATACACTATACGCACGAATGCATATAGCTTGGAGGCAATACCGTTAGGCGTTTACCAGGGGTTCTCTATTAAGAACTAATCTACCACAGGGGTATCAGAGTTCATGCTGGTCGATACTCGTGTGCGTACGGACAGCTAGCACCCTGTCACACGAGGGATATGTCACCGTAGCAACACACCATAAAAAAAGAAGGTCAGGCTATTAAACCGGGGTGGGCTCGCAACCGAGTACCCCATAGTAAAAAGTTACTATCATAACCTGGTCTCAAGCTACTATATATCAATATCAAACTCCCTTATGGCTCCAGCCTGGTTGGTCCCAACTCAATTTCTTTGTTATCTCAAAGCCCTGTATAAGCTTCCTGTTTGGTCCAACACTACTATATCTTGTTTTCAGCTTCTCTATTGAGGTCTTCGTTCGGTCCCAACTTCCCCTTCTATTAAACGAGGGGGGCTCTATATATCGTTTCCCCCAGCTCTTGCTCTCTACTGTCTGGGAAATATATATGTATGAGATTTTTTCTTCTATATGGGGTTCTTATGAAAGAACTACTGCAGTTATCGCGAGATTTTGACTCTTTCTGTCGGGGGGTCTTACCGAAAGCTCAGAACTTTCATCTCTATCGGCTTAGGCATTTTGTAGATTCATCTAGTAAAGGTGAGAAGTGTACTTATGCTATTAGAACAGCTCAGCAATATGAGCAGGAAAACGAGATGGAAGAAGTCAGAGAGTTTCTTAACTCTTTGAGAGATACTATTGATGATTTGTTGGAGAGGTTATGAAAGGGAATATAAGGATTGTTTCTGATGGGACTTCTGATGGAACGAGAATAGAAGACGCCGAAACTGGGCGCGCGCTACCTGCTGTAGAGATGGTCAGCTGGTCTATCTCTGCGGAGACACAATTGGCTGATGCTGTAGTCGTATTTGCTAATGTACCGTGTGATATAATCATTCCTCAGACTGTGCAGGATGGTGTTACTTTTGAGGTTGAGGAAGATGAGACTGTTACTAAGCGACTACCTGTTGATGAGTTTTTAAAGATATGGCAGACGAACAAGAAGCAGGACTAACTCCGATTGATTCTCGGCAGGGGCGTGATAAGCGCGCGGCTGCTGCCTTGTCTATTGGTAACTCAGACCCCGAGTACGATAAGTACGTTAGCAGGCTCTCTAAGAGGAAGGTGGAGCGGATTCACCGGACTGCGGGGAACTTGAAGCATGGTCTTCATACGGCTGCGCCGTTAACTTGCACAGGTCCCAGGAAGTGTCCCTTTATCAACCATTGCCCCATCCCCGAGAGGGATGAGGACGGCTCTCTTAGCTTCGGGCCTCTTACTGACTATCCGATGTATAGGCCGTGTATTCTTGAGAAGCTTAAGATGGAGCAGGCGATAGTTGATTACATGGAAGTCCTGAAGATAGACCCGGATGACCCTATAGAAGTCGCTTTAGTTAGTGACTTGGCAGTAATTGATCTCTACAAGATGAGAGCCTCTATGGTTCTTAGTTCTGGTGACAGAGATGGAGAGGGTAGGGATTTGCTGCGTATAGATAACACTGGTTATTCAGAGCATGGTCAAGCTGCGACTAGCAGTCAGTTGCACCCAGCTTTCCAGGCTATAGAGTCACTGGAAAAGCGTCGACTTAAGGTGCTAACATCTCTACAAGCTACAAGAGAGAAGAAGTTTGAGAAGGCTGTTAAGCTTGGTACCAAGTCAGAGGATTCGAGGATTCTTGTAGAGCTTAGAGCTGTTAAGGCTGCTTTGACTGCTGCTGCCAAGCGAAGCGCAGATACTCCCGTTCCTCTCCTTGAGGAGCCTATGTACTTGGATAGGTAATGCCCGGATACACTGACTTACTGAAGAACGCAGTTCTTCTAGATACTGAGACCCTGGGTTTAGCCCGGGGTTCTCCTATTCATGAGATTGCTTTTTATGATTTTGAAAAGCAGTCAGTATCTGAATACCTTATCAAGCCAAAAATGGTTCAGACGCAGGGTATTCGTGACCAGGACGTAACCAGGTTAGTTAGTTCGGCCTATGATACTCACACTGGTGTCCAGTTTGATAACTGGACAAAGGCTATCCAAGAACAGATCTTCATGGAGACCAAGCGACGTGTCTCTCGTGAAAGAGTTATGGATACGCTCAGGTGGTCGAACCCTTTCCTTTATGAAGCTCTACAAGCTGGCAAACACGAGTATTTGTTAGGGAAGAGGGACTCTGCTGCCAAGACAGCAGCTCGTGTTCAGAACATGGCAGTGACCAATGCTCAGTTGGGTATGGAAACTACCATGGAGGCTATGCTTGGCTCTAAGAAGGCTCCGGGTATTCTCTCTCAGAAGTTAGCTGGGAAGGTTGTCTGGGGAGCTAACGTAGCTTTCGAAGCCAAGATGTTTGGCGCCCAGATTGGCGCCATGGTAGACGATGTAGATGGGTTTAAAGGTACCCTCGAAACTATCTCTCCAAGGTCTCCAGATCCGTTCTATGTGACAGGAGTAGAAGTAAACCAGGCTAGAGCTTATGCCTTGCAGACTGGTGACTGGACTGGTGTTTGGAAGGCTTACAAAAGCCACACCCCGAAGGCTGGGGAGACAGTAGTCAGAGATATTCTAGACGTTACCAAAGCTTTTATGTCTTATGGTCGGAAGAATGACTTGCTCAAGGGTGGTAGTAGTTACTTCGGTACTGGCATTGACCTCACTTCTCGGCTCTTAGGCTCCCTGGAGGATGATCCTAAAGAAGCTCTCAGAAGATTGACTACCGCTGAGGTTCACAGAGCAGCTGAAGATGTTGCTATCAGTGAGAAATATGTTTTAGAGAAGATGCTCCACTACACAGAGGTGATGGAGCATGTAACTGACGGTACGGCTCAGGGCGCCAAGTACTTGCAGATGGCAAAAGAGGGTTCTGGCCCCCTGGCCAAGATCGCAGCTTACTTTGCCAGGCTTGAGAAGTTAGCTCCTGAGCTACAGAGAACAAACTTGGTAAAGCGTCTTGTTCGGGCTCAGCAAGACTTACATCAAGAGGGTAAGACCTGGCAGGTGTCAGGGGTAGAGAGTGTATACCACGCGCCCCAGATTACCCCGGAGGGGAAAGAGGTAAGAGTAGCCCGGGTTTCTCATGCGAAAGAATCCTTCTCCAACATGGATGATTTTGTTAAGTTTCTCAAAGCTGACTCTAACTATGCAGATTTTAGCAAGGTAGATCCTGGTACGGGCGAGTCTGTAATTGATGCTGAGTATAGGAAACTAGAGCAGGTAGTCAGTAAGAGTGAAGATCCTCTTAAAGCTCTAAATATCTACTCTCACAATGCTGGTGACAGATTAGGTTCTTTCTTTAAGGAAGACGCAGCCGAAAGGCTACTGGACATACGAGGAACACAACACCTACAGAGGATGACAGCACCTCACCTTCACCACAAGGCAAAGGACACCCTCATCAAGGGTGTTCAAGGGATGTCTACTGCGGGGCAGAAGTTCGCATGGGCTGCCGGGGGTATGGCAGCGATAGGCGCTATCTGGTCTCTTGGTGGGGGTAGAAGCCAGAAAGACAGGCTACCAAGCTCTATCGTCGCTACCAACTACCAAGAGTGGTTTGAAAGACAGCAGCCCCAGAACAACGGACTAGCTACTCAGGGTATGAGTAAGCAGTCTCGTAGATACAGAACTGACTTTGGATCTCCGTATCAAGGCCCTGTGACCAGTGCCAATGTCTTAGCTGATCAAGAACTACTACAGCGTCGAGAGAAATGGCTTAGGGCTCAATACGGGGCTAAGCACTATCACCCACAGCACGGACTGTTTGGTATCTTTGGTCCTTTCAAGAACGTAAACGTACTGGGGCGTCGAGGGTATTCTTACTTCCAGGGTGGCACAGCAGTGGGTGCGGAGGAGTACCAAGGACTCAAGGGTTCTAAACTGAAAGCTATTGACCTGTCCAGAGGGAATTGGAAAGCGACCGTAGAGGATGCGGATACCATCTCTGTGAAGAGGGGTGGTGTCAGGGGTGCTATCTCCTCCTTCTTTGGGTTCAACCGTAGCTATAGCTTCCGTATGGCCGGTATAGACTCTACTGAGACCTCTCACGGTAGCACCAGCTACCATGCCCCCCAGCCCTATGCAGAGTCTGCTAAAGAGGCTTTGAAGAGCCTTATCAAGGGCTCTAAGAATCTTGAGCTTGTGTTCAACCCAGAAGATACGACCTATGGTCGTATGATGGGTGCTCTGATCAAGGACGGTCAGAACCTTAACTTCCAGATGGTACGACAGGGTGTAGCTGCTCACTTGCCTTACGGTAAGTCTCGTGATGCTATGATTGACTATCAAGCCATGAAGAAGATGGAAGAGGCTGCCTTCGCAGGTAACAGGGGTATGTGGATTACACCCTGGGCTCGGTCTTTCTATGATGTGACGGAGGCTAGTGGTAGAAGGCTTACCTTTAACACTCTAACTAACGCAGGTAAGATTGCAGAGAATGCGGGCACCATGTCCATGATCTCTTTAATGGAACAAGCACAAGCACAAGGTCAGTACTCTAATGTGCATGCCCAAGCAGCCACTGCCTTAGGTAATGTGTATCAGGTTGGGAAGGATAAGGTTCAACCCTTCATGATGGAGATGGGTGGTGCCCATTATGCACCATATACAGGTCAGCTCATGTTAGAGACCTCTCAGTTCATGAAAACCAAGGGTACTAACGTCAATTCGAACAAATACTCGCGTAGCAAAGGGTACGGGGCCTATGATGGGGGCATGGCCCTGGATTCCATGGGAACCACTAACAGTGTTTGGACTAAACGTAGACTAAACGCCTATGAACTGTATAATGTCAACAGAAGAACCCAGCAGCACTCACAAAGAGCTCAAATGGCCTCAATGCAAAGAGCTGCAAACAAAAGGTTTGGTCAAAGCCCAATCGGGCATCACCAGATGTGAGGTATAGATGTCTAGCGAAGTACTGAAGGCTGCAATGGGCACAGTCGGGAAGGGTCTTGGCTTTATGCAGAGATGGGGTCCTGGAGAGACTCTTGCTCGGGGTGCTCTTGGTATGGGAGGTATTATCCCCGCAGGAGTGATGACAGCTACGACCGCAGGTGGTGCTGTGTCTGATATGAATATCTGGCACGGTTATACGGTTGATGCTGGGTTTGATAAGTACGGGAAGATGGGCCACCTTGAAGCTAAAGGTATGCCTAAGACTTGGGGTGCCCGAGGCGCAATCGGCATGCAGTTGGTGGCCCCTATAGTTTCTGGCTACACAATCTACCAGGGCTATCAGCAAGATGGTGTTAGCGGAGCTTATGATGCGGCGATCTTAGACCTCGGTGTCAACGCTGCATACATCAAGCATGGATTTAAGACTGCAGGTGGTTTAGGTACTGGCTTTAAGTCTACTAAGGTGGGTATAGGGGCTCTGGGTACGTTCGGTAGGATTGGTGGGGCTACTGTAGGTGGTAGTATCGGTCAAGCTATGGGGCAGGCTACAGGAATACCATTTGCTGGTACTGTAGGTGCTTTGGTCGGGAGTTCTTTTGGTGCTGCTCCAGTACAGGGTGCTAAGCAGGGAATGGCTGCCCTAGCAGCTTCTCCGCGTTTACTTGCTGCTGGTTTGGCTGGAGCTGCGGTGTTGGGGACTGCTACAGTGGTTAACCAGGCGGCAAGAGGTGGTTATAGTGTTCTTAAAGCTGGGTACCAGCACAAGAGAATGCAGAGAGGAATCCAAACTAGTGGAGACCTGTCCGCTTTTATGACTCAAGGAGCTATGACTATGAGATCTAGAGCAGTTTCTAATATTGCCAAGTCTCACATGAATGCAAGAAGTGCTTTGGGAAGAGAAGCCTCTTTCCTTCATTCCTCTGCTAATCGCTCCTATCACTCTCGGTACAGGTAAACATATGAATTGTAGAGATCGACAGACTTTCTTCCTTGAAGCGAAATCTATGCTAGAAGCTGGAAGTATGATTTTGGTTGTAGGGGGTGGTTTTCACTTCGATGTACTCAAGGGTGTGGCCAAGCACTATCTTGATAATGGAATAGATCCAGTAGCGGCTCTTGAGGAGCCGTGGCCTCACATAGAAGTGTTTGGTGGTGGTCAGCTTCACTTCATGGACTTGTTCGATTCACATTCAGCTAAACAGATTTGTTCAGAGATGCAAGAGCTTGGTGGACCCAACTGGGTTGTTATCTTTGAGGATAAGCCTGGTCAGTTCATGCGCCAGGTGATCAGGTACGTATACCCTTCTCTAAGCTCTCATACGCGTATCATGGTTAGTTATACCAGTGACTTTAATGCCAAGAATCCCAAGAATAACTGAAAAGAGCGTTAAGGCGAAGCTCTATACAACCAACGAGTACGGTATAGAGCACCAGGACCCCGAAGCGGTTCTTACCGAGAGAGAGACTAAGTGGCTCGGTAAGAACTATGGGGTTCGTACGGATGTGCATCGCACCTGTATTAACTGTCAGGCTCGACAGCTCTTCAAATACAAAGGGATGAAAGACAAGAAGGGTAAGCCTATTAAGGACTTCAGAGTCCCGTGTAGCTTTATTCCTAACAAACTACCCTCTGGTTCTCGGGCAGCTTTGGAGCAGTTAGTCCATTCGGGCATGGACAGAGACAGAGCTATGATGGTTATCAAGGCTCCTATCGATCCGGTGGCCTGGTGCGAACTTATGTTCGGCTTCAATGATAAGACTCCTGAGTGGAGGTTGAGGTCTTATCAGAAAGAGCAGATTAGATGTACTTCTAGACAGTTGGTTATCAGAGAGGGTCGCCGCTCTGGTAAGTCGTTCGCTATTGCTGTTAAGTTGCTCTACTACATCTTCAACATGGAAGTTTCGAAGGGCTTCAACTCTGAGGGGAAGGAGATTATTGTCGGTCCCGAGATCATGATCGTAACGCCGTTCTCTTCCCAGGTTGCAAACATCTTTGATGAGCTTCAGAAGCTGCTCCGTCGTAATGAAGAGTTGATGGAGGAGGTGTCTTCAGGTGTCGGGGGGAATCTCTTCACCAAGACCCCCTATCATTTAATGAGGTTTAAGAACAAAGGGATCATCAAGGGCTTTGTCTCGGGTGTCGGTACTAAAGAAGACGGTTCTGGTGGTGGTACTATTCGTGGGCAGAACGCACACATCATCTACACAGATGAGCTGGACATGATCCCCTCTTCGATTCTGGAGAAGGCTGTCTTACCTGTTCGACTCACCTATAGTAAGGGTGTCTTTATAGGAACAAGTACCCCTATCGGGAAGCGAGATCGTTTCTATAGGTGGTGTCTTGAATCTCCTAAATGGAAAGAGGACTACCTCCCTTCTACCGTTCTCCCCAACTGGGACGACCACAAAGATGAGGCTGAGTCTGAGGGTACTTCAGAGACGTTCTCTGCTGAGTATTTAGCTGAGTTCATTGAAGGTGGCCATGGTGTGTTCAAGCCTTCGTATGTTTACGGAGCAATGGCAGACTTCACCTATGACCAGACTAGATTCTCCGGTTGGTGGAGGGAGTATGCTCGGGTACCGAATCCAAGCAAGTTAATGAAGGTTGTCGGTATCGACTGGAACAAGAATGCTGGTACTGAATTTTGCGTAGTTGCTTATGACCCAGCTACACACAGGTGGGTTGTCTGCGAGACTATCAATGTGTCCGCGAGTGAGTTCTCTGGTCAGAAATGGAAAGAAGAAGTTGTTCGGCTTAACTACAAGTGGAAACCAGACTACATTTATGCTGATGAAGGGTATGGCCACAACATCATTGAAGACCTTAAACTTTGGGCATACCAACTCCAGAGTAAGAAAGGTAAGACCTTAGAAGATCTCCAGACCGTTCGTCTCGTTGATAGACTAATTGCCTATAACTTCAGCAGCAAGGTGACTCTGCGCAGCCCTGTAGATGGTACTGAGATTCAGAAACATAGTAAAGAGTTCTTGGTTGAGAATGCTATTCGTGTCTTTGAGGAAGGTCGTATATGGTTCTCTGAACAAGATCTAGTCATGAGGAAAGAGCTACTAAACTACGTTGTTCTTCGTTTTACCAATACGGGTCGTCCAGTCTATGGTCCGGAGAACTCAAACATTGGCGATCACAGACTTGATGCGCTCATGCTAGCTCTCGGTGGGCTTTATCTCCAGAACTCTCTCTACGCTGACAAGGCTAGCGGGACTTCGACTCCTTCCTTCCTCTCGAAAGAAAGGTTAGATAAGCGCTCTTTCCTCAAGCAGAGAGATAATGAGAAGAGCGAAGCTGCTAAGCTGATCTCTTATCTTGAGAAACAGCCCGCTACTGTCCCCGGAGCCCTGACTGTACTTGGGATAGAAAGACCGGGTAGAATCGAGCCAACACCTGCTTCTAACAAGGTTGCCCCGAGAAGACGGGGCAAGAAGAGTAACGAAGAAGGCCAACAAGTGTTTGATTACTTTGACGAGAGAGCTCACAACACAGCAGGGTTTGACTGGGACCAGGAAGACCTTTACAAGCGTCCTGCTGTCAGAAGAGTTCAGAAGCGAGCACCTCGGAAAGGTCTTAGAGAACGAGCAAAACGTATTTTAAGGAGACGTAGATGATAGGTACGTTAATTAGCGAGGTGGCCGGGGAGACCTGGGGAGCGGCTGCGACGAATCTTGCAAAGCAATTTGGTGGGAGTGCTACCTCAGCGGCCAAAGCAGCTTCCGGTATTTCTCCCCAAGCTTTTGTTCAACAAAACATGCCTGCTACCGCGTTTGCTCATAGAGGCTATGGTGGGCTCATGGGTGTAGTGGGCGGGGCTATGACAGGCGGTATTGCTAGCTATGCTACTGGCGGGGAGTTCCATCGTGGAGCTTTCGCTGGTGCTATAGGTGGTGGCGCTATGGGCTTTGGTATGGGGAGGCAGGTTGTGTCTCGTGCTGGCCGTGCGTTGGGAAGGGGTGCTAACACTATGGGCAAGGCCTCCTTTAGTACAGGCATGACCAAGGTCGGCAATCTCATGGAGTCAAAAGAAAGCAGAAGATTGATGTTCGGTAGTGGCGCTCTCTTAGGCGGGATTATGTTCGGTGGAAGAAGGAACCACAGCCGTGGTTTCAATCAGAATCGAGGCAATCGCTTCGGGAGGTAAGATGAGAACTGGACATGAATTTTGGAATAGACTTGGATACTTTCGGTGGGTCCCTCACAACATATTTGCTCATCCAGTAAGTGAAGTTCTTTCTCTTGTTGGGTTTGAGAAGGCAGGGAACTGGATTCACGACATCACCTTACCTGCGCATAGTCATGGAACTGGACGGGGATAATGGCACTTCGATTTCACGATGAGAACAAGGATTTGTACTCAGAGAACCCTCTTAGTTCAAATCAGGGTCCTCTTCACACTAATCTTGATGGGAACCTAGGTGGTTCCTTTGAGCAGAAGTTCTATCTTCGTAATGAAGACGTCTCTGTTTACTATACGAGCATTACTGTGGGTTATGAGAGTACTCTCTACTCGGGTGCAGGAGAGAGTGGCACTACCGGGTGGGGGGTTAAATTTGCTTATGGTGAACGAAGACCAACAGAAGCTGAGTGGGACAAGGTGAACTCTGGGGAGGCTATTGCTTTACCAGATATAGGGGATACAACTTTAGCTGATACATATACGTTTCATCCTTTGTGGATTAGAGTGTATTGTCCTGGGGGACAAGCAGCTCAGCGTAGACAAGATCAGACTATTGTAGTAACCGCGTATGAGAGGAAGGTTGGTGCCTGATAACTTACCAGATATTCGCCCTCCTAAAGACTTCCTAAGAGGTTTATACGACCCTGATTTCCTGCCTAAGCAGTTGAACATCAACAGGTTTGTTGAAGACCCTGAGAAGCGACAGGAGAAGGCTGTCCAAGCCGCACAACAGAGAATCGAGCAGGTAGACTTGTTCGATATCAATGAACGTGCTCCCTTGTCTGAAGAAGAGGCTGGGGCAATTGATGATAAGATCAGAGAACTTATTGCCCAGGTTGAAGCAACTAAAGAGCGTATCTCTCAAGCTAGGAAGTATATTGATGATCGAGTTGCGCCTCCAGATAAGGAGGAGTTCGCTCTCTCTATAGACATTAGTAAGAAACGTAGACTTCGACGAGCAATCAAGAAGATCTTCGGAGTTAAGACAGACACTCTGAGCTACTCTATGTATAAGCAAGCTATTGAGCTTAAGCGACAGATAGAGCAAGATGAGGCTAAGGCTTATACCAAAGGGGAGTACTAATGGGCTTCCTAACTAAGGCTGCCTCTGGAGAAGACCAAGATGGTGGAAGTGATGGGAATGAGGAACTCTACAAGGAGTTGTTCCCGAAGATCGGTAGAGATTTCATCAGTCGTGGAGACTTCGTTCAGATTATGCAACGTATCATGGGTATCTTAGACCCTGGTGGGTTCTCTCCTATCAACTTCGAACAGGACTCTGAGGCTCGTCGCTTAGCTCAGGAATATAAGAGTATCCTGGATAGTGGTAAGAATGACGAGAACCAATACGAAGACTTGATTGATCTAGAGGACTAACATGCCAATTAATAGAGATCATCCTCAGATCTACGAGCTCTTAGGGTTGATAATAAACGAGTACGAGGAGCTAGCTATCAAGGGACAAACCCGTGAGGGGATTATGTCCGTGATGAATGCTCCTCTTACAGGTATGGATATGGTTCTTGATGGAGCCAAGGACACTCTTACGCGTGTTTTGGACACGCGTGTAAAGCCTAACTCAAGTGCTGATGTTGACCCAGTAGAAGTGTCTGTTGTTGACCGTCCCGGGGAAGATCCAGACGCAGATCCAGCTCCAGAGATACCTCAAGTCCCACAGGTATCTGTTTCTGGTGGGGTTCAAGCCGACGCAGACTTGATTGCGATGCTGGACTCTACAGAGGATGGGCTCATCACTAAAGCTCTACAAGAGTGTTTAGGGTGTGACCTTAGGCTGTCGTTTGATTGGCAATTGAAGCCAATCGATTTACTGGGACCTATCGCGGACATGATAGGCCAAATCAACGCTGCCCTTGACCAGTTGTGGAATAACCTGGACCCTTTCAAAGCCGCTCAGGGTTTCTGCGAGAACATGAATGACTTCTCGTTGATATGTATCCCTGACTGGATTGCAATGCTCATGGCTCTGAAGATGCTTCTTCGGCGCTACATGACGTTCTCTCTTAATCTAAAGCTTGATTGGACTGTTATTCTCGGTCCTTTACTCAAGCTGATCATTGAGGCTATAACTTCTCTTATCAACGAGATTGCAGGAGTAATTGTAGCTCCTCTCGATTGTGCTATTAGTGCCTTGGAGGTAATAGAGAAACTTGGCAGAGAAGCCAAGGACCTGGCTCTACATGCTGATGCTTTCGCTGATCACCTGGTAGATCGGAACCAAGAATTGTCTGAGGGCAATATCCTAGGTGAAGATCCCATTGATTTCATGTCTAAGGATGTGACCTGGGACGTAGATGAAGACGCAGAGGCTTTCGATCTCGGCCAACTAACAACTACCCAGAGGCAAGCCGGGGCAACCAAGAGAAAGGATGCCTTCTCCTTCCCAAGTGGCTTTGAGCTGTCCAGCAAGAGAGGTCTCCCCGATTCCCTAAAAGATCCAGAGTTCCTACAAACTCCGTTTGTTACTAAGCTTCGCGTCTCGGTTGAAGATGCAAAAGAGTATATTATGGAGCTTGTCCGCAAGCTTAACTACTCTCTGCGTAGTATAAACTCTCTTGTAGGTGGAGGACTCTCTCTCCAGTTAGGTTCGTTGGGCCTGCTCCTGTTCATCAAGGACATCATCGCGCTTTTGATGGTCATCATTAGAATGATACAATCTCATTCGGTTCAGCCAGATGACTGGTGTCAGTACTTCCAGGATAACCCTCAGGTTCTAGATGCTGAGTTCCGACCCTTGCTTGGGATAGGGGTTGAAGCAGAGGGTACAGATACTTTAGTATTTACGAGGGGCCCTGACACACATGTAGTTAGGACTTGCTCCAATGAGAACTCATCGGTCGATTCCAACTTGTTAAGTCAGTGGGTTGCAGACCTTAATTCGGGGAGTGGTTCCTGATGTATGCATCGTTAATTACCTCTGCTCTATCTCGAATGGAGGATCGGCAGGAGCGTATTGGCCAGGAGGATAAGAAGAGTCTCCAAAACTCTCTCTTGATCCACAAGGTGAATAGCCGAGCCCTTTCCTACACTGAGAGACATAGGGGGAACTGGTTCCGTCCTGAGTTTGATTTTGATGAGATCCAGATCGCCCAAAGCACTGATGGGTATCTTGCTCGTGCAATCCAAAAGAAGGTTAACCGAGTTATTACTTCTGGTTGGGGTTGGACTGGTAAGAGTACTGAGACAGTAGAATATATTAAGATGCGTATTGCTCGGATAGAGTGGTCAAGCCAGTCTCCGTTTGTACAGCTGATAGTTGCATCTTTCCAGGACATGTTCCGATACAGCAACTGTATTTGGGTTAAGGTGCGTGATAATAAGCGGTCTGCAGGTTCAATTCGACGAGACTTCTATGGGACGATGATTGATCCAGTTGCAGGCTATTTCATCCTACCTATGGAGACACTTGAGTTCCAAACCAAAGCCAATGGCGAGATCAAGCAAGTCCTTCAAAAACTTCCCTCTGGTAGGAAGAAGCAGTTCAATCGTAAAGATATCATTCACTTTTACGCGAACAAGAATCCTGGGTTTGCTACTGGTACTCCAGAGATGTTGCCAGCGCTTGATGACATCGCACTACTGCGGAGGATTGAAGAGAATGTAGAGGACCTTATAGAGACCTCCCTCTTCCCAGTCTTCCACTACAAGGTTGGTAATGATAAGTTCCCTGAGAGACGTGGTACTGATGGTTACAAAGAGACCGATGTCGTTAAGGCTAATATCGAGTATATGCCTGCTGGAGGAGTATATGTCTCTGACCACCGGCATGAGATCTCCGCAATTGGCTCTGAAGGTTCAGCTCTTAGGATTGACTACTATATACAGCACTTCAAAAATCGAGTCTTTGCTTCGCTAGGTGTCTCCGGGATTGATCTTGGAGAAGGTGGTGATGCGAACCGGAGCACTGCCAGCACTCTTAGTAAGGGTATGCTCATGGATGTTGAAGCCATGACTATCCTCTTCAAGAATTTTGTTGAGTTCTTTGTGGTGACAGAGTTGCTGCTTGAGGGTGGGTACAATCCCTTTGATGCTGAGCAAATGGTTCATATGAAGTTTGGTGTGATTGATAAGGATTCCCGTCGTGCAGATGAGAACCAGGTTATCCAACTCTTCCAGGCCAACCTGAAGACTTACTCCGAGGCACGCGCAGCCCTTGGTGATCCCCCAGTTGATGAAGCAGACTTTGATGACCTACACCACAAGCTCTTTGCTGAGCCTACGAATCTTATCCGGGGTTTAGGTCCCGGGACTGCTGCTTCTGAAACACTGGCTGAGCACAAGGCGTCTAACATCTCCCCTGCTGCAGTGAAGAAAGAGAAAGCTGCCCAAGAAAAGGCAGAGAAGCAAAGAAACAACACAGCAACAGGTCGACCAGGGAAGACATCCGGGGACAAGACTAAAGCAGTTTCGGGTAACAAAGCCAAGCCCGCGAACCAGCATGGCTCCAGACAGAGCGCGAAGACAACCCGTGATGTACTAGTAAAAACTAGGGATGGTAGCGAGTATCACTTGACTTGCGATGATTCTTTGTCCGATGATAAGCTCCAATCATGGATTTCCATAGTCAAAGACCGATATTCACTTGTGGCAGATAGCGGAATCAAACTGAGAACTGTTGCTGACTCCCTCAAGTGGCGTTTAGAGGCTCCTACGAATGGCTGATTTAATCAAACTCAGAGATGTTTTTAAGATCGATCCGATCAAGTCGTTGACCGATCTTAAGAAAACAGACAAGCACAAGCTTATGGATCGCCTCCTGAACATGCAGGATGCGAGCAAGAGAGGTCTGTCTCTGGATTTTGGTTTAAGTAACTCTGGCCGGCGTATCAACAACCGCATCTACCCCCCAAAGGGCCAGAGAGCAGGTATCTCTACGTGGACAGAGCCTTACGAGAAGCCCATTATCCGGAACCATGATTCTAAAGAAGATCCAATTGGCCGTATTAAGGAGGTTGTCTATCAGCCTCTAGATGCTCAGGCCATGACCTTCTTTGGTCACGTGTCCACCTTTATGGCTGTGAAGGATGCGCTTGAGAGCGATTCTCCCAAGAGAATCTACAACTCTCTTAAGAAGCATAACCTACTCACGAACCCCCAGTGGCCAGGTATCGGGAGACTGAAGGGCACCGCTCTTGTCTCTGAGCAAGATGCTATTGAAAAGTTTCTTGATGGTCGATACCTTACTTTTTCTGCAGGCACCTTCACAGACCGCTATACTTGTGGCGTTTGTTTGAGCGACTGGGCTCAGGGTGACATTTGTGATCACCGTCCTGGATCTATTACAGATGAGGGCGAGCTTGTTGTCACAATCGCTGGAACCTTTATTGGAGACGAAGCTTCAGTTCTATCCCGTCCAGGGAACGATCTAAGCCAGGTCTTCAGTATGCAACTTACTGATAAGATGATCGAGGTACACACGAATAATCGTGACTTCTACCTTGATCCCAGTACTATATATATGACTGATTGCCTTTTAACACCAGGAGAAGCAATGCCAACTCCAATTGAAAAGCTACAGGCTATGGACGCTAGAGACCTAGCCCGGCAGCTATTTGATGGCACTCTTGAAGTAGAACTTCGCGATGCTCTCATCGGCGAGAATCACCTAGAGACTACTTGGCTTGTACGTATCCACGATGCGCTACACTCTGAGTATGACTGGAGATTGCGCTGGGATGACGATGCTAAGACGAAGATCCCCACAGATACTTTTGGTCTTCATGCTAAGCTTCATGAGCTAGCTGATAGCGGAGAGTTCCGTGGTTCTTACCTCAATGGTCCACTAGACAAGTTTGATGCAGCAGGCAAGGACTCGGATGCTTTCGTAGTCTCTGCTTCTGAGGATAACGCCACAGAAGATGACCCTAAACTAGAAGATGGTAAGGCTAAGGAGCCTGAAGTCGAGCCTATTGAGGGCGAAGTCCTCGAGGGTTATGACCTAGAGACTGCGTTCAAAGAGGTCAGAGATCTGATTTCTAGTGAGCGTGAGGCGCTGGTCGATGCCATCATGGCTAAGATCACACCACCTGTTAAGGATGAGAACAATGGCGTACAAGAAGCCAAAGAAACGAAAGACGAAAAAGAAATCGAAGACAAAGTAGTCCCTCAGGAAGATGGCACACAAGAGCCAACTGATGACAACGAGGGTCTAAAGGCTGATTATGCGAAGGCTCTAGAGAACATCCAGACTTTACGGGATGAGCTTGACGAGTTGAAAAATCAGTTTGCATCACTTGACAACTCAACACCTACCCCTCAAAATGAAACTGAATCAACTAATTTGAATGATGAAGCTTCTCCTGTTGAAGATCCTTCCCAGAGTAACTCTGAAGATCTTAGCGGAACAAAGAAGCTTGATGACTATCATCAAAACGTGGTAAAGCATTTTAAGGCACTACGAGACGAGCGCGGCGGTCATGCCGCTTACACTTACATCTACCGCAAGCAGGCGGCAGGTCAGCTCTCTCGAACCTTCAACATTAACGAACACATTCAGGAGAGTGAATAATGGCCGCTAATCGGACAAACGCTCGTTTTTACACAAGAGATGATGTTTTTGGTAGCATCACTCCTAACAATGTGCGGCAGCGGGAGATCGCTACTCCTCAGGGAGAGTGGAAGCCTGCGTCGTGGCTACCTATCCAGTTCACCAAGAACAACCGGGACTCTGGTACAGATGCTTTCGTCATCTCCAGTGGTAAGGTTGTAGCTCAGGACCGTCAGGGGCGTATCGTCCCAGCAGGTCTTCGCGCTGCTCTTCATGCTGGTCTTGTTACTGCTACAGTATTGTCTTACACATCTGACGATGTTGAGTGGGGCGTTATTGACCTCACTACTGGCGAGGCTGTCTCTGCCGCAACTTCCTACACTGGGAACCAAGTTGCACTCGCTCTTCTAGAGCGTGGGCTCGTTCCTGCAGAGTTTTCAGCAGATGGACTATCTCCCGCTGCTGACACCTTTGACTATAGTTCAGATAGCCTCACAATTGCCCAGATTGCAGAGATCGTCGAAGCTTGGATCTCTGAGGCAGTTGGTGTTGTGCTATACGATGTACATGTTTATTCTGGGCAGCCCCAGGATGGCGACATGTACTACGACAACTACTCAAAGCAGGCACACATCCAGTTTGCTACAGAACTACAGATGGTTGTTCCTCACCGGGTAGCCAGCAGCAACACCTCTGATTCCGTTAACTTCACCACAGTGATTGTAACTACAGCCCCTGGCGGCGACGGTGACTTCATCGCTCCTGGTGAGATCTGGGACTCTGGCGCGATCAATGCTTTGACCCGCTACTCGGGCGAGGTCGCGGATGGTGATTCCGTTCATGCAGTCGGCCTAGACCCTGAAGGCGGTTTCGCTAATGGAGTGGCTACAATTGCTGCGAACACTGACCGGACTCCTTTCGAGAGTGACACCGATGGTGTTCTGACTTCTCAGAAGTCTTCGATTGGCCTGATCAACGAAGAGGGTGACTGGTATCTAGACGCTGAGGTTGGAGTTCTTTTCATCCACAGTGACACCTACACCACTCTAACTGGTGTCGGCGCTGTTGGGTTCAGCTACTACTTCTACGATAGTTCTTCGGCTGGCGCAGATGCTCATCAGTACCCTCACTTTGATGGTGAGGCTCGCCCAGGTGACTATCTCGGTTACGATGCTCTGAGCAACTACGTTGTTCTAGGTAGCACCCCTGACATCAGTGGTGGAACCAAGCAGGATTCTATCGGTCGTATCCACTACGTTCTGGCTTATCCCCGGACTCTTCTAGACAAGGTCAAGACTGCGTTTAGTCTCACCGGCATGGCTGCATCGGGTAAGATGCCTGGCTCGGCTACCGAGGGCTACTCTGACGCGATCACCCTGTCTCAGGAAGATGTTTCCGACCAGGTTGCCGTCCTCACAATTCGTATATAATAGGGAGAACCTATGCATCTCAAGCTAAGAGACAATAAGGAACTCACTCTACCTGACGATCGTCGGCAAGCCGCTAACGTTCTTGCAGACCTGCTTCGGAACCAGGGAAACCTGGCCGACCAGGGCGTTAAGGTAGAATGGTCTGACTTTTGTAATTACCTATCCCCACGCAACAAGGATGCCGTTGCTTCGTCTGAGATTCGTCCACTACTCCAGTCTTCGCTGGAGGTAATCATCCGTGAGCCTATTGAGCCGCTGATGGTGCTGGCGAGCCTCTTCGACAAGGTGCAGTCCGAGGGTCTCTCGACTCAGGTCCTGGCTGGTGCAATCGGTGCTGTCACTGCTGGTGACATCCCTGAGCACGGTCCGTACCCAGAAGTCATGTTCCAGATTGGTGGAGCACTCCAGACAGCAGTCATCGGGAAGTCCGGTCTAGCGGCCAGCTTCACTGATGAGGCTCTCCGGTACTCGACCTGGGACATTATGTCTCTGAACCTACGTGCCATGCGCGCTGCCCTACTCCGTCACAAGGAGCAGAAGGCTGCAGCATTCCTACGTAACCTAGGGACTGAGCTCTTCAACAACCGTACCCCAGCCACTTCGCTCTTCGGTGTTTGCACCGGTCGCGGTATTGACCTCGCAGCTAACGGCTCGATGTCTATCGATGACCTGTTCCGGGCCATGGCGCATATGTCTGAGGAAGGTTTTCATCCTGACACTCTTGTCATCAACCCACTGTTCTTCTACATGTTCCTGCAGGATCCAATCCTACGTAACATGATGCTAGCTCATGGTGGTGGTTCTTACTTCGGTCGTTGGAACGGTACTGCCGGTCCTCGTGATCCTTGGAGTAACGGCGCGATGGGCGCGATGGGCCCCAGCACTGGTAACAAGATCACCCCAACTGGCGCAGCTAGTGGTGAGTCGGCGACTGGTATCTCTGGTCGTGAGCACGGTATGACCGCATCTCCACAGATTCCTGGCTACTTCCCATGGCCATTCCGGGTTGAGGTCAGTCCTCTAGTACCATTTGATGCTGAGTCTGGTCTTGGTGACATCCTGCTCGTTAGTTCGGGTGATGTCGGCTACGAGCTACAGGACGAAGAGATGACTCAGGTTGAGTGGCGTGATGAGAACGTGGATGTTGTAAAGGTCAAGCTCCGTGAGCGTTATGCCTTCGCGATGAAGCACGAGGGTCAGGCAGTCGGCGTCATGAAGAACGTGAAGCTCGATCGCAACTACTTCGACGGTACAGTCCGCGCAGTAGATAGTACTGGTCTAAGCGCAATCAGTGCTACCGCTACGGTGCTCTCCTAATCTGAACTTTGGTTCTGATGAGTAAGAGCTAGGGCCCTTAGGGGCCCTTTCTTTTTGCTATAGTAGATACTATAGTCTAGTAGGAGGTGATTGATGGCCGTTCCAGTTTCCACTCTTGTTTACCCAGCTGATGAGGATACTGGTGTTCCAGTTGGCGCGACGATACTCTTGTATTTCGATGTTGGTGTAGATCTCGAGAGTGTTAAGAAATCTATTGTCCTGTATGGCGCAGATTATGATCTCACTTCTGGCCCTGACATTGCTATGTGGATTGATAAGGACACAGGGAACAACCCTTACTTCCTTCGCTCCCCAGGGTTTAAGGGGCTGGTGCCCCTAGAGTTTGAGTTGGTTTATGTTGATTTAACTTCTCAGACAGAGACAGATCCGGGGACAATTACTAGCCAGGCTGATGAGGCTTCGGCGAATGTTGGCTCTCTGGTTCGAGCGACACCTAAAGATGGTCCTCTTGCGGGAGATTTGGAGTACACTCTCTATGTTACTGGAGACCCTGACTCTCAAGATGTGGGGGTCAGCTCAAGAACAGTCTTTGATGTTGAGCCTGATGCAGGGAATGCAGCAGATACCGGTAGCCTTGTGGTCTTTGGGACTTGGGAGGGTTCAGCCGATGACACGGTGGTAGTGGAGATCACAACTGATGGCAATATCGGCACTGCTGATTATAGTTGGTATTACTCTTCACTAGGTGCTGGTTCTGCTGTTGAGGGGAGAATAACAAACAGACGCTTCAGGCGTCTGGAAGATGGGCTCCAAATCAGGTTCACAGGCTCTGGGTTTGTGACAGGGGACACCTATACTTTTAACGTCTCTCCTGTTGGTAGGATGGCAGCTAGCTTTAAGGTTGTCTTCACAACCAATGATGGCAGCTATACCGAAGCTCCAGACTCACCTAGCACACCGGCAGAGTCAGAAGTACCTGCGTTTATCCTCCCCGGTAGTGACTCAGAAGTACTAGAAGTGACTGGTATGACTCCAGAGAACGGAGCCTACAACGTGAAGGTCTCAAATAGGACTATCACGATTGAGTTCTCTGATGATTTAGACGCTACTACTATTGATGACGATAGTGTTAAACTGTGGAAGTATCCGGTCGATGGTTCTTATGGAGAGACTTACGAGCCTGTCCAGCTTCAAAAGACTATGTCCGTATCTGGTAATGTTTTAACAATCACGTTCTGAGGTATAGATGTCTGCATATTCTAGAGAAGGTGTGCTCACTGGGCAGACTATTAATCTCCGTGTTGCGTTTACAGATGACGAGGGTTGTCTTGTCGATCCAGACAGTACTCCCTCTATCTATATCTACGACTCTAATGTTGATACAGATACCATCAATGATGAGATTGATGCGACTACTTTTGCGAGCGCATTAGTTGGCCCGGTCTCAGCTACTCAACTCTCTACTGGTTACTATGAGTACCAATATAC
>Ga0114934_10000789_pt1 | contig 20390 bp, 19 predicted proteins | sample 4SBtaG_2_FD_99695 | JGI IMG/M metagenome (GOLD analysis project Ga0114934, IMG submission 99695) | Deep subsurface microbial communities from Kolumbo volcano to uncover new lineages of life (NeLLi) - 4SBTROV10_white metaG | ecosystem: Environmental > Aquatic > Marine > Volcanic ...
ATAGGCTATAATATTTTGATTAAAACAATAAATTTAACAAATTATTAATTGATAATTGATAATTGATAATTGATAATTGATAATTGATAATTGATAATTTAGAATTGACAATTGAAGTACACAAACAAATAGAACTTATCACTGTGAGACATATAATTTATTTCATGTTTAATTTTGTTAGTAGTTTTATTTTAGTATTATCAGGTACAGAATAAACATTTAGAATTTTATTAGATTTCAAGTGTGAATAATTTACATAGTGTTCACTTCAAAATATAATAATTAAAAAATATCAGCAAATTAATAATAGAATGTTAAAGATTAAAAAATTTGTATTCAGTCCTTTTTCGGAAAACACATTTGTACTGTGGGACGAAGTTAATAGTGACGCATGTGTTGTAGACCCCGGTTGCAGTAACGAATCCGAAGAAAATGAATTGGCTGAATTTATTCATGAAAAAAAATTAAATATCAAATACTTAATAAATACGCATTGTCATATTGACCATATTTTTGGGAATGCGTTTATAAAAGCAAATTATAAACCCATTTATTTAGCACCGGAAAAGGATGTTTTCCTTTTGGAAAAAGCAGAAGAACAAGCAGAGCTCTTTGGTATGTCCATTAAGAAATCTCCGGCGCCGGATAAGTTCATTACTGAAAATGAAAATATTAAGCTCGGTGATTATTTTGGTAAGTATTTATATACTCCGGGGCATACTCCCGGTGAATTTTGTCTTTATTTTGAAACTGAAAAAATGTGTATAACCGGAGACGTGCTTTTCAAAGAGGGAATAGGCAGAACTGATCTTTGGGGCGGGAACTATAATACTCTGATGCAGTCAATAAACAAAAAATTACTGACTTTGGCGGAAGACGTAACAATTTATCCCGGACACGGCGAATTTAGTACAATCGGTTACGAAAAAAACAATAACTCATTTTTATTGTAAATGAATAAAATTTATGATTGCTTTACTTTAACCGTATCTTTAATTTGTTTCACAAAATCTTTAATATTCTTACAATTGTATGAAATTAAATAAAAACAAAATCAAATTTTTGAGTGCAGTTACATTTCTATATGTACTTCTTTTTGAATTTATAATTCCTGCAAATAAGTATTTTCCAAAACCGTCTATAATTTATGACACTTCCTTTGACTTGTTGAATGATTATAATTTGATGAACTCTTTAATTTTAACAGGTTTAGTAATCCTTTCGGCATTACTTTTTTCGTATTTATTGATTTATCTAATTCGCGGAAGTTTGATGCCGTTTTTGGAAAAGTACAATAATATAAGTGAAATATTAAAAGCGTTTGAAGTTGTTCCGTTCATTTTTATTCCGATAGTTTTAATTTTTTGGATTGGTGCAAGTTTTTTGACGGAAATTATTTTTGTGTTTGTAATTGCCGTTGCATTTTGGTTGTTCAAAGTTGAGTTGTTGCAGAAATTTATAAAGCAATCGTATATTGATTCCGCTAAGAGTTTAAACGTTTCGCAATCAAAAATTTATAAAGATATCTATTGGAAAAGTATTGAGCCGCAGCTTATTATTTCTTTTCGAAAACTAAATATTTATCTCTGGTCAGTTGCCATTCTGTTTGAATATATTGCCGGATATTTTGGCGTCGGCAGTATTTATTTTCAAGCTTATATGTACAAGGATATTTCCGCAGTTTTCACTTTAACAATTATTCTGTCGGTTATTGTCTGCATTTTTGATTTGCTTCTGCTTCTGATTGATAAACAAATAATATTCTGGAGTAGCGAAAAATGAGTTCCTCAATAATTGAAATCAAAAATATATGTTATAGTAGAATTGATAATCTTGGATTTAAGAAAAATATAATAGAAAGTGTTTCGTTTAATATTGTCGGCGGAAAAATAACATCTTTTCTGTACAGAGAAAAAGTAAGGCAAGAAATTCTTCTTAAAATTATTGCAGGACTTATTAAACCTGATTCGGGAGAAGTTAGTTCTGACAAGAGAATTATTTATATCCCTTCCGAACCTTCATCATTGCCTTGGTTAAATGTAAAGGAAAATATACTTTATAATTTAAGAAATGTAAACAACGAGAAATTTCAAAAAATAATTCAGCTTGTTGGGCTGACCGGTTATGATGAACACAGACCGCATAACAAGAGTACAGGATTTCGATTTAGAATTGCACTGGCAAGAGCTTTGATGAATGGAGGAAATGTGATTGTATTGGAAAATCCGTTTTCTAATATGGATTCATTAACAAAAAAGGAATGCACGGTACTGATTAAAAAAGTGAACTCAAGTGGCGTTTCAATTGTTTTTTCAACTACTAATATACTTGACGCGATTGATTTGGCAGATGATAATTTTGTAATAACTTCATCCGGTAATATTGAAAAGATTAATATTGATAATAGTAATGAAGAAAATATACTTAAAGTTAAAAATATATTATAGTAAGATTAAAAAAAAAGAAAATATTTTATATAAATATCATTTTTTAAATAATAAAGTAAAAATATGAAATCAAAATTTGAAAAACTTAATGAATTAAAAGACTTAGCCAAACTCGGCGGCGGTGAAAAAAGGATTAAAAGTCAGCACAGTAAAGGCAAATTAACTGCACGTGAAAGAATTGAACTTCTTGTCGATGAAGGCACATTTGATGAAACCGACATGCTTGTTACGCACAGAACAACAAATTTCGGACTTGACAAACAGAAAATATACGGAGACGGAGTTGTTACCGGATTTGCCAAAATAAACGGGCGGCCAATTGCATTGTTCAGTCAGGACTTTACGGTTTTCGGTGGCTCACTTTCGGAAGCACACGCAGAAAAAATTATTAAGCTAATGGACACAGCCCTTAAAATTGGGATTCCTGTTGTCGGACTAAATGACAGCGGTGGTGCGCGAATTCAGGAAGGCGTTGTCAGTCTTGGCGGTTATGCGGATATATTTTTGAAAAACACTTTAGCGTCCGGTGTCGTTCCGCAAATTTCAGCAATACTCGGTCCGTGTGCCGGCGGTGCCGTTTATTCTCCCGCTATTACCGACTTTATAATGATGGTTCGTAATACAAGCCACATGTTTGTTACCGGACCAAATGTTGTTAAAACAGTTACTCACGAAGATGTATCGTTTGAAGATTTAGGCGGTGCAGATACACACGCAGCGAAAAGCGGAGTAGCACATTTTGTTTACGATAGCGAAGTAGAATTGCTTGAAAATTTAAGAAAATTATTGAGTTACATTCCGTTAAATTGGAAAGACAAAGCTCCGGTAAAAAATTATGACTTTAGCAAAGATGTTAATATTCCTGAGCTTGATACAATAGTCCCGGATAATCCAAACAAACCTTACGATATGAAAAAAGTAATTCATTTTCTTTTGGACGATGGCGTATTTATGGAAGTCCATAAAGATTATGCCGAAAATATTGTTGTCGGGTTCGGGCGCATTGCAGGAGAATCGGTTGGTGTAATTGCAAATCAGCCGGCTGTACTCGCCGGAGTGCTTGATAACAATGCTTCTATGAAAGGAGCAAGATTTATAAGATTTTGTGATGCTTTCAATATTCCTTTGCTCGTGCTTGAGGACGTTCCGGGGTTTTTACCGGGGACAGAACAAGAATGGAACGGAATTATTAAAAATGGAGCCAAGTTATTATTTGCATTTACCGAAGCTACAGTTCCAAAAATTACTGTCATAACAAGAAAAGCTTACGGCGGAGCGTACGATGTAATGAACTCCAAACATATTCGCGGTGATTTTAATTTTGCTTGGCCTTCGGCGGAAATTGCAGTGATGGGAGCAGAAGGTGCGGTAGAAATTCTTTTTCACAAAGAAATTAAGTCTGCTGAAAATCCTAAAAAAAAACTTCAGGAAAGAGTTGAAGAATATAAAAATAATTTTGCAAATCCATATACTGCAGCAGAAAGAGGTTACGTAGATGATGTTATTCTTCCTTCACAAACAAGATTGAAAATTATCAATGCGTTTCAATTATTAAAAACAAAGGTGGATACTAATCCGAAGAAAAAACACACAAACATCCCACTTTAAAAGGAAAGTAAATCTATGAATAACATTGATACAACAAGCTGTATGCATTGCGAAAAAACTGCAAAAGGGAAAACATTAGTTATTGGCGGAACTCGAGGCGTCGGACTAGAATTTCTTATTAGTGCCGTAGGAAACGGATTTCCGGTTAAATTATTAGCCCGCAATCCGCAAAAATTCAACTACAAACACGAAAAATTAGAAGTTGTAAAAGGCGATTTATTGGACAGGGAATCTCTTAGAAGCTCTCTTACTGATATTGAAAACGTAGTGCTTTCGGTAGGAATAAATCCTACTTTCAAAACGGTTAATTTATTTTCGGAAGGAACGAAAATTTTGATTGATGAAATGAAAAAAGCCGGAGTTGAAAATTTGTACTGTGTAACAGGAGTTGGTGCAGGTGATTCGAAAGGACTTGGTGGATTTTTATATAATAAAGTTGTTCTCAAAACAATTTTGAAATCAATGTATGAAGATAAAGACAGGCAGGAAGAATTGATTAAAAACAGTTCTCTCAATTGGGTAATTATTCGTCCCGGCTTTTTAACAAATGGAAAATTAACAGAGAAATACAGAGTTTTAAAAGAATACGATTCGAATACAAAAGTAGGAATGATTTCACGGGCAGATGTTGGGGAATTTATTCTGAAAGCAATCGACTCAAAAAAGTATTTTGGCAAAGCGGTTATTTTAACTTAATAAATATATTTGTGTAAGTTCGTGGTTTATTGTGCTGCTTTTAGAAAAAGAGTTACATAAAAAATCACAAAGGAGACACAAACCTTCACGCCTGAAGGTAGGGTTTCATAAAGGAAAATATTCAAAATGGCAGATAGAAAAACTTACAATCCGCAAATGCACACAACCGAACATATTCTAAATCAAACAATGGTTCGGATGTTTGATAAAGGCCGCTCATTCAGTGCACATATCGAAAAGAAAAAATCCAAATGTGATTATCATTTTGACCGTGATTTAGCTGATGAAGAAATAATTACAATTGAAAATAGAGTAAATGAAATTATTTCACAAAGTTTACCGGTAACAGAGTCGTTTATAACTTTGAGTGAAGCGGAAAAACAATTTAATATGGAAAAGCTTCCTGCAGGAGCGGGCGATAATATAAGAATTATCAAAATAGGTGATTACGATGCTTGTCCTTGTATAGGCGAACATGTATATAACACAAAAGAAATCGGTGAGTTTAAAATTATATCTACCGGTTTTAATACTGAAAAAAATGTTCTTAGAATTAGGTTTAAATTGATTTAAGTTTTAAATAAAATGTTATCTTTCTATAATATTTTCAAAACGAATAAATTTTAAGAAGATTTAGATATTTAAAAATTATATTTTCAAACCTTTATTTACTTCAACATAAAACTTTATTAAATTATCAAACCATTCCTGTTTAAAATCAAATTTAACATCTAAGTCAGAGCCGACAATTGTTACTTTACATTTTCTGTTTTCAATTAGTTCTTCAATCTTATTAGTTGGAATTTTAAAAGACAGTTGTTCGGTTAAACCAGTTAAATTATTTGCAGATTGTATCGGCTGCTTTGTAATTTGATATGTTGATTTCACCCCATCAATATTTAATTTAAGTTTTGAAAGTCCTGCCCATTTTTGTCCTCGATAAATAAAGTTAAAATAGTAAGTAGCTTTTCCTCTGTTCACCGATGCAATGAAAGTTAAATATGTCTCATACCGGTCTTCAATTGAATTACCTATAACTTTTATTTTTGAAGATTTGTAGACAGAAATGTACGGGTCAATTGTATCAACAGTTTTTGTAACCTTGAATATAGTTCCACATCCGGATACAATAAATGAAAGTAGAACAAGGAAAATAACTTTTGGTTGTTTCATATTTTAACTCAATAATTTTATTGTCAAATCAGTTTTATGTCTTTTAAGAAAGGGAATTTATTACGAGTTTCATTTACTTCTGTTAAGTTTAAATCAAATAGAAAAAGATCTTCTTTATCTTCCGCGTTTAGAATTTCTTTTCCCATAGGATTGTAAATTCTACTTTGTCCGGAATATTTATTGCCGGTATCTGTACCTATTCTGTTAACACCAATTAGAAAGCATTGATTGGTAATTGAATGCGCTTGCAGTAGAACTTTCCAATGTTGAATCCTTTGCACAGGCCAGTTGGCAATATTGATTATAATATCACAGTTCTCTTTTCCGTATAATCTGTATAATTCAGGGAAACGTAAGTCGTAGCAAATAGTTAATCCGATTTTTGTTTTACCTATTTTTGTTACAACTATTTCATTGCCTGCAGAATAGTTAGCGTTCTCGCCAGCCATACTGAAAGGATGAATTTTTCTGTATCGTGAAATAATTAATCCTGAATCATCAAAATGAACTAAACTATTATAAATTTTATCATCGTCTTTTTCTATGATGCCGGCAAATATATGTTTCTTTAATTCCCGACTCTTTTTTATAAAGTAAGTTGTTGAAAATCCGTCAATTTCTTCAGCGAATTTTTGTGAATTCATTGTAAATCCGGTTAAAGTCATCTCAGGAAATATCAGTACTTGAATATCATCGGCAATTCCGTTAAGAATCTTATCTATTTTTACAGCACTGCCTTTCAAGTCTTCCCAAACAGGTGCAAACTGTACAATCCCAATAATCAATTTCCAATTATCCGTTTTTTAATACTATTCAAAAATAATTGTTCAAAAGATAATGTTTTTTAACATAAGAATAATTAGTTTTAATAACTAAATTCTATTTAACTCAGTATTTTTAATTTTTAAAAAATAAGCGGACATTCCTGCCTACAGTAGGTAGGATTCTTTTTATCGAAGGAATCGCATGACATGTGCGAGATGCTGTTCACTGTGGTATATAATCCGGAAGTTGCTGCAGCATGACCATTACGGTCATTCCGAAATGTTTTTATTCGGAATCTAAATAGGTATCCGTGATGTATTATTAGAACTTAACTTTTTGATAACATATTATTTGATTAATATTAAAAATAAAATTTCAGGAATTGATGCTTAATTACATCTGGCTCGGCTTAATTGTACTTGGAATCGGAATGGCTCTTACGACTGACATTTCAGATGAGATTAGCAATAAATACAATCCTCAAAATCCTATTCAAGTTACGCTTTCCGTTGAAAACGACAGCCTCTTAAACTCCTGTTCTACATCGACTGTAAATTTACCAAATCATTTTAATGCAAATATTATAATTAACGGTTCCGAATTTAATTCTGCTTTTGAAACAAAATTAAAAAATAATGTTTTATTGAAAGCATCTTTAACATTGGATAGCTTAAGCGGCAAATATCTTTTTTATTCGGTAATTGCCGATAGTGCTCCGGCAGTTTTAAGAAAAATAGCTGAGGCATCAGGTAAAAAAAATGACATCACCGGAAAATTGCAATTTGTTAAAAAGGGGAGAAATAGTGCAGTAATTCAATTTGAAAAAGTATCATTTGTAAAAATTAAAAATGTAACAAATTCAATAGTTGATTATGCTGGGATATCGGTTAAAATTGCAATTGGTTTAATCGGAATAATGGCTCTTTGGTTGGGCATTATGAAAATTGCGGAAGAATCGGGAATGATAAAGATAATTGCCAAAGCAGTAAAACCGATTACACATTTCCTTTTCCCTGATGTACCATCCGATCACCCGGCTATCGGTTCGATAGTCATGAATATTTCTGCCAATATGCTTGGACTTGGAAATGCTGCAACTCCATTCGGAATTAAGGCAATGGAGGAGCTTGAAGACTTAAACCCAAACAAAGGAGTTGCTACAAATGCTATGTGTACTTTTCTTGCTGTAAATACTGCAGGATTAACGTTAGTACCGGCTACGGCAATTGCAATTAGAGCGTCGCTCGGGAGCAGTGACCCGACTATTATTATCGGGACATCAATTTTTGGAGCTGCCTGTGCAACTGTAACGGGAATCACTGCTGCAAAAATATTGGAAAAATTTTCAGACAATTCTAAAATAATTAATATTAAAAATTTATATAAATTGATATTTACAATTTTAAGTATTGTTGCCATAGTATTATTGCTGAGTTATACGGGAATATTTTCAAAATTATTCTCAATTATTGATCCGAATATTTTCAAAAAAGTAGTGCAGACAATTTCAATTGTTACAATTCCGCTTATTGTTCTTTTATTTGTTGTTTACGGAGCTGTTAAAAAAGTTAAATTGTACGAAGTATTTGTTGAAGGAGCAAAAGAAGGATTTCAAGTTGCGGTAAAAATAATTCCCTATCTTGTAGCAATGCTTGTTGCGATTGGAATTTTTAGGGCAGGCGGGGGAATGGATTTACTTGTAAAAATACTAAAACCGGTTACCGATTTAATTGGAATGCCCGGCGAAGTTATGCCGATGGCTTTAATGCGTCCTCTTTCCGGAAGCGGTTCAATCGGTCTTATGAGTGATTTGATGGCAAAGTACGGTCCCGATTCTTTTATTGGAGTTTTATCATCAACTATTCTTGGTAGTACTGAAACAACATTCTATGTTATTGCAGTATATTTTGGTGCTGTTAATATTAAAAAAATACGTCATTCACTTGCAGCCGGATTAATTGCCGATGTTGCAGGAATACTTGGTGCGTTGTTTATCGTAAGACTTTTATTTGCATAACGCAGCAAGCTGTAAGATAAAAGAATAAAGTAAAAAGACAAAAGGGTTTTTGCATCTGTTGCTAAAATTTGAAACAATAATTCAATGAAATTAATATTAAATCTATTGTAAAAATTTCTTAAATAAAATCGAAGAATCGGCTTTGACGAACATCCGGTGTTCGACGGATATGTGGTAATACTATAGGATAAGGTTCTTTTAGCTGTTCATCAAGTAATTCTAAATAATTTGGATATGATATTTTTAATAAAGGCAGCTTTTTAGGTTGATTTATATAACCAAATATAAATTAAAATAAAATAATCAATAAGTATATTATTAAAATTGGAATATAAATATCAAGAGGGAATTAAGTGTTATTAGTTGAAACTCATGTTTACAGAGAAATAAATGATGAAATTGAATTTTTAATTATAAAAAGAAAATACGATGATACTTATGGCGGTGTTTGGCAAATGGTTACCGGAAGAATCGAAAACGGGGAAAAAGCATTTGAGACTGCTGTGAGGGAAGTAAGGGAAGAGACCGGTCTTAAAGTTGAAAAACTTTGGATTGTTCCAAAAGTAAATTCATTTTATTCAGCACAGGAAGATAGAATAATTTCAATACCGGTTTTTCTTACAAAAGTAAATTCTGAAGATACAGTAAATTTGTCACCTGAGCATACTGAATTTAAGTGGGTGCATCCTGAAGATGCGAAGAGATATTATATTTGGGAAGGGCAGAGAGAATCAGTGGATTTGATTGTTCAATATTTAACAATGGAAGGCGATACTTTAAACTTTAATGAAATTGAATTATGAAAATTAAACAGATTCTTAATGAAGATAATATTTGTTAGTTTTAACATAGAAAATAATTTAAAAATAAAATTGTAGGAGTAGTCGTGGGTTTATTAGTAGTTGGGTCTGTTGCATTGGATAGCATTGAAACTCCCTTTGATAAGGTTGAAAACGCACTAGGCGGATCTTCAACTTATATTTCCATAGCATCAAGTTATTTTACTGCGCCTGTTCATTTAATTGGTGTTGTTGGAGATGATTTCCCGAAAGAGCATATTGAAATGTTGAACAGACACAATGTTAATCTTGAAGGCTTACAGATAGTTGAAGGTGAAAAAACATTTCGATGGGGCGGAAAGTATCATTACGACTTAAATGTTCGAGATACACTATTCACTGAATTAAATGTTTTTGAAAAATTTAATCCTGTTATTCCGGATAAAATGCGAAATGATAAATTTTTACTTCTTGGAAATATTGCTCCAACTTTGCAATTAAATGTGCTCGATCAAATGAGTAATAATCCTTTTGTCGTTTGTGATACTATGAATCTCTGGATTGACATAATGAAAGAAGATTTATTGAAAGTTATTAAACGAGTTAATGTATTGATAATAAATGATTCGGAAGCAAGGCTTTTAACCAATGAACCGAACTTGATAAAATCCGCTCGAATGATTCGAGAAATGGGACCTGAATATTTAATTATCAAAAAAGGAGAGCACGGTGCTTTACTTTTCGGAGAACAAGCTATATTTTCTGCACCGGCATATCCGCTGGAATCAATCTTTGATCCGACCGGTGCAGGCGATACTTTTGCGGGTGGTTTTACGGGTTATCTGCACAACTCAGGTGACTTAAGTTTTGAAAATATGAAACGTGCGGTGATTTACGGTAGTGCTCTTGCTTCTTTTTGTGTGAGAAAATTTAGTACTAAAGGCATTGAAGATTTAACGTCACTCGAAATAAAAGACAGAGTTAATGAATTTAAGGAATTATCAAGGTTTACAGAAGAATGAATACATTTAAGAGTATTGAATTATTAAATAATCAAAAATTAAAATTAATTGATCAGACTAAACTTCCATTGGCGGAGGAATATATTATATCCGATGATTTCGAAAGAATTGCAGTTTCTATTGAAAGACTTGAAGTTCGCGGTGCTCCTGCCATTGGAATAACAGCAGCTTATGCCCTGGCACTGTCTTTTAAAAACACGGTTGATAATTATGAGTCTCGATTTTCAACTGTTTATGATAGATTGGCATCAACGCGTCCAACAGCTGTAAATCTTTTTTGGGCTTTGGAAGAAATGAAAAAAGTATTTGAAGCAAATGAAAATAGGGAAACACTTTTTGCAGAATTGCTCGGTAATGCTACTCGAATTCACGAATACGAAAATAATATGAGCAGAAAAATGGCAGAAAACGGTCTTCCCATATTTGTAAAAAAGAGCCGTGTTCTCACTCATTGTAATACCGGTGCTTTGGCTGCCGGAGGTTTCGGAACTGCATTCGGAATAATTAAAAATGCGTATGAACACAATTTGGTTGAATATGTTCACGCCGACGAAACTCGCCCGCTGCTTCAAGGTTCACGGCTTACGGCATTTGAATTGGAGAAAGCGGGAATTCCATTCGCGATTAATACTGATTCCACCGCAGCTTTTTTAATGCAGCAAAATAAAGTTGACTTGGTTATAGTCGGTTCCGACAGAATAGCTGTAAATGGTGATGCAGCAAATAAAATCGGGACATACTCACTTGCGGTACTTTGCAATTATCACAAAATTCCTTTTTACATTGCAGCTCCGACAACAACAATTGATAAATTTTGTAAAACCGGTGGAGATATTAAAATTGAATTTCGCAATAAGTCGGAAGTTTCTCAAATAAAAAATTTTGCCGTTACAAAAAATGATTATGACGTTTTTGCCCCTGCTTTTGATGTAACTCCAAACGAATTAATCACTGCAATTATTACTGAAAAAGGACTACATAAACCTCCGTATAATTTTTCCGATGTCTGAAATAATTAAAACAAAGGCTGTTGTACTTTCAAAAATAAATTTTGGAAATACAAGCAAAATAGTTTCATGTTATACTGAAAAGTTTGGTAAACTTAGTGGCATTATTAAAGGTGCACGTTCTCAAAAATCAAAAATCGGCGCATTGGCAGATACGATGAATTATGTTGAGTTAGTCTTTTACAATAAACCGAATAGAGATTTACAATTGATAACACAAATTGATTTGATTGAACATTATTCAATAATCCGGGATAATCTTGAAAGGTTGAAATATGCTTCATCAGTAATTGAATTAATTCAGCATCTAAATCTGGAGAATGAAGCCAATCAAAAATTATTCAAAGGTTTGGTAAAAATATTATCATTAATTAATTCCAAAGAAAAAGATCCCCAATTATTATTTAGTAAATTCTTTTTGTTTTTTTTGGAGCAGATGGGATATGGTTTGAATTTTAAGAAATGCAATGTATGCGGAAAAACACTTAGCGATGAAAAAACGGTTTCATTTGACTACGTAAGGGGATTCTTGTGTCAAAGTTGCAGCAACAGTTCAATTTCTCCATATAAATTTCAAAAGGAACTTTTTAAAATTTTAATGTGTATAAGCAGCAAGTTGCAAATATGTTCTTACACAAATTCTGGTTTAAATAGTATTATTCATTTTTTGGAAAACTATTTAAAATATCATATTTCGGAATTTAAAGGTTTGAAATCAATTTATTTATATTAAAATAAAATTTGGAGAAAAATATCATGAAGAAAAGAAATTTCTTTGGCGCTATCTCGCTGATAATTATAGGGGTTGTTTTCGGTATTATACTTGTTTCAAGTTTAGGCGGAGTTCGTCCTGATTATGCCGAAGCACAAATTGGTGCAGCATCTCCACCATTTCAGCAAGTTCAGAATACAAATATTAAAAACTTTTCAAATTCTTTTATTGAAGTAGCAAAAAAAGTTACACCTTCCATAGTTCAAATAAATGTTGTTACAACAGTAAAAGCACCTAAAATTGAAGGCCCGTTTAAGTTTTTCTTTCAACATCCTCAAATTCCTGATAAAAAGGGTGAAGGAGAGGGTAGCGGAGTAATTATATCAAAAGACGGTTACATTTTAACTAACAATCATGTAGTTAAAAATGCAGAACACGTCCAAGTAATGTTAAGTGATAAAGAAACCTATAACGCAAAAGTAATTGGTACCGATCCATTAACGGATTTAGCTATAATAAAAATTGATGCTGATAATTTACCGGCTGCATATCTTGGTGATTCGGATAAACTTCAGATTGGACAATGGGTTATGGCAATCGGAAATCCGTTAGGTTATTTAAATTCAACAGTAACTGCAGGAATTATAAGTGCACGCGGTAGAAACTTAAATTTAATTCGCGATGATAAAGGCTATGGTATTGAGAATTTTATTCAAACTGACGCAGCAATTAATCCCGGCAGCAGTGGCGGTGCATTAGTAGATTTGAACGGAGCTGTTGTTGGAATAAATGCAGCGATTGCAACGAATGGATTATCAGGAAGTTATATCGGCTATGGATTTGCTATTCCAATTAATTTGGCAAAATCTGTTGCTTCCGATTTAATTAAAAATGGTAAAGTAAATCGAGGATATATCGGTGTAATGATTGCTCCGGTTGATGCTGCAAAAGCAAAGGCTCTCGGTTTGAAACTTCCCAAAGGTGTTTTTGTTAATAGTCTTGTTAAAGGTGGTTCAGCCGAATCAGCAGGCATTAAACCCGGTGATGTAATATTAAGCGTTGACGATAAGGTTGTAAACGAACCCAATGAACTTCAAAGCTTAATTGCAAGACAAAAAGCAGGTGATACAATACGCCTAAAAATATTTAGAGATGGAGAAACAATATATAAAGATGTGGTGTTAAAATCACGTGATAACCAAGATGCGGTTGAAGTGTCGAGTAATTCGGAAAGCAGCAAGGAAAGAAGTTTAGATTCCGATAGATTAAGTTTTGATAATATAGGACTTTCGGTTCGCAATTTACATGATTCGGAATATGATAAATATAATGTTGATTACGGTGTTATGATTACATCGGTTAAACCTTATACACCGGCGTATGAACAAAGGTTGTCGAAAGGTTTAGTGATTACAAAAGTTAATAAGAAAAAGATTAAAACTGTTTCGGATTTGGCGGATATACTTGATTCCAAAAAAGGTGGTGCGGTTTTAATGAAAGTTGTATTACCGAATGGCAATGTTAATTTTGTAGGACTGGAAATCCCAAAAAATAAATAAAAAGATTAGTTAATGATTAATAAAAAAGCCGGATTAAATTAAACATTTAGTTCGGCTTTTTTTATTAAATGTCTTGAGCACTGCTGATTACTCCTTCAGATAAATAATTTTAAAACTTCCTTATTTGTCAGCCTTTTTATTGTATAAACAACGAAAGCAATAAGCACAAAAGACAAAATGTAAGAAAAAGCCAACATAGAAGTTCTTGCCATATTAACCATTTCCCCTTCCATACCTTTTGGAGAAGCTAAATCCTGCATTGGGAAATAAACATAGTGCACTATGGGTGAAACAAGTAAATATAAAATGGAGGCAAGCAATGTATAAACAAGAACTTTTCTCCAATTGTCGTTATATTTCAAAACAAATATTGAAGATAAAAAAATCAGAATGCTAAGTAATAATTTTATTGCATTAAGTATGAAATACGAAGTATAATTTATATGAACCGGCGGATTAAAATCTTTGGTCAGGTTTTGTAAATGTATCATATTTGTAAACCCTACAACCATAAATAATGACGAAAGCAAAATTAATCCTGAACCGACAAGTAATATCCAAGTTAAAATTTTAATGTTTTTCTGAGTTTTCTCAATCGTATTTGAATCTTCCATACTTCCTCCTAAATTATTATTTAAACTTAAAAAGATTAATACTTATTTACAAAGGGAAGTCAAAACGACAGTAATTCAGAGCCAAATATTTTGTAACACAGAATATTATTCTGTGCTACGTGTATTTTGATAAATTTAACGGGAATAATATTTTTATTACTTCTTATAATGCGGTGTTTTTTAACAATTTATTTTTGACTCTGAATTGCTGCAAAACGATCCGGTATCGAATATTATTTCGAAAATAATTTAGAAGATATTTTCATACTTTTAAAAAATACAATGTGAAAAACATAAGAATCCTTGTTGAAACTACGGAAGTAGAATAGCGGCTGCAACTACTGTTGTCCAAAGTCCGTCCTTATTTCCCCGTGCCGATTGTGTAATATTGGAAGTACGCACAATTTCACCGGACATCTTAAAAACTTGTTCTTTTTCATTCCATGCTTTATCAGGGTCAAACTCAATCCCGAGAGTTGTTGCCAACATTGATGCCGCAAGATCTTCAGCATATTCACCTGCAATTTTCTCGGTTTCGCCAAACGGATGATGTTCCGATAAATATCCGTACATTGATTTATCGGCAGGCAAAGCCACACCGAGAGATGCTGCAATTAATCTGTTCGGTTCATTTGTAGCATTTCTTGCCATTACAGCATGAATAATTTGTCCTGGTGATAATTCTTTTAATCCTTTTTCAATCGGAATTCTTTTACAACCGATTGGAAAAATGCTACTGACCGTAACAATATTATATTTTTCAATTTTAGCATTTCTTAAAGCTAATTCAAATGAAGCAAGATATTCCTTATCCCTTCCGACACCTTTGGTAAAAAATATTTTTTTCGGTACGTACATTATAATTCCAAGTTAATTGACTTTTAATAATTTGATAAACTTTCTTTTTCCTACTTTTAATATTTGATCTTTATCCAACTTAATGATTTTTCGAAAATCGGTTATTTTTTTACCGTCAATAGATACACCGCCTTGTGTTATTAATCGTCTTGCTTCTCCGTTGGATGAAGCGAAATTCACTTTTACAATTAAATCAATTAGACCAATTTCATTTATATAGTTATCAAATGTAAATTCAGGAATGTCATTAGGAATTCCTTTTTTAATAAAAATTTTATCAAATTCTTTCTGAGCTAAATTAGCAGCAGATTCGGAATGATACATTTGAACTATTGTTCTTGCAAGTTTTCTTTTAATATCACGAGGGTTGATGTTTTTGTCAGCCAACGAAGTTTTAATTTCAGCTAATTCCTTATCGTTAATATTTGTTACAAGTTCAAAATAATTATAAATTAAATTATCAGGAATTGAAAGAGCTTTACCAAACATATCCTGAGGTGATTCATCAATCCCAATATAGTTATTGTAGGATTTACTCATCTTTTCAGTTCCGTCAGTTCCCACAAGTAGCGGCATAGTTAAAATAATCTGCGGTTCTTTCCCGTACTCGCGTTGAATATCACGACCGACGAGAAGATTGAATTTTTGATCGGTTCCACCAAGTTCAACATCGCTTTCAATTGCAACCGAATCCATTGCTTGAGCTAATGGGTACATAAATTCGTGAAGACTGATTGGTACACCGGATTTATATCTCTTTGTAAAATCATCACGTTCAATCATTCGGGCAACTGTATATTTTGATGCAAGTTTAATAACTTCTTCAAATTTCATTTTGCCGAGCCATGATGAATTATAAACAATCTTAGTCTTTTCAGGGTCAAGTATTTTAGAGGCTTGTTCCCAATATGATTTTGCATTCTCCTTTGCCTGATCAGCCGAAAGGGGAGGACGTGTTGAATTTTTGCCTGACGGGTCTCCAATCATTGCGGTAAAATCACCGATTATTAAAATTGCCTGATGCCCAAGACTCTGAAATTGTGCCAATTTTCTTAGGACTACAGAATGTCCGAGATGCAAATCCGGACGGGTTGGATCGCAGCCGAGTTTAATGTTTAACGGTTTATTATTTTTAATTGATTTTTCTAATTTTTTAATTAATTCCTCTTCCGGTATAATTTCAACGGCACCGCGTCTTATAATTTGAAGTTGTTCATCAATATTTTTAAAATTTAAATTTGTATTCAAAGTAGTATCCTTCTATAATTTAATTTTTCTTTGCTGACTTCGTTCAAAATCCCGTTTTGCAATATCTTGTCGTTTATCATAGCTCTTTTTCCCTTTAGCAAGAGCAATTTCTACTTTTACTTTACCGTTCCTAAAATACATTCGCAGTGGAACCAAAGTAAAGCCTTTGTTTTTAATTTTTTGTGTCAATTTTCTTATTTCGTTTTTATTAAGCAGCAGTTTCCTTTTACGTACCGGCTCGTGATTGTTGATATTACCATGTTCGTAAACATTTATATTAGTGTTGTACAACCAAACTTCACCATCTTTCACAGATGCATAACTATCTACCAAACTTACTTTACCTTGTCTGCACGATTTAACTTCGGTACCGAGTAAAACAATACCTGCTTCAAATGTTTGCTCAATGTGAAAGTCATGTCTCGCTTTCCGGTTTTGTGCTATGTTTTTATTGTTCACTGCCACAAAGTATTCTGTATTAAATAAAAAAATCAATCTTTAAAAATAAACAATTGATAAACAATAAAATACATCGTTTGTCGGAATAATTTGAAATATTTGTAAAAATCTTGTTCTTGTTTAACTAGTAAGATCGACTATATGAATTCTCCATTTCTACATTAAAACTTATTTTTACAATGGTTTTAACTGCAAGAAGATGAGTGTAAATAATAGCACGCAGATGTCACAGATTTATTATGATAAAGTATGATGTTAAAAATTTATGATAGATTCGAATTACAAAATCAAATATTATTTGATTAAAAATACTATTTGGGTTGTAGATTTTAACTGCATATTTTTGTTTTCTAATCGGTTAAAATTTTAACTGTTAAATATTTCTCTTCCTCAAATTTAATAAATCAGGAATTATAAATTTATTTAGTAATGAATTTATTCTCTTGGAGATACTTTAGTTATTTCTAAAATTTATTTAGTTAAATTTTATATAGTAAAAATCTATTAATTATTGAAGGAAGTTAAAACGAAATCATTTTAGAATGAAAATTGTAAAAACATATCATGAAGGAATTGTCTATCTGCCGGAAGATTTGTTTTTGCATCTTTGATATTAAATGGGCTTCCGAATAATCCGGTTAATTACCGACGGGAAGACATTTTTTTGTTTGTCATTCTGTGATGTTTCAACATAGAATCTTTTTATTCTTGAGATTCCGGATAGAAGCATTTCAGGATGACAACCGAAGTAGGTCTGTCATCCCGAATTAAAATTATATCTTTACAAATTATCTTCAAAATACTTAGTAATTTTATTGTAAAGATGTAAAGCATCTTTGCCGTAAACTCCGTGCAAATGACCTACGTATGGGAAATAATCCAAAGGAATATCTAAGTCGGCTGCCTTTTTTGCAAACTCTAAAGTGTTCTGCCACATAACAGTCGGATCTGAAGTTCCGTGTACAAGTAATAATTTACCATGCAAATTCTGTACATAATTTAATAGAGACGCTTCTTTATAACCTTCTGGATTAGTCTGCGGCGTATCCATATAACGTTCAGTGTACATCACTTCATAATATTTCCAATCAATAACAGCACCGCCGCAAGCTCCGACTTTGAAAGCATCATTTGTTCTTGTCATCAAAGAAGTAGTCATAAATCCGCCGTAGCTCCAGCCGAAAACTCCAAACCTATTCGGATCAACAAAGCTTTTGGATTTTAAGTAATTCACACCAACAAGCTGATCTTCAATTTCTTTTGTGCCAAGATGGCGGAAAGTTGCTTGTTCAAATTCTTTACCTCTATTTGCAGAACCTCTGTTATCCAATGTAAAAACGATGTAACCTTTTTGAGCCATCATCATAAACCAAAAAGCGTATCGTCCTCTTGGCCAGGTATCTGTTACTAGTTGTACACCGGGTCCTCCATAAACGTAAACAATAACAGGATATTTTTTAGTTGAGTCAAAATCGACCGGATAATACATTCTGCAATATAAATCGAATCCGGCTTTATCTTTCAGAGTGAAATAATCTAATCTGCCACGTTTGTAATCCTTAATGGGATTTGGCGATTTTGAAATATTCTTAACAATCTTACCATCATAATTTAAGATATTTAATATATTAGGAATTGTCTTACTCGTGTATGAATTGAGAAAATACTTCCCGGTACTATTTGGTTTTACATAATGCCAGCCTTGTGTTTTTGTAATTCTTTCAATACCACCGGATAAATCTACCGCATAGAAATTTCTGTCCATAACTCCATCTTTTGTCGAAGTAATAAAAACTCGCCTGTTGTTTTTATCAAATCCGTCAATGCTAATTACTTCCCACTTTCCTTTTGTAACTTGCCGGAGAAGTCTTCCGTTTGTATTATAAAGGTAAAGGTGATTCCAACCGTCGCGGTGTGAAAACCATAAAAATTTATCAGCTTGCCCGGGTATGAAATACATTGGGTGTAATGGTTGTACATATTTATCATCCGTTTCTTCAAATAAAGTTTTTACAAAATTACCGGTTTTTGCATCATATTTATTTAAGTATAAGTGATTTTGATCTCTGTTTAATATGCCTATATAAATATATTTTTCCGAAGGGTCCCAAGTAACCGATGTTAAGTAGTGATCCAAAGGCATACCTGTTTTCATCCAAACAGTTTTGCCGGAAGCAATATCGTAAACTCCAAGTTTAACTTGATGACTTTTTTGACCCGCCATTGGATATTTTATACTTTTTAATGATGCCGGTGTCGTTGTGTAATCAACAATAGGATAATCAGTAACCATTGTTTCATCTTTACGGTAGAAGGCAATGTAATTACTTTTTGGCGACCAAAATATTCCTTTGTTAATTCCAAATTCATTTCTATGAACTATTTTTCCATTTACAATTCCTTTGATTTTATCATTGGTTATAGCAGTTGATTCTAAAGGCGTGAATGATGCATAAAGATTATTCCCTATTGTATAGGCAGCATAAATGGAATTAGGAGCGAAGGAAATATTTTCGGCATTGTTTTTTATCTTATTTATAAATTTTAATTTGTACGTTTTATAATTATATAAAAAAACAGAACCATTGCTTGTAAACCTCAGATTTTCATTATCAATCCATTTACTTGAAGGAAGTTTTTCTAATTCATCAAAGCCATTAATAGTTAACGCAGAATTTAATCTCTTTAATGTATAAACCGTATCTACCGCATTTGAATTAACATAACTTTTAAATAAGACTTGTTTTTCCCCAATCGTTTTTAAGTAACTGTAGCTATTAGAGTTTGGTATCCAAGCAACCGAACGGTTTACTTTTGGTGCAAGTTTAGTATAAGAGTTAAATATCACATCTTCCGTGTTAAATAATTTGTTTTGCGGAAGTGCAATAGTTGTAAAAAATAATGTTATCGCAAAAAATTTTTTTAACATCGTCATAATTACCTCAAAAAATTAATTTGGAAAATTCAACTGTTTAAAAATAAAAAGGGACTGAAAACAGTCCCTAAAATACTAAAATAAAATTATTATTATTTCTTATTTTTACCGTTCTCTTTATTCTTTTTATTATTTGGTGCTATTCTTTTTTCAAGGACAGTATCAATTAATTTATATTCTTTTGCTTCTTCCGAAGTTAAGTAATAATCACGGTCACAGTCTTTTGCAATCTCTTCCATAGATTTGCCTGTGTGTTCGGCAAGTATTTTATATAATTTATCACGAGTCTTGATCATTTCATTTGCATGAATTTCAATATCGGCAGTTTGTCCTTGAAGACCACCGACCCAAGGTTGATGAATCATAATTTTAGAATGGGGAAGTGCTGAACGCTTTCCTGCTTCACCCCCTGCAAGAAGAATCGCTCCCATACTTGCAGCCATCCCTACACAAATTGTTGCAACATCTGCTTTGATGTATTTCATAGTATC
>Ga0114934_10000792_pt1 | contig 20334 bp, 20 predicted proteins | sample 4SBtaG_2_FD_99695 | JGI IMG/M metagenome (GOLD analysis project Ga0114934, IMG submission 99695) | Deep subsurface microbial communities from Kolumbo volcano to uncover new lineages of life (NeLLi) - 4SBTROV10_white metaG | ecosystem: Environmental > Aquatic > Marine > Volcanic ...
AATTATTTTTTAATAATACGACTTTTAATTTTTTTAATTTTCTTATTTATGTATTCTATTTGTTTTACTATGTCTGATACTTTATCTGGTGACATATCATAATCATAATCAACTATAATAGTAGAGTTTAATTTTTTATTATAATATTCAACTTGAAACCAGAAATCGCTTCTGGTGCTATCTTCCCTTCCATTAACATAGAAGTCTGTCAAACCTTCATGTTTTAGTAGAGAATATAATTTCTCTAATTCTAAATAATCTCTTATATCTATATCTTCCTTTTTTATTATCTTTTTAATTTTATCTTCCATTTTATTTATTTTATTAGTTTTATAATGCTTTCACTTATAATCCCCGCGTGAAAGTTATCTGTTGGCGTTTGCCCTGATGTAGCCCACATAAGAAAACAAGCAAAGTCCACCATTAAGATTAATATCACTGTATAAATTATTATATCTCTTAATCTCATAATGTCATAGGCTTTTTATTTATAAGTTAATTACCTATACTTAAAGACTAGCACATAACAAAAAATAAAGCAAGTAGTAATACAAGTAAACCTGTGGATAACTTTTTAATAAATGAGTACATAGATTAAGACTTGACAAATGATTAATAATATGATATAATAGAAGTGTTGGTTATGAATATAACCAAGTTCGTTACAAAGTTGATATATCGAGTGGAATAAGGCAAACCCACTATAATCTAAATGGCCCTTATTATCTAGGGCTAGTCTTCTAAAACTTCTTATCGTTGAAATGTAGTAGAGGTAAGGAATAAGTTAATGTTAAGATGCAAATGCGAAAGCTGGGAAAATGACTATACGACTTGTCACCCAGCCATCTGATTTGCACCGTAGCATTAGAGATAGATATTATGTACTTAAAGGATACGATAATAGGCTATCATAGATATGTTGACCACATAACTGTGGTATTATATCACTTACTAGTGATATTGACCACATACTTTGTTACTCTAGAGTATCTGGCGTTAATACTCTACTAACACACATAATGCCTTACTGATATGGTATCAGAAGGTAAAAGTCGTGTTACCTAATTTAATATACAAAACACTTGACAAACTATTTTATTTATGTTATAATACAAATAGAGTAAAAATATGGCACAAGGAAAAGAGTGGAAAAAAGAACAAAGAGAAGAGATTATCCAAAGTTTAAGACCTTATTTAGAAATGGGTTTTTCAAGGAATAAAGCTTGTCAGTTTATAGGATTACCACCACAGACCTTATCTAACTGGGTTCAAATAGATAAAGCTCTTGGGATGAAGCTAACAGGATGGGAAAATGTTATTACTACCATTGCCTTAAATAATATTGGTGATACAATTAGAGCTGAAGCTGAAAATGAACTTGATACTAAAAAAGAAAATTCTTGGAAGTGGGGAGAAAGGAAACTAAAAGAGTTATCACCTAAACAAGAAACAGAGATAACAAACCCAGATGGAAACCTTAAAACTATTATCATAAATAAAAATGTCACAAGCGACGATTAACTTACTCCCCAAACAGACTGAAGCTTTTAACTATTGGGAGTCTGAAGAAGTAACAGAACTAGGATATGGCGGAGCAGCTGGTGGTGGAAAGACCAGACTTGGTTGTTATTTGGCTATAACTATTGCCGAAATGTATCCTGGAAGTAGGGGTGTAATAGGTAGAAAGGAATTAAAGACCCTTAGATTGACAACCCTGACCTCGTTATTTGAGATATTTGGAGAATTGGGCTATAAAAAGGACTTAGATTACAAATATGACTCACAACAAGGTGTAATAAAGTTCACTAATGGCTCTCAGATCTTAATTTTGGACACTGCTTATAGTCCACAAGACCCAGAATATACTCGTTTTGGTTCTTTAGAGTTAACTTGGGCCTGGATAGATGAGTCAAATGAAACCCCAGAGAAGGCTATTTCAATATTAAAAACCAGAGTAGGACGTAAAAATCATATAAATGGTGTTAAGGTTAAGTCTTTTTGGCTAGAAACTTTCAACCCTAACAAAGGACACGTCCATAGAAACTACTATAAGCCTTGGAAAGATAATAAATTACCTAAGTATCGTAAATTTATAAGAGCTTTACCTGGAGATAATCCTTATTTACCTAAAGAATATATAAATAATTTACAAAGAGCAGATAGAGTTACAAGAGAAAGACTACTATATGGTAACTTTGATTTTGATGATGACCCACAAAAGATAATGCTTTATGAGGCTATTACTGATTTACCTTTTAATGTTTTAGAGGTATTTCCACAAAAGAGAGATATAAAAACTATAATAGCAGATATAGCTAGATTTGGTGGAGATAAAATAGTTATTTCTTTATGGGATAATCTTACTTTATATGGACTTTATGTTTACACCTATCAGGGAATAGACCAGACAATTAAGAAACTAAAAGAGATCTCCAGAGAACAAAATATCGGATTTAAGAATATTTTAGTAGATGAAGGTGGTGTTGGTGGTGGTGTAGTTGATGGTATGAGGGGAATTAAGGGTTTTAATGGTAATAGTTCACCACTACAAGTATGGGATTATGTTAAAAACAGACAAGTAAGTGCCAATTACCAGAACTTTAGAAGTCAGTGTCTATTCAAATTAGCCGAAATGGTTAATGAAAGGAAGATTAGAATTAACATAACATTGTTTGAAACTAATATTGAGGGTTATAACAAAGAGAAAGCAATATCAGATTTGATGGAAGAACTAGATCAGATAAAACAAACAGACAACTCAATGGACGGAAAGAAAGCAATAATACCAAAATCTAAAATTAAAGAACAGTTAGGTAGAAGTCCTGATTTTGCTGATGTAATGATGATGAGAATGCATTATGAATTAGTAGAATTACCCTTTGATTATAAGCCTGATTTGATATTTAGAGGAAAAGACCCAGAGGAGATAAACGAAGCAATATAAAAAGACTTGACAAATAATTAAAAGTGTGCTATAATGTGTATATATGTTAGAATCAAAAAAGAAGAAAAAAACAAAAGAGGTTAAGAAAGACTATCACATAGTCCTTAATTTTAACTTTGAAGTTGTAGAAGGAGATACAAACGATATATCTAAATTCATATTAGATAACGCTCCTAAAATATTAAGAACAAACCTAAGAATTAAAATAATAAATAAAGAAGGCAAAACCTACGAAAGATTATTACCATTACAAAAAGCAAGGAGAGTATTTTGGGGTAGAGCAGATTTAATCATATTCATAAAGTATATGATATTTAAATAAAATGGATAATTTAACAATACACGAATATATAAAGACAGAGGAGAATAACTACAATACTACACGAATCCCTATAACGAATTCAAAAGATTGGAGTATGAAAGAACACATTGAAAGATGTACTAATGTTGCAAATGGTTGGTTTCACTCAGGTAAGAATGATGGTTTACGTCCTTATGATGATATAGTTACACCTATTATCGATGTAGCATTTAGAACAGAAGGCTTTGATGTGAAAGATATAGTTCCTTTTGTTGATGATGCAAAGAACTATTATAAGTCATTTTTGATTAAAAAGTATCACCCACAATGGGCTAAAGAACATAATTTAGATGATTTTATTGATGAAGTAGTAGAAAGTTCAATAATTTATGATCTAGTTTTAATAAAGAACGCTAATAATGAAAGACCCGAAGTAGTTCCTTTACAAGAAATAGCATTTTGCGACCAAACAGATGTACTTTCAGGACCAATATGTATTAAACACCAGTATTCAATACCAGAATTACTAGAGTTTAAAGGTAAATGGGACGATAATAAGATAGAAGAAGCTATTGTAATGGCTTCTTCAGAGAAAGAAGTATCAAATGCTAGAGATAATAAGATAAAAACACCAAGTAAATATATAGAAGTCTATGAGTTACACGGCACTTTTCCTGAAAGTAAGTTAAAAGAGGGTGGCGACCCAGACAAATATGTTCCACAATTACACATTGTTACATATTACACAGACAAAGATGGTAACAAAGAGGGAATTACCTTATATAAAGGTAAGAGTAAGGAGTATAAAGACTTATTTAAAGCATTAAAGATAGATAAAGTTCGTTCATTTGGTAGAGCTTGTGGGCGTTCAATAGTAGAAAGACTATTTGAACCACAAGTATGGAGCAACTATGCAGGTATTAAATTAAAAGAAATGTTAGATAGTGCAGTAAATCTACTACAAACAGATAGTGATGAAGTTACAAACCAAAAGATTTCAGGACTAAAGAATTTCACAGTATTAAAGACAGAGAAAGGTAAATCATTAGGTAGGGTTGATATGCAGTTACAAAATGTTCCAGCATTGGATAACTATAAAGCAGGTCAGGAATTAAATGCAAGAAAGTTAGGTTCAGCATCAGACGCTCAATTAGGTCAAGCACCACCATCAGGAACACCATTTGCTTTACAAAATGCAATTATACAGCAAGGAGAAGGAATACACGAATATAGACGAGGTAAGATAGCAACATTCTTCTCTGATGAACTATATAGAGATTGGATACTAAAATGGTTGGTAGCAGATATGAATAAGGGTAAAGACTTTAGTGAGGAATTATCATTAGAAGAGTTAAAACAGGTTTCAAATGCAATAATAACAAATGAAGTAAACAGGAGAATTAAAGAAATTATACTAGATGGACTACTTGTTACCCCTGAAATAATACAAGAATTAACACAAATAGTAAAAGAAACATTTAATAATGGTGGAAAAAGGAGATTCTTTAAGATATTAGAGAAAGAATTAGATAATATACCTGTTAAAGTAAAGATAAATATATCGGGAAAGCAAAAGAATATGGCTCAAATAGCAGATAAGATGAGTAATTTGATCAGTAATGTATTAAGAAACCCACAAGCATTTGCTACAATTCCTGGTCTAGGTGGATTATATAATCAGTTGATAGAGAATTCAGGACTAAACCCTATAGATTTTACACCTATTATAGAGGGAGCAAAAGCTCAAGCACTAGAACAACAGGCACAACCATTAAAACAATTAACACCCTTGTCGGGGGGAATTAAAAATAATCAACAAAATAAATAATTATGGATTATTTAAATGAGCAAGAAGTAGTTAAAATAGAAGCATTTTGTAAAGACGAAGTTCTATTTGACGCAGTTAAAAAGGTTCTATTAAAAACACTTTATAATAGTGGGACAGTAGAGAAAGAGAAAAAGGTAGATATTAGGAATAGTGCTTTTAACTTTATAGCAAACCCAGCAAATAGTGAAGCAACTAACGAGACAGTAGGAGAGAATTTGAGAGCATTGTTTGCAGGAGTTCAGGAACTAGCAAACGGTTTTGCAGAATTAAAGACAATAAAGAAAAAAGTAAAGGTTAAAGAGGAAAAAGAGAATAAGGCAATATAATATTTCGGTTATCATTCCGACCAAAAATGAATTATTACGAGAAACCCAACTCAGACAAATAAGGGCTAACTAGAACATCAACTATGGAAAACGATGAAAATACTCCTGAAACTGAACAGGAAGAAAATGAAAACAGTGAAGAGGAAACTAATGAAGAGGAATCTTCAGAGGAAGAATCTAAAGACCAACCTGAATCAGACGATACAGATTGGAAAGCAGAAGCATTAAAGTATAAGGCGATCTTAGACCGTAAAAAGAAAAAGAAAGCCCCAACTAAAACTGCTTCTAAAAAATCAGATGATTATGATTATGGAGAACTAGCTTTCCTTAATACAAATGATATTAAAGGTAGCAAAGAAATAGCCTTCACAAAAAAAATTCAAAATCAAACTGGCTTAGAATTAAGAGATTTAATAAACAACAATTATTTCAAAGCCGAATTGAATGAGTTTAGAGAAGGAATTGCTACTGAAAATGCCACTCCTAGTAATAGCAAAAGGGCTAAAAGTTCCACAGCAAATACTGTAGAATACTGGATAGCTAAAGGTGAGTTACCTAAAGATAGGGAACTACGAACTAAAGTTGTTAATGCTAGAATTAAGAAAGAAAAAGAAGGTGGAATGTTCTATAATTCATAATACTGATATTATTAAGTTAATATTAAAAATAATTTATGGCAATCGCGTATAAAGAAGAGTTTGAAACAAAACTACAGGAAAGACTTTCTGCTCCAACACTTTGGAAGGAGGTTTGTAAAGTAGTTTACACAAACACAAACACAATTCATAACCCTTATATGACCGACGCTACTACCTTTACGGGTACACGTGGTACAGGTTATGACTCTACTCCTGTAGCAACTACAGATGACACTCTTGTTATCAGTACTTACTATGGTTCAGCAGAACACATTGACCGTGCAGATCTAGCACAAAAGACTTTCAGTGACTTTATGGCAATAGCAGACAATATGGCTACTGTTCTAGATGAAAAAGTTGAGTCAGGAATGCTTGCAGAATACGCTCAATGGACTGCATTTGATAATGCTTCAATAGGTGGTTCAGCTGGAGACATAACAGTTGCAACATCAAACATTGATGACATTATAACTAATATGAAAGAAGCAATCCGTACTGCAGGTGGTAGAACACTTATGGAAAGGAATGGTGCTTTCATAATTTGGAGAGAAGCTGACTTTTCTCTAGTTGAAGCCCTAGCTCGTTCTCAGGGATTTAACACGTTAGATAATGCCCTACAAAATGGAATCAAACAAGGTTTCGTTTATGGTGGTGTAGAACACTACAGTTCTTCAAAGCACACTGCTGGACACGTCTTCGGAGGTGTTAAAAAGGCATTTACAGCTGGTATTTGTAAAGCAACTTATGGTTTAATGAAAGATATCGTTAACCCTGTAGTAGCCGGTAAGCAAATCTCAGGCGTAGGATTGGAAACTCGTGTTGACTTAGCTTTCAAAGCTTGGGCAAAAACAGCTCCTGTTCTATTCGATATTCAAGTAGCTTAGTTTATCTCTTTTGCTCCTTTATAGGGGCAAGGATAGGTAAATTAACAACCTAAAACAATTATGACATATACACAAATATTAGATTTAATATCAAGATTAACAACAACTCAAAATACAACTACGAGTTCTTATCCTATTGAAGCAAAAACAGTAGATATTAACAATGCTTTGAATAACTATTTTATTCTAGCAAACTCTTCGGCAGGAAACTGGAAGCCAGTAGATGACACAAATCAAACAGATTATCCTATAGTTTATGCAGATATAGTTTCAGGACAACAGGATTATTCATTTACTTTAGACCAAAATGGCAACCAGATCTTAGATATATACAAAGTAAGAATTAAAGATGAAACTTCAGGAAAATGGACTACATTAGAGCAGATAAATCAGAACGAAATAACAGACGCTCAACTAGATACTACAGTTTCAGGTAAACCAAACCAGTATTATCTTAACTCAAATGGTATATTCCTAGTTCAAAAGCCAGATTATGATTTAGTAGAAGGATTAGAAATATCTGTAAATAGAACTTCAACCTACTTTACAACCTCAGACACTACAAAGAAAGCAGGGATACCTTGGGTTTTCCACGAGTATCTAGCACTTAGACCAGCTTATTTCTATTGTGTACAAAAAGGATTAAAACAAGCAGTTGATTACAGGGTAAGATTATATGGAAATGATGGTATAAGTGGTATGGAAGGAAAGATTAAAGACTATTATAAGGATAGAAATAAAGATTACCAAAGTTCAGTATCGGGTGAGATTATTAATTCAGTATAATAGGTCGTATTATAAATTATAAATTAAACAATAAAAAATTATGGCAACATTCACAAAAGTAAATGACTTCGTAAAAGCAATAGCTGAAAAAGAGATTGATTTATCTGGAGCAGGTTTAACAATAGCATTATCAAACACAGCACCAGCATCAGAGACTAACGACCCAACAGCTGATGGTAATGGTGTATTGGCAAATGTAACAGAAATTGATTACACAAACCTTTCTTCAAGGGTCATCACAGTTGCAAGTTCAACCCAGACAGGTGGTACTTATAAGTTAGTTCTTACTGATTTGGTCCTAAACTCATCAGGTGGAACAACTGGTCCGTTCGAATATGTATATATATACGACGATTCTTCAACAAACGATGATTTGGTAGCAGTATTTGACTATGGTTCAGCTTTGACACTAAATGATGGTGATACTTTTACTATTGACTTTGATGCAACCACAGGAGTCTTAACACTCGCTTAATGGTTCACTCTGCCCATTTATGTGGGTAGTGATGAGTTATTAAACTCTTTATAAATTAATTTAAATATATTATGGCAGATGCAAAAATTACAGATTTAACAAACAAAACAACATTAGATGGAACAGAAAATGTGGTTATTGTTGATGACCCTTCGGGAACACCTATTACAAAAAAATCAACAATTCAAGATATTTCTAATCTAGCAACTGTAATAAATGCTCAAACTGGAACAGCCTATACCTTAGTATTAACAGATAATGCTAAACTGATAACCTTAACAAATGCTTCGGCTATTACATTAACAATTCCTACAAATGCTTCAGTTGCCTTTCCTGTTGGAACACAGATTGATTTAGTTCAAGGTGGTGCAGGAGCAGTTACAATCGCAGGAACAGGAGTTACTATAAATTCAAAAGATGGCAACCTAACTATCAATGGACAATATGTTGGTGTGTCTTTAGTCAAGACAGATACTGACACTTGGTTATTATTAGGTGATTTAACCGCATAATGGCTTTTACTTTAGGAATAATTGGATATAGCGGAGGAGCAAAACCTTTTGGGTTGTTTGGAGGAGGATATATTAGTGGTAATTCCAACTACACCGACAAATATACCTATTCGGATGACACTGTAGTTGCAGGAACAGTCTTAGGATTAGCAAGACAGAATCTAGCCGCTACAGGTAACACAATCGAGGGAATATTTGGTGGAGGGTATGGTAATTCTTACTCTGATTACACCGACAAATACACTTATTCTGGTGACACTGTAGTTGCAGGAACAGTGTTAGGGTTAGCAAGACGCGAACCAGCCGCCACTGGTAATTCTACCGAGGGAATATTTGGTGGAGGGTTTGATGGTTCATATACTAATCACACCGACAAATACACATATTCTGGTGATACTGTAGTTACAGGAACAGTCTTAGGATTAGCAAGAAATGGTATAGCCGCTACTGGTAACTCCACCGAGGGTATCTTTGGTGGAGGAAGCAATGATAATAATACTAACCACACTGACAAATACACTTATTCTAATAATAGCGTAGTAGCTGGAACAGTCTTAGGATTAGCAAGACAAAAATTAGCCGCTACTGGTAACTCCACCGAGGGAATATTTGGTGGAGGCTATAATACAACTGATTACACCGATAAATATACATATTCTAATAATAGCGTAGTTACAGGAACAGTCTTAGGATTAGCAAGATGGGCTCTAGCCGCTACTGGTAACTCCACCGAGGGTATCTTTGGTGGAGGGATTTCTACAACTGATTACACCGATAAATACACTTATTCTAATAATAGCGTTGTAGCAGGAACAGTGTTAGGGTTAGCAAGATATTTTTTACCCGCTTGCTCATCAACAGCAAATGGATTAGGTTAAAAACATTATGATTACAAAAAACCACAAAAAGAATACAAATTTCCAAATAGTCTATTTCTTAATAGGCAGTTGTTCAACACCAGACGGTGCTTATTCCTTACTATGCGACCTAAAAGAGGAAAGACAATCATCTATAAACGCTTATAAGGTTACTCAACTAAAAGATAAAGCAAAAGAGATAAGAGCTAATAAACTCTTAAAAGGAGATGAAGCGGATAAACTAGAGGGAGAAGCTGAACTATTAGAATTAAAAAACAACAAAAAACAAGGCGAAGAGTTATATAAGTCAGCAGTCAGCGAATTAGAATTTATAGATAAATGTATTGAAGAGCTACAGCCATTAAGAAAATATGCTGATTTACCAGAAATGGAAGCACACGAAGCGTCACAGCTAGGAGAATGGAGGGGTGAACTTCTTAGAAGAGCTGAAAATTATATGATTACCACTGGCGGAATACCACCAGACCATTTTGATACTATGAGAATGCACCCAGAGTTTAACTCTGTAATCTTGCCAAGAATAAATGAAATGAAAAAACTTATGCTTACAAAAGGAGGTTTAGGAGAATTACAAAAACAATTAGAAGTCAAGCCATTGGATAATTTAGTAAAATTATTAAAATAATATGTCATATCAAAGCTGGAGAATACAAAAAGAAGACGGGAGTTATTTACTCCAAGAAAATGGAAGCTATTTACTGCTTGATGCGTTATATGTCCAAATAGGGCTAGGTTCTTTTATATTAACTGGGAAAAATGTAATACTAGGTGTTGGTAAAAAAATGTTAATATCGGCTGGCTCTTTTTTGCTTACAGGAAAAGACATATTATTTGATCTTGGAAAGGGAATCATCGCAGGATTAGGTTCATTCGCTTTAACTGGAGAGAATATTCTAACACACATAGCGGTTTCAATAAAAACAGGTGTAGGTTCATTCATCTTAACAGGAAAAGATGTATCAATTGGAATTGTAATAAAAATGCTTGCAGGATTAGGAACATTTACTCTAACAGGTAAAGATTTAATATTTAAAATAGGTAGAGGAATAGTTGTTTCATACGGAACATTTGCAATAACAGGAAAAAGTGTTCTATTAAAGTTATCAATTTCAATGAAAGTAATTTATAGTTCATTTTCATTAGTAGGTAAAAAAATAAGATTTGCCTTTAATGGTATGTACACAGTATGGACTAACAAAACCAAAAATGTCGCAAATTGGATTAACAAATTAAAAAACTAATATGGCAACAATAATTCAAAACAAATGGGATAATGGACAAGCAGAAGATGTAAGAACAACATCGCTTAATCAGAATGCCCTATCACAAAACTTTGATACAATTACTGAACCACATAGACTTAATCCTATGGTCAGTAGTGTAGCAGAATCACCAACAGTTGTAGCAGATTCAGAAATGTCAGATGTTCTGATTGGGCAAGTTGCTGGGAATAACTATTATGTTGGAATAGGTTATGAGAGTCAATCTTCTTACCTAACAACCTTTTATACAAAAACAAATGTAAATGGAACATTTTCAAAACAAGCAGTTGGTAATTACGTATATAGTAAGGGTTCAGGTGTTGCTTATAAAAATCAAGTATATGCTGTAGAATATCAAGCAGGGTCTCCTTCTTATTACAATTTAATAAGATTTGATGGAGCTAATAGTGTTACCACAGTTGGATCAGCAACGGTTTCTTCTTCATCATCTACAGTTCTACAAGCTCATTGTTTTGTTCATCCAGAAGATAATATTTTATATATGTTAGTTGGAGATACAATTTCAAAATGGGATGGAACTACTTTTTCTACCGTTTCAACAATTTTACCAACAGGATTTAGTGTATCATCTGTAACTAATTATGGTACTTATTTGGCTATAACAATGAATTCTGATACAAATAGTTTAAGTCCAGTATGTTATTTATGGGGTAGAGATACTTCTATAAACACCTTACAAGAAACTATTGATTTAGGAGAAGGTAGTGTTGCTATTGTAGAAAATTTAAATAATAATTTAATATTTGTTATGTCTGTTGGAGGTTATGGTCAAACTGTTTTAGATGAAAGAATGATGATTAAAGAATATGCTGGTAATACTGTAGAAACATTGGTTAATCTTGTGGTTGGTGATTTAGTTGGTGATCCTTATTCATATAAAGCAAAAAGTGGAAATCATTTATATTTTGTAACAGCAAACTCTGATTGTATATGGTCTTTTGGAAAGAATAAAACAGGAAATTATGTATTAAATCAAAGTAGATTTATAATAAATGGAGATAAGGTAACTGGTTATACTTACCCTTATATTGGATCAATAGGAGGTCTTTCAATGATAGGAGATATAATATGGGTTGCTGGTTATCCTATGGCAGGTGGTGATTATATTATGATGAGAACATTATCAAATTCTGACGGTATTGCTTATGCAGGAACTTCAATATATAAAACAACTATCAATCCTAATATGCCAATAATAGATAGATATGATGAAAAACAATTAGAAGCAGTTCAGGTTTCATTTACTGGTTCAGGTGGAACTATACAAATAAAATATAGTGTAGATGGTTCAGAAATGAGTGCTTTAATACCAACTAGCGAGAATACTACAACTTTGGGAAAAGAAGATGTAATTATAATGACAAATGAAGATGGCGGAGAACCATTATTATCAGGCAGAGAATTTCAATTCCAAATAGAAAGTTATGGTGGAGTAAAAATTAAAGAACTTCGTTATAAATATACTAACTTAAATACAACGATATAATGGAAAACAAATTAACAAAACTAGAAAATGAAGTATTAAACTTAAAAAAAGAATTAAGCTCCTTTAAAGATTTATATTATAGAACAAATATGATAGACAAACAAGTATATAAACATAGTGCATACTTCAAAAATGATGTATATTTGCCGAGTAAGATAGCATTCTTTGGTGGTAATACTCCTGTATCCCAACAAACAGCGATTTCAAGTCCTTCAGGTGGTTCAACTATAGATAGCGAAGCAAGAACAGCAATAAACTCAATTATAACAAAATTACAAACCTTAAGATTAACAGCATAATAATATGAATAAACAAGAAGCATTAAATAACATAAGAACACAATTCGTGGCTAAGACCCAAGCACAAAGAGATGCTTTGGCTAGTATTAATAATAATTTTACTATAACATCTGACTCTCTTAAAAATAACCCACCAATTACTCCACCAATTACTCCTGACAATACAAATGTTAATGGTGTTACAGATACTGTAGCAAGTGGTATTGCTAGTAATTTAGATACTTTAACCAGAGAAAGAGATGCAAAGCAAAAAGCATTAGAAAACTCACAAGCAGATATAAAAAAACTAATGGGTGAATTAACTGGTAAAACTGCAGATACACAAACAGCAAATGAAACTGCAGGAGTAAATGCCGCCCAAGCAAAAGAATCAGAAACAGTAAAACAAATTGCTTCATTAAAAGCACAAGCAGACTCACTAAACAGAGAAGCACAAGCAATTCCAATACAAACTCAGAATCAATTTGCTAATTCTGGTGCAACAGATAGAGGTGTATCTCCTATTACAACTGCTAAACTAAGAGATAATGCATTAAAAGCCCTTTCATTAGGACAACAGGCAGATATAGCATCTGCTAAACTTACTGGTTCACAAATAGACTTACAGAATGCAAAAGATAAAGCCCAGCAAATAGTTGATCTAAAATATAATCCTATCTTACAAGAAATAAAAAATAAACAACAGCAATATGATTTTATTAAAGGTAACCTTTCAACCGCAGAAAAGAAAAGAGGTGAGGCTTTACAAGTTTCATTAAACAGAGAAGCAAATAAGATAAAAAAACAAAAGGAAGATGAAAGTAATCTAAATAAACTTAAAATAGAAGTTATTAAAGATTATCCACAAAAAGCTAATTTATTAGACAATGTAAAGACATATAGGGATGCTTTAGAAATAGCAACTAATATCGCTCAAACCACACCAAAGAAATCTACTCTAACAGAGGGACAGAAAAAAACACAAATATTTAATTCCTACAAAGACGTTTTCAAGCGTGGAGTAGTTGATTCAAAAGGAAACACAGTTATAGATAGTAATGGTTTCGTAACCCCAGAAGCTTGGAAAGAAATTATAAATAGTTATCCTGGTAGTAGGGCAGACTTTATAAGAAAGTATGGTTATTTACTTTATTCAAAGGATCTAGGTGCCTATGGATTAACCCAAACAGAGCAAAGGTTAATAAATGGTACACCTAGTTCGTCATCATCATCAGGTAGAACAGTTTAATTATGGCAACAAATTTAAAACAAATTTTAGGACAGATTACTGGTGCTAAAAAGAAACCTGCACTTGATTTCAAGGTGGGTGAAGGACTAACCCCAGAACAAAAGATAAAAGCAGAACAGATAGTAAGGAAACCTGCACCAGTTTTAAATAATAAACAAAGTAGTGCTTATTGGGGTAATTTAATTAAAACAGAATTCACACCAAGAACAAATGCAGTTCCTATAAGGAGATTATTTGCTAAAGAACCCACACTAACAAAAGCCCCACCAATAGCCACACAATTAGGTGGACTTGGTTTTAGGTTAATAGAAGCAGTTCCTAAGGCAGTTGCAACTATAGGTGGAGAGTTAAAAGCAGGTTTCAAACCAACAACAGTAAAAAGTAATATAGATTTAAGGAGGTTTGGTTTTGATAAACCCAATTATGTAACAGCTTCTAAGGAAGTAACAGACAGGATAAATAAAGGTGAAAACCCATTTATTGCAGGATTAAATGTACTATCTAATAAAAGTTTAGATGTAGCTTTTGGTGCATCATTGTTTGGTGATTTAGCTAAATTAAGTACAAGTATTTTATTAAGTGGTGGTCCTGAAGCGAAAATTGAAGCACAAAATGTTATAGATGCTTTCAAGTCAAAACAAAAGGAAGTATTTGCTAGATTAAAAAATGCACCATTAGATGTTAGGGAAAAAGCCCTAGCAGATATTTCTAATGCAAAAACTCAAGCCGAAAAAGTATTAAAAAAACTAGGGAAACCTAATTCTTTTGATAGGGCAAGAGTAAGTGCTTCTCGATATACTGAGTTAATAGGAAGACAAACAGAAGTAAAGGATTTAGGTAATTTCTTAAACCCAGACATAAATCTTAAAACACCAAAGATAACACCCGCACCAATAGGAACTAAACAACTACCAGGAACAAGAGATGTAAATAACACTCAACCATTTGGTCTTTCTATTAAAAAGGTGGAAAATGTTGGGAAATCTGAAACAGAACCTTTAATAAAAGAAGCTAAGAAATATAAAACTGCTGATGAGTTTGTGGAAAAAAATATAGATAATTATATTAAAACCACTAAAGAATATAAAGATTGGGCTAAAGGTAGTTCAAAAATTATTGAAGCGTATCACGGAACACCATACTCTTTTGATAAATTTGAAATAGGTAAAAAACAGGCTGGTGCTTATGACATAGATGGGATTTCTTTTGCTCCTGAAAAAAGATTAGCAGAACCATTTAGTAGGCAATATCCAGATTGGTATTATAGTAAAAAGAAAATTATAAACAAAAAATATCCAGAAGTATTTGAAATAAAAGATAAAATAAAACAGTTAGAAAATAATAAGAAAATTAGAAGTGTAGAAGCAATTAAAAAACGAAGAAAACCAATATATAACACAATAAAAAAGAGATGGGAAGATGAAAAAGATTGGTTATTTAACAATAATTTTGAAAAATTTAAAGAAGAGTATACCTTTCTGTTTGATGAACTTAAAAAACTAGATAAAGAATTAGAGAGAGCAAAAGCTAAAACAGATATTAATATTACTACGAAAGAAAAAAAAATCTTAGAAAGTTATAATAAAGAATTGCAAAAACTTAATGATTCTGTTAAAGGAAATATATATAAGGTGTATATTAAGGGTAATAACATAATAGATGAAATCGGTGAGGATCTTGGTTTTTCTTCTTTTAGGGATCACGCTCTTGCCGAATTAAGGGGAGATATACTAAGAATTAAAGATGCTGATACTGGTCAATATATTGGAGAAGAAATTATGGTAAATGACCCATCTCAAGTATTTATAGTTAATTCCCCTAAAAATATATCCAAATTAAAAGAAATCTGGGAAAAAGCTAATAAACCAGTATTGCCAAAGATTAAAAATCAATCATTGATTACAGAAGCTAAGAAATATAAAAGTGCAGATGAGTTTATAAAGGCACATAGAAAAAAAATACAACTCGAGAAGATTAACAAACTTAATCCGATAAAAGATAATTTTCATACAGGTATCAGATCTATTGATGATATAAAAACATTCAAAGAGGCTATTAAAGACCCCGAGTCCTTTGTATATCCTGATTTTAATAAAGAAACGGCAGAAAAGGCAACTAAAGATGGGAAAATTACAATTTACAGTTCTAAACCATTGGATAAAGAATTAGCCCAATTTGTTAGTCCATCTAAAATGAATGCTACTGATTATGCAGGTGGTAATACTGTATATTCAAAAAATGTAAACATAGATGATGTTGCTTGGATAAATGTCGATGAGGGTCAATTAGTTGGTAAAACAAAACCCCAACTCACAGACATCTGGAATAAAGCAAATAAAATTACCCCTGAAACTAACTTAATAAAAGAAGCTAAGAAGTATAAAACTGCGGATGAATTTACTAATTCATTATTTAAGGAAGGTTCAACACCATCGAGAAATAGTTCTAAACTAATAGAATTAACTAAAAACGGAAAAAAGGTAAAATCACAAACACTAACACTACTTCGTGGAACTTCTAATATTTCAAAGGAAAATCCAAAAGGAGGGTTGTGGTTTACTGAAAATGTATCTGAAGCAAAAACATACGGAGATAACATATATGTTGCAAAAGTAAAACTTGGAAAAACAAGAACATTTGATGATGTAGAAGATGCTTATTTCTCTTTAACTGGTAAAGAACTAACACAAAAACAAATAGATGGTGGGCAAAGAGTAGTTGAACCTTTATTAAAAAAAGAAGCACAAAAACAAGGTTTAGATAGTTTAGTATTAAAATATGGTGGTGTTGGAGATGGTGCGGGACAAAATCCACAAGTAGTTATATTTAATAATAAATTAATTATATCCAAAGCCAAATTAAATGATATATGGGAAAAAGAAAATAAAAAAGAACTTCCTAAAATAGCAACTCAAAAAACTACAACTGGAGCAAAAACCAAGAAGACAATAATAGAACAAACAACCCAAAAACCAGAAACATCTTTTACTCAAAGAATTAAAGATTTAGCTCGTGGGGCTAGAGAAGCTACAACCCTTACAAAAACCCAGATTAAAGCTACTCAAAATGAATTAACCAATATAATTAAAGAATCTAAACTTGGGTTGGCTGATAAGGGAAAGTTTTTATCATCTGTAAAGAATGTGCAGACGCCAGAACAACTAAACAAGATTATTCCTGAAGTGGAAACAAGGATTACAAAACTAGAAGAAGCATCAACAAAAAGAAACCTACTTTCACAAATAAAAAAAGAACTTAAAGCACCTATAACTAAAAAGGTGGGTTCAAACAAGATTTCAAAGTATAGCCCCAAAACCACTAAGTTATTGAAGGAATATAAGACTGGAACTACTTTATTATCTCCTGAAGGCTTAAAGATAAAAAAACTTCAAACCACAGCAGATTGGTACGAAAAACATCCTAATGAGTATTTACCCGAAAGTGTAGTTAAAGAATTAGAAGACTTAAATAAAAAGAATTTAAAATCTCTTACTATTCCCGAGTTAAAAACAGAATTAAAAAATATTCAATCCATAAAATCACAAGGTAAGACTTTTCAAAGAATAACCAGAGATAGAGAAATAATACAACGAATACAGAACATTGACAAGTTTAATGAAATTATTGATGCTGATAATGTAGATAAGGCAATAGTTCCTGAAACAAAAAACATAATACAAAGGGCTCTTACAAAAGCAAAGGTATTCAATCTTAATCTATTAAATAGTGATACGCTTTTTGATACACTAGACGAAACATCTAAGGCAAAACTAAACTCTGGCGAAATACACAGCTTCTTTCAAAATGCAGTAAATAAATCAAGGGATTTAGAAATTATATTAAACAAGAAAGATCTTAAAAACACACAAGAGTTACTAAATAAATACGAAATAGGAAAAGAATTAAACAAAAAAGAAACCTTTGATATAAATGGAAAACCCACAAAATTGACCAGAAACTCAATGATGGAAATTTATCTTGCAACATTTGACAAGGCTAAGCTTAATTCTGTTATTGTAGGTAATAAAATACCAGAAAAAGTCATTTCTAAAATAATATCTAAATTAACCAAAAACGAAAAAGCATTAGTTGAAGACATACTTAAATATCATAGCGATAAATACCCAGAAATAAATGAAGTATTTAAAAAGGTTAACTTTATGGATATGCCTAAAAATGAGGGTTATTCTCCTATGCACAAAGACCTAAAGTTCACAAAAGATAATGAAATAAACATAGCGAAAGATAACCTACAATATGCAAAGGCATCTGTTAAAAAGGGTTCTACAATAGAACGAAGTGGCTCTCTTGCACCTATAAAGTTAGACTTTATTGGAAATCTTGTTAATGATATTTCACAAGCGAATCATTATATTTCTTGGGAACTTCCAATAAAAGAAATAAACTCTACTCTTTCTGGGATAAAAGATTCTATTGTTTCAAAATATGGAAATGAATATTATGATGTATTAAGAGAATGGGTTAAAAAGGTTGCAGGTGATGGTAGATATGATACCACTGTGTTAGCAAGAGAACTCCTAAGGTTAAGAAGAGGGATTACAAAATCTCTTATTACGAACTTTATTACTCCATTAAAACAGACAATTTCTTTATCTTCGTTCTTAACAGAAATCAATGAATTAGACCTGTCGAAAGGTGTTTCAAAATACATATTACATAAAAAGCAATGGGATAATTTTTGGAGTAATGTTCCACAAATAGCAAACAGAAGTGAAACACTAACTCGTGATATAGGAGCAGTAAGTAAAAGTCGTTCAGCATTAAAGAAACTAAAAGGTAAAAAACCTATTAGTGAAGTAGGGGTAGCCCCAGTAAGATTGTTTGATAAACTTACTGTTCGTTCAGGAGCAACAGCTGTATATCTAAAAGCAATTAAAGATGGATTAAGCGAAGATGAAGCTATTAAAAAAACAATAGGAGTAGTTAGAAGAACACAGATTACTGGTGATATTAAGGATCTTGTGGGATTTCAAAGTGGTGGTGCTTTGGAAAAACTATTAACTATGTTCCAAAACCAGCCCAATAAATATTATAATATTATTTATCAAAACATTAGAGCCTACGCAAAAGGAAGAAATACTAAAATGGGGCTAGCAAGGGCTTTATTGTATGCTTGGATTATACCAACCTTCTTATATGAAGAGTTTAGCACAGGTGGAAAAGCAAAACCCAAAGACTTATTGCTATCAGAAATATTAGGTCCTGCAAATTATGTTTTAATTTTGGGTAACTTAATTCAATCTGCTAAAAGTGGTTTTAGTTATTCTGCTTCTCCAATTGAAGATATAGCAAAGAACTTAACTGACTCAATGAAAGACATAATTAAGGGAGATATATTAAAATCAATGGAAACATTGGGTGAATTGGCATTAAAAACACAGGGTGTTCCAGTTAATCAACCAAAAAGAACATATAAGGGTATTCAAGATATGATTACAGGAAAAACATCTGACTGGAGAAGGTTAATTTGGAGTAAATATTCCTTAAATGAAACCAAATATTCTCCTATAAAAGCTACTTATGAAAAAGCACAAAAATTAAAAGCAGAAGGAAAAGATAAAGAAGCGCAAGCATTAGTAGATAGTTTAAGTGAGGCTGGTTATAAACTTTACAAAGAATATAAATCATCTCTTAAGGCAAAAGAAACTAAACAAGGTAAAATAGATATACTCCCTAAATATAAGGAAATACAAAAGGTTAATAAAACTGACCCACAGAAAGCACAAGATATGGTAAATGCACTTACAGATAACGAATATAAATACTATCAATTAGTAAAGAAATCTAAACAAAAAGACGAATTATCAAAACAACCAATATTCAAATAATATGATTACATTAAAAGACATTAAAAATAACTGGTTAATTCTAGCATTTGTATTTGCTAGTATTGTTTGGTATGCCAATACAAATAATCGTATAAAAAATGTTGAAGCACAAGTCCAAGAGAATAAGACTGTTCTCCAAGTTGTTTATAAAATACAAATTGATTTAGCAACAATGAAAGCCGATATTAGTTACATTAAAGCAAATATGAAATAATATGATACATAAAGAAAAAATAAAAAGTGAAGACCCTAGATTAGCTAGACATATATATCATGATGACCGTTCTTGGAATTATAAACTAGATACTTCAAAGCTAGAGATAAAAGATGTAGAACATAAGCGTCTTATTCCTGTGCTTAATCAAGGGCAATTAGGAAGTTGCACTGGTAATGCAGGAATTGGTGCAATAAATACCAACCCATTTCAATTAAATAATAAAGTCTTTTCTCCAGATGAAGATGGTGCTATTAAATTATATTCAGATGCTACAAAGATAGATAGGTTTGGTGGTCATTACCCACCTAAAGATACAGGTTCTAGTGGTTTAGCAATAGCTAAGGTTCTTAAAAGTAATGAATTAATATCAGAATATAATCATACCTTTACCTTAAATGAC
>Ga0114934_10000794_pt1 | contig 20305 bp, 13 predicted proteins | sample 4SBtaG_2_FD_99695 | JGI IMG/M metagenome (GOLD analysis project Ga0114934, IMG submission 99695) | Deep subsurface microbial communities from Kolumbo volcano to uncover new lineages of life (NeLLi) - 4SBTROV10_white metaG | ecosystem: Environmental > Aquatic > Marine > Volcanic ...
AAAGCTGTTAAAAACACCCGGATTACTCGATTTCCTTATGAAAAATGGGTTTAATGTCAATAGCATTGGAAAATTCCCGGAAAATTCGCCTTTAATTTTTGCAGCAATAAAATACGCACCGGTCGATACACTGAAAAAAATTGTAAAAAATGGTGCCGATATTTTTGTAACCGATTCTTTTAGCCGTAATACGACTTTAAATACAGCCGTCGCTTACGAAAAAATTGATGCTCTAAAGTTTTTATTAGCAGCCGGTTGCTCTGCTAACGAAACAGACTGGACCAAGGAACCCATTATCTTAAAAGCTATTGATACTGATAATGATACAATAATTCAAGCCTTTATAGACAAGGGAGCAAATATAGAATTTATTACCTTTTTTGGACAAACGCCCTTAATGAGAGCCGTAGTAGGCAAAAAATATAATGCTGTAAAATGTTTGTTAAAAAATGGTGCAAATGTTAGTGCATCTGACAATTATGGTGAAACGCCACTTATTATCGCTGTAAAAGAAAAATCATTGCCAATTATTAAATATTTGATTGCCCACGGTGCAGAATATAAAATTTTATACAAAGGAAAGAATCTTGTTGATTTTGCAAAGTCGGAAAATTGTTCACTAGAAATTATCTCGTATCTTGAAAGTTTGAAAAAATAGAACCCTTATTTTATTCATAATTAGAGTTCAGACTCTTGACTTTATGGACAGATACTAATTAACCATTAATAATTAACAATTAACAATTTTTCCCAATCTATATTCTTGCTTTTGGTTCAATAGTGATTGGTGCAAAATTTTTTTCCGGAAATTTGTAATAACCTACTTGTGCAATCATAGCGGCATTATCCGTCGTAAATTTTGGTTTGGGGAGATAGGTGTTTAATTTGTATTTTTTACCGGTTTCCACAATCGTTTTTCTTAATTCGGAATTTGCTGATACACCACCGGCAATGCCAATATTTTTTATGTCTGTTTGTTGAATGGCTTTTACAAATTTGTCCATCAATATCTCAATAATAATTTTTTGTACCGATGCTGCCAAATCGTTTCTGTTTTCTTTAATAAAACCGGGATTCTCATGGACTCTGTCGCGTAAGAAATACAAAAACGAAGTTTTGAAACCGCTGTAACTGTAATTCAGGTCTGGAATTTTCGGTTTGGCAAAACGGAAAGCGTCAGGATTTCCGTGCTGTGCCAATTTATCTATTACAGGTCCGCCGGGATAGGGTAATCCCATCACTTTGGCACATTTGTCAAATGCTTCGCCGGCGGCATCATCTATCGTTGTTCCCAAGACCCGCATTTCTAAAGGTTTTTCAACCAATATTATCTGCGTATGACCACCGGAAACCAACAGACACAAAAAAGGAAATCCGGGTGGTGTGGTGTCATCATTTTGTTCACGAGCAAAAAGTGCTAAAACATGTGCTTGCAGGTGATTAACCGCAATGATTGGAATATTCAAAGCGATGGCCATACCTTTGGCAAATGATGTGCCTACTAATAACGAGCCGAGTAATCCGGGAGCTTGTGTAAAGGCAATGGCGTCCAAATCGTTTTTGTCTATTCCTGCCTCTTTTATAGCAACATCTACGACAGGAACAATATTCGACTGATGGGCTCTTGATGCTAACTCAGGTACCACGCCGCCATATTTCCTGTGGACTGCTTGCCCCGCAATAATATTGGACAGTATTTTACCATCACGGATTATTGCTGCCGAAGTATCATCACAAGAACTCTCTATGCCTAAAATCGTTATGCTCATTGTTGATAATTTGAAACAAATTTAGTATATTTTCATGTTAGCAGTTGCCGGTTTTTAATAAGTTTGCAAAAACTTAAATTGAGATGTATCAATTGGCTCGTTTTTTCTTATTCTTTTTCAATCCCGAAAAAGCCCATCATATTGCTTTTTGGTTTTTTAAACAACTGCAGCGCTGTCCGTTTTTATTAAAAATGGTATCAAAAAATTATCATAAATACGATAAACCGATTACGCTATTTGGTGTAAAATTTCCCAATCGTGTGGGACTTGCCGCCGGATTAGATAAAGATGCCGAAGTGTTTGATGCCCTCGGTGCATTAGGTTTTGGACATATTGAAATTGGCACCATTACCCCCAAAGGACAACCCGGCAATTCTCAACCACGATTATTTCGTTTGGTAAAAGACAAGGCACTGATTAACCGTATGGGCTTTAATAATTCCGGTATGACAGTAGCAAAACAACGCTTAGAGAAACGAAAAACAGAGGTTATCATCTGCGGAAATATTGGAAAAAATAAGGTAACTCCAAACGAGGAAGCTTTAAACGATTATGAAAAAGTATTTTTGGAATTATTTCCGGTTGTTGATTATTTTGTGGTGAATGTCAGTTCGCCTAACACGCCCAATTTAAGGGAACTACAAAACAAGGAACCGTTAAAACGCATTTTAAGCCGCTTAATGATAGTTAATAAACAACAAAATACATCCAAGCCCATTTTACTTAAGATTGCTCCTGATTTATCTTTTTCACAAATTGATGATGTGTTGGAAATTATCAAGGAGGTAGGCATCAACGGTATTGTTGCTACTAACACCACCATTGAACGAAGCCCGTTATCTACGGATAAGAAAATTGTTGAAAAACTTGGCGATGGCGGATTAAGTGGGAGACCACTAACAAAACGATCGACAGAAATTATTCGATATATTTCACAAAAAACAGGTGGAAAACTGCCTATTATTGGTGTTGGTGGCATTATGACCAAAGCTGATGCATTGGAAAAAATTCAAGCAGGCGCTTCATTAATCCAGCTATATACCGGTTTTATATATGGCGGTCCCGGACTGATAAAGAAAATCAATAAGCAAATTATAGAAAATCAATAAGATTTTTAATACAAACAAAACGATACTAATAAAATTCGTCCCTACTCAGGCGGGACTTTTTTGTTAGCGGTTTACTATAAGGTTTGTGTGGAGCATAGGGGAGTCGAACCCCTGACCTCGTGACTGCCAGTCACGCGCTCTAGCCAACTGAGCTAATGCCCCGTGGAGTCATCATGGTCAATAAGTGTTTGTTAGGAAATAAAGTTTACAGAATAGCCACAGTTTATTTAAGACTTTTATAACGATGAAAATAAGTAAAAGAACAAGTCAAAATGATAAGGTTATTTTTTAACAAGCACTAATTTGATGTCGATAAAGCAGTGAACCTGGAGGGAGTCGAACCCCCAACCTCCTGATCCGTAGTCAGGTGCACTATCCATTATGCTACAGGTCCAAGTTAATTTATTATCAAAGAGCAATAAAAAACAACACAAAATTACAATTATTTTAAATAATAACTTTATTTTTAACAAAAATTTATTTTGTGAAAATCTCAACAAAATCTATTCTCGTATTTATAACTGTACTTATAGTTGGCTTTCTGTTTTGGTATTTTAGTACCATTCTGATATATATTTTAATTGCAGGCATCATTTCATTAATGGGTAAACCTTTAATGGCTTTACTGGGAAAAGTAAAGTATAAAAAATATAAATTACCCGTATCTGTGCGTGCGCTTATTACGCTATCAATCTTTTGGGTTATTATCATTTATTTTTTTAAAATTATGTTGCCAATTGTTGTTTATCAGGCAAATCAGTTTTCTGAAATTGATATGACTCAAATTGAAAATAGCATACAACCAAGTGTTAATGAATTGGGAAAAATGATACATCAGCAGAATCTTTTGGAAGAACAAAAAGTGTCAGAATATGTCTCTGAGAAGGTTACCGAATTTTTAAATGTTTCTAATTTGTCATCATTCTTTTCATTTATTTATAGTATGCTAGGGAATGTTTTTATCGCTGCATTTTCTATTACCTTTATTGTGTTTTTCTTTCTGATGGATGATGAAATGTTTTATCGAATTATTTTGTTTTTTGTGCCGGATAAATATGATGAACGATTTTTAAAGGTACTAAATGAAATTCAGCAATTATTATCCCGTTATTTTGTGGGAATAGGAATAGAATCATTTTTAGTCGCAATATTGCGGGTGTTAGCATTTCATTTTATATTAGGCATGTCGTTTTCTAATAGTTTGGTAATTGGTATTTTTAGCGGGATTATTAATGTAGTTCCTTTTGTAGGACCAATTATTGGTACCACTTTTTCGGTCTTGTTTACGATTGTTATTAGTTTTAATGCGCCGTTGCCATATGCACTTGGGTATGAAATATTATTTGTCACAATTATCTATTTAGCTGTTCAACTTATTGATAACTTTTTATTTCAACCCTATATATATTCAAAAAGTGTGAAAGCACATCCTTTGGAAGTATTTTTAGTTATTCTAATGGCCGGGAGTGTTGCCGGTATTCCCGGAATGATTTTAGGTATCCCTGTTTACACAGCTTTGCGCGTAATAGCAAATGAGTTTTTTTCAAGATTTAAAGTTGTTAGGGAGATAACACATAATTTGAATAAATAATTTAAGGGGAGTTCTAAAAATTAGTTTGCATCAAGATTTTCAGGATTTTTTATAGCCAAAGAAAATTTATGTAATAATTCCACTAATAGTTATGAATTAATAATTGTTAATTATCAATTATTATATACTATCTTTGTTTCTTGAAAAAAAGTAATTATTAGAATTCCCCTTTATGTTGGATTATTATCATTTTTATTACTTTTGTAGCCAATGAAAAAGCTTTTTCTATTCATATTGACCCTATTTGTCTCCGTATTTTTATATTCGCAAACGCAAGTTGAATTTTATGCGGACTCAACAGTGGTCTGTTATGGCTTCCCTGTCCATTTTGTCGATTCTACACTGGCAGATACCATTGTCAGTTGGTTTTGGGACTTTGGTGATGGTGATACTTCCACACTTCAAAATCCGGTTCACAATTATGATACAGCAGGTGTGTTTTCAGTAATGCTGATTGTTACGGACACTACACCGGTGAATGACACATTGATTAAAACAGATTATATAACCGTAAGAGATACACCTGTAGCTAATTTTATTGTTGATGCCACCACGCTTTATCCCTCATTTTACTATGTTTTTGTTGCTGATTCATCACCTACATATCATCTTTCATGGAATTTTAACGGGACCCTATTATCTGATACTGATAGAGAAATGTATCATATTTTTCAGACAGAAGGAGAAAAGCAAGTTTCTTTAATAGTGGATAATGGTGCCGCAGGACAATGCGTAGATACTGCTTTTCAAACGATTGATGTACGCGATTCTATCAATGTTCCCAATGTATTTACGCCCAATGGGGATGGGACAAATGATTATTTTACGATAAAGACTAATGGCGTCACTACCTATAAATTGGATATCTATAATCGTTGGGGGGCTATTATCTACGAATTTGAAGGAAAACGAATCCTGTGGGATGGTTATTCATCAGCAGGTGTATGGCTTGAGACTGGTACCTATTTTTATGTACTGACATCTGAAGATGGTACTTATTCTAAGCACGGTTTTGTATTTTTGGTTCGTTAGAGTCTTTCTGTCAATGAAAAAACAATTTAAAACTTTTTTGATTAGTCGTACCGATAATTTGGGCGATGTGGTATTATCATTGCCTTTGGTAACGATATTAAAAAATTTTTATCCTGAAGCACATATTATTTTTTTAGGAAAATCTTACACCAAACCAATTTTACAATTATCGGAACATATTGATGAAATACTCTGTTGGGACGACTTGAAAACTAAACCGGATTCAGAATTGGTTTCATTCTTTGCAGAAAAAAATATTGATGTTGCAATTCATGTTTTCCCGGATAAACGAATTGCCCATATTTTTAAAATGGCAAAGATAAAAATGCGTATCGGAACAACCCATCGTTTATTTCATTGGACAACCTGTAATAAAAAAGTCCGTTTTTCACGCAAAAAATCAAACTTGCATGAGGCACAACTTAATCTGAAATTGCTAAAGCCCCTTAAATTAAAGACAAAATATAGTTTGCCGGAATTAACCTCTCTTTATGGAATTAAAGCGCCGCAAATTGCTGAAGAAGAAAAGATTGTTTATTTTCCTGACAAAAAAATCAATATTGATGATTTGACAGATAACAATAAAATTAATTTGGTGCTTCATCCTAAAACTAAAGGGAGTGCAAGGGAGTGGGGAATGGAGAATTTTGGTAAGTTGATAGATGGTTTATCAAAGGAAAAATTCAAGATATTTATTTCAGGAACTAAAGCAGATGGCGAATTGATGCGTGATTTTCTGTATGATTATCAAGATATGGTTACCGATGTTACCGGTAGATTTACTTTGGAGCAGTTTATATATTTTCTTTCCGGAACAGACGGGTTAATTGCTGCTAGTACGGGCCCATTGCATATTGCGGCGATGCTTGGAAAGTTTGTGGTAGGCATTTATGCCCCTATGCGTCCTATTTTCCCTAGGCGTTGGGCACCGCTTGGCAGTAATGCATATTTTTTGGTAAACAATAAACCGTGTAATAAGTGTAAAAACACAAAAAACTGTGAGTGTATCAAAGACATTACGCCTGAGCGGGTTAAAGAAATGATTGATAAATTATTATTTCATTCGTTTCTGTGATAATTTTTATTTTATTATTTTGGAAAAGAATATCCTATTCCAATAGAAAGTAAACTAAAAGATGGTTTGCTGCCTGTTAATTCATTAAGTCCATAAATAAATGTATTACCTATGGCTAATTCTGTTAAATCGCTGGAGCCAAAAGCTAAAATAGAAGTAGCTGCAAAGCCCACTTTGAAGAATACGCCTCCGGTTGGTTTCTGGAAACGGTAGTGCATACTAAATGTACTTGTTGGCACGCCATAGTATTTTGTTTTTTCGTCATTATTGGAATAGTAACTTCCATAATATCCTGACCAACCTATTCCCATTTCGAATAAGTGTTTAGAACGACCAGCCAAAAAAACAACTTCAAAACTGCCATTGGCAATAGTTAGGTCGTCATACTTTTTGAATTTGGAATAAAAGCTACCTAATTTTGTGCCAATGTTTATTATTCCATTTTTGGTCCAGATGTGTTCGTAGTTTAATGATAATGGTATGGCCTGACCTAAAATTCCGACAAATACGCTGTTTCTGCTAAATGGTTGTCCTTTAACTCTTTTTGCAGTTTCTGTACCCGATGTCTGTGCTTTTAGCATTAAAGTTCCAAGCATTAAGATTAGAACTATTTGTAGTGTTTTTCTCATTGAGAAAAAATTATAATAATAATACAAAGATAATAAAATTTGAAAATAGATTACTATTTTCTAAAAGTATCAAAAATCAAAGACTTTTTATTTTTCGGTATTTACAATCCAAAAATTCCAGTACATTTGTCGTAATAAAATTAATGTTATGTCCTTATCATCTCTTACGGCTGTTAGTCCTATTGACGGACGATATTACAATAAGACTGTTGATTTGTCGGCTTATTTTTCGGAGCATGCCCTGTTTCGCTATCGTGTGATGGTGGAAGTAGAGTATTTTATTGCTTTGTGTCAAATACCTTTGCCTGCATTGAAAGATGTGAAACCGGCAAATTTTCCAAAATTGCGAAAAATATATACACGGTTTCCGTTACAAAATTCAAAAAAAATAAAAGAGATTGAAAAGGTTACAAATCACGATGTTAAAGCGGTGGAATATTTTCTGAAGGAAATATTTGACGATATGGGACTCCGGCGATTTAAGGAGTTTTTGCATTTTGGACTCACCTCGCAAGATATCAACAATACGGCCTTTCCGTTGATGATGAAAGCAGCTTTGGAAACGGTTTATTTGCCTAATTTGAAAAAACTGATAACTGCCATTGATGAACGGGCAAAGAAATGGGATAAGTTTCCCTTATTGGCACATACGCATGGTCAGCCGGCGTCGCCTACGAGATTGGGTAAGGAGATGGCTGTGTTTTCTACCCGATTAAAAAATCAACTGGATTTACTTAAAAAAATTCCTATAGGTGCAAAATTTGGGGGTGCTACAGGTAATCTCAATGCGCATGTAGTAGCTTATCCGTCAGTTGATTGGCAGGTGTTTTCCGATAAATTTATTAATCGTTTGGGGTTGATGCGTCTATCGCCTACCACACAAATTGAGCATTATGATTATTTGGCGGCATTATTTGATGCCATGAAGCGTATCAATACTATCTTACTGGATTTTAGCCGTGATATGTGGTTATATGTTTCCATGGCATATTTTAAACAAAAAATTAAAAAAGGGGAGGTGGGGTCTTCCACCATGCCACATAAAGTGAATCCGATTGATTTTGAGAATGCCGAAGGTAATATTGGAATTGCCAATGCTTTGTTTGAACACCTTGCCGCTAAGTTGCCTGTTTCCCGCTTGCAACGCGATTTGTCTGATTCTACGGTAATTCGTAATGTAGGTGTCCCGATAGCACATACGATGATTGCTTTTTCTTCGTTATTGAAAGGTATTGATAAATTAATTGTAAATAAGGAAAAGTTGTTATCTGATTTAGAAAATAATTGGGCAGTAGTAGCAGAGGCTATTCAAACAATTTTGCGTCGTGAGGGCGTGCCAAAACCGTATGAGCTCTTGAAAGAATTGACCCGTAAAAATGAAAAGATGACAAAAGAAAAAGTTTTTCAATTTGTTGATTCATTGCAAGTTACTGAAAAAGTAAAAAGAGAATTAAAAGCGATTACGCCATTTAATTATGTTGGAATTTAATTCATGGTTTAGGATAAACTATTAACAAGATATTAGAATGTTTAAAAATATTTTTAAGATTTTACGATTAGTATCAAAATATTGGCGGTATATCGCTATGTCTATTTCGTCAAATTTCTTGGCAGTATTTTTTTCATTATTTTCTATCACAATGGCAATGCCTTTTTTGAGCATTTTATTTGAGAAGCAACAGATGGTCATGGAAAGGGTGCCATTTGATTTTTCGACCCATGCCTTGCACCAAAATTTTAATTATTTTCTTAGCCAATTGATTTTGAATAAAGGGAATAATACGGCTTTGGCCGTCGTCAGTCTTTTTATTATTATAACATCATTATTTAAAGCATTTTTCACCTATTTCTCGATTCATTTTATTTCGCCTGTCAGAAATCGTGTTATCGAAGATATTAGAAATAAATTATTTTCTAAAGTCCTTTCACTGCCGTTGTCGTATTATTCAAATGAGAAAAAAGGTGATATTATTTCGCGTATGACCAATGATGTGAAAGAAGTGGAGATTTCTGTTGTTAGTTCATTACAAATGATATTTTTACATCCTATCACTATTTTAGTTTACTTGGGTAGTTTGATATGGATTAGTCCGCGGCTTACAATCATTGTTTTGGTCGTTATACCTTTTGTTGGTATTGTTCTCGGTAGAATAGGGAAGGTATTGAAAAAACAGTCGAGACAGGGTATGCGTCGTATTGGTGGCTTGGTAACGATTATGGACGAAACACTCTTTGGATTGCGAATAATTAAGGCTTTTAATGCAGAAAAGAAAGTGCAAACATATTTTAATAACTCAAATAGATTATATACTCGTTTGATGACTAATTTGTTTCGGCGCCGATCGTCAGCCAGTCCGATAACGGAGTTTCTGGGGTCCGTTATTTTGGTTTCCATTATGTGGTATGGTGCATCCTTGGTTTTGGGGCATCAAAGCACTTTAACTGCTGAAACTTTTATTGCCTATATTTTAATTTTTTCACAAATTATTTCACCGGCTAAAGGATTGTCAACAGCCTACTATAATATTCAGAATGGGTTAGCTTCAATGGATCGAATTAATGAGGTAATGAATGCGGATATTAAAATATTAGAGAAAAAAGATGCCATTCCGGTAAAAGAATTTAAAGACGCTATTAGTTATCAAAATGTAAGCTTCAAATATAATCGGGACTTTGTCATAAAGCATATAGATTTGAAAGTTAAAAAAGGACAAATGATAGCGCTGGTAGGACAGTCAGGTTCAGGAAAATCAACACTTGTTGATTTGCTACCTCGTTTTTTTGATATTACCGAAGGTCAAATTTTATTGGATGGAAAACCCATTACAGACTACAAAATAAAAGATTACCGTTCTTTATTTGGTATTGTTAATCAGGAACCGATTTTGTTTAATGATACTTTTTTTAATAATATAGCATTTGGCGAATATAAAGCTAAACTTGAAGATGTGAAAAGAGCTGCTAAAATTGCCAATGCCTATGATTTTATTATGCAGTATCCTAATCATTTTTATACCAATATAGGAGATAGAGGAAATAAATTGTCAGGTGGTCAAAGACAGCGAATAAGTATTGCCCGTGCTGTTTTGAAAAATCCACCGATATTAATTCTTGACGAAGCCACTTCTTCGTTGGATTCCGAAAGTGAGAAATTGGTGCAAGAAGCATTAGATAAGTTAATGGAGAATCGTACTTCTTTAGTAGTAGCACACCGGTTGAGTACTATTTTTAATGCCGATGAAATTATCGTACTTCACGAAGGTCAGATTGTGGAACGCGGAAAACATATGGATTTACTTGCTTTAAATGGATACTATAAAAAGCTCTACGACCTACAATTATTTTCGTAAAGTCCAATAAACCAAAGCAATTTTCAACTGCTACATCCAAAAGCAGGAATATTTTGTAAACCCATAATTTAATTTATGATTTAATTATCTTTATGAAAAAAAACTTAACTTTGTAAAGTTTAACAGATAAAATATAAAAATGAAAAATTTATTTATTATTTTAGAATCGGTTTCTGTTGTCATAATTTTAATTGGTGTTTTATTTAAAATAAATCATTGGACTGGTGATAATTTCATATTACTAATTGGTGCTGGAATATTTGTTTTAATAAATTTATTATGGTTTATTAAATATATTTCTAATAAATCTAAAAATAAAGTGGAATAGTGAATATATACTAAATTGTAATCTTTCCCGAACACTTTTCCTAACGGCTCAAGTCAGACAGTTGCTATAAGAAACGCTATGGCTTACAATTATTTTCGTAAAATCAATATTTTTTAATTCGTATTTTCAGATTTTTTCTATTTTTGAAGAAATTTAAAAATATTCTATATGCAATCACACGAAATTGACTACAAAATTGGTGGACACGATATTCAATATGTAGAAATTGAATTAGATCCGCAAGAAACAGTAATAGCAGAAGCCGGAGCCATGTTTTATATGGAACAAGGTATTGATTTTGAAACAAAATTAGGCGATGGCAGTGACCCTGACCAAGGCGTAATGGGCAAGCTTTGGTCTGCAGCAAAACGCAAAATTACCGGTGAGTCATTATTTATGACACATTTTACCAATAGGGGACAGGGAAAACAACATGTGTCGTTTGCGGCACCATATCCCGGAACGATTGTACCTGTTGATTTAAGCAAAATGAATAATCAAATTATTTTACAAAAAGATGCTTTCTTGTGTGCCGCATTGGGAACAAAAGTTTCTATTGCATTTACTAAAAAGTTAGGCGCTGCCTTTTTTGGCGGAGAGGGTTTTATCCTTGAAAAATTAGAAGGGGATGGCATGGCATTTATTCATGCCGGCGGAACGGTTGTAGAGCGGCAATTAAACAATGAGACTTTGCGTGTAGATACCGGCTGTTTAGTTGGGTTTGAACCTTCTATTGAATATGCTATTGAGCGTTCAGGTAATTTGAAGTCTATGGTTTTTGGTGGCGAAGGCATTTTCTTGGCAACATTACGAGGGACAGGTAAAATATGGTTGCAATCAATGCCTATTCGTAAACTAATTCAACAAATAGCACCTATGAGTGGAAACTCCGGCAAAGGATCAAGTTCTTTACTTGGTAATTTTATGGAATCGTAGTGACTTTTCCCACTTCCTATAATTAATAAAGTTGGTTTATCAAAGGTTGTACATAAGTAAAAAGTATTTACCTGAAAAGGGATTATTTTTCAACTTTTTCCCCATTGATATATAATGGACCGTAGTTGATTTTTGAAAACTGGTCACTTGATCCGATAACCTTAAATTCGGTACGACGATTTTTTGCTCTACCTTCGGGATTGTCTGATCCATCTTTATGGGTGTTTGGGGCAATGGGGGCGGATTCTCCATAACCTTTGGCTGTTAATCTTTTTGGGTCAATTCCTTTTTCTTGTGTTAAATAATTAACCACACTCTCAGCCCGTTTTTGGGATAATTTTTTATTGTAGCTGTCATTACCTTTACTATCGGTGTGGGAACTAATCTCAACAATCAATTTGGGATTGTCACGCAAAATAGGATAAAGCGTACTGTCAATCGTTTGTTTGGCTTGTTCGGTTAAATCCCATTTATTAAATTCATAATAGATATTTTTCAAGACAATGGCTTGCATTGGGATTTTCTTTAATGGTATATCTTTTGTTAATGTATCGGATTGTTTTATATCGGTAGTTGATAAAGTAGCAATGCCGTTAAAATAACCATCTTTTTCAGCAACAATACGGTAGTAATTGCCTTGCTCCAAATGAAAATCATAATAACCGTCTTTTTTTGCAGTCGTTGATTTGATAAGATAATTAGTTGATTCCCCATTTTGAAATGTTATCAAATATAAGCTTACTTTGGCAGAATCCAAATAGATGATGGAATCGGTCTGGTTGCCGGTAACGGAAAAGGTTTTGGATGTACTATCGGTTGAGGAAAATTGAATAGAATCGTTATTGACTAACATGGTTGAATCTTTGGGTAGAGTGTCATTAACTAATTGCGACGGATTTAGGATTCTATTAATCGTGTCTTTGTTCGTAGAAGTATATTTTGTAAAAATATTGCCTTTTACCATTATATGGATATATTGTGTCCATCGGAAGTTATATAAGTCATCACAGCAGGTAGCACTTTGAAGAGGCGTTCCACCTTTACGGTTGGAAGTAAAAAATCCTGATTCTCGATTTTTACTAATGGTGAAATATAAATCATCGGCTTCAGAGTTGATGGGATAACCGACATTGACAGGCGGTGTCCATTTTCTTAATTCTCCTGTAGATTTAAATATATCCAACCCGCCTAATCCCGGATATCCATCAGAGCTAAAATAAAGCGAATGTGTTTCCATATCAAAATAAGGGGTCATTTCATTCCCAATGGTATTTATTTTACTACCAATTTTTTTTGGTTTTGAGTATTTATCTCTATGGGCATCATATAAAAAATACCAAATGTCATTTTCGCCTTTTCCTCCGGGGCGGTCGGTAACAAAATAAACAACTTCAAGATTCTTTTTCGATTCAATGCCTACTGTTGGTTGTGTGGTGGTATAAAACGGATCATTAATGGGAGGGGCAAGTTTTATTGGTTCTGACCAAGTGCGACCGGTTTTTTTGCTGACAAAAATCTGACTGATAATCTTTCCTGCTTTATTTTTTGTCGTTTTCGTAAAATAAAAACGATTGCCATCTGGCGAAAAACTACCATTGGCAACATTCGTTTTAGGGTCATTAAACGGCCCATAAAATTCACCGGATGTTTTCCAATTACCATCTTTACCAGTCGCTACATAGAACTTACGAACAGGAATTTTTACCGAAGTATCATTTAAGTTATAAGATTCTATCTTGTTAGTTCTAAGAGAAGAATACAGCAATTTATTGTTTGATAATGATACGGGCGATGCTTCTATGTGGGCTTTGTTTACCGATGTGTCTAAATGAAAGATAATCACTTTTAGGGCAGAATCTCTAATAGCTTTTGCTTGATTGCAACCGGAAATCGAAACCCTTGTCATTTTTTTGAAATATCTTTCATTTTTTATGTTTATAGATCTTGATTCTTTTTTGAACTGTGTAAATGCTGCCAATGCTTTTTTATATTTTCCTTGTTGCATTAACATTCGACCGGAATAAAAAAGCGCTGTGATATATTTTGATTTGTTTTCTTCATAAACTTTATCATATAGTGCCTGAGCATTTTCGTAATCTCTAGCTTTGCGATAGCATTCAGCTAAGCGGAATGAAATTTTTAAATTATTGGGATTGTCAGTCAAAAAAGTTTGATAAAGATTAATTGCTGAATAAATATCACCCATCTTTTCAGCAGTATGAGCCATCTTTTTAACATGTCCCGGCGAAGCATATTTTTTCTTGCCCTGAGAGAAACCGGAAAGGGTAAATCCGATAAAGAAAAATGAAAATATATAAATTTTAATAACGGTCACAAGGCAGGGTTATTTTATTAATAAATGATGCCATATTAGTATATATCAGACTAAATTCCAAAGCACCTTTTCCATTAGTCGCTAATTTCAAATGCGATACATTATAGTCATAACTCATTCCGACATCAAAGTTTTTAAATCTAAGTCCAATGATGCCGATGGCAGCATCCATACGGAGGTTAAAACCATCGCGATACAACAAGCCACCATAAATAGACTTAATATTTAATCCGTTTTTTTTAATTTTTAAGTCAGCATTTGAACCAAGAAGAAATTCATTAGCATTTTTTTGTAGCATGTAAATTAAATGTGGTTCCAGTGTCCATTTTTTATTTAGCAGGTATTGTCCACCGCCATATAGAACCGTCCGTAAAGGCTGATGATTAGCATCATTAAGAAAGCTTTGTTTGGGGTTGTTTAGATGGAAAACAGAAATTGCTGCTAAGGGTTTTAGTTTTCCAAATTCACCGTTCCATGCGCCACCAATATTGAAGTCCAAATAGGAGAGTTGATCGTTTAAATTATTTTCTTCCGATGGAAAATTTTCATTAAAATGACCAATGCCCGGATCATATTGGTCAGGGAAAGTTAAACCGTCTTTACTGAAATTACTAAAAACATAGCCGGGTTGAATACCGATATGAATTTCATTATTGCCAATGAGTTTATGATATGCTAATGATAAATAAATTTTATTAACCGTTAAGTGAGCATAGCCGGAATTGTCATTTACAATATAAATACCACCACCAAAATCTTGATAAAATAATTGAAATTTTCTATCGTAGCCTACCGATACCGTATTATATGGTACGGCAACAGATCGCCATTGCGTTCTATAATTATTGCTAACTCGCCAATCACCTGTAAAAAGACCGGTAAATGAAGGCGAAACCGAAAGGGGCGAATTGTAAAACTGGGAAAAATGAATATCTTGTCCGTAAATATTACTTAAACTAACTGTAAATGTAGCTGTTAGCCATAAAATAAATATCTTTTTCACCCATTTCATAAGTAGGAGCAAAGGTAATAAAAATATTTAAAGAGTGTTATATGTAGAAAGTTTTGTAATTTCGTGATGTCAATTTTATTTAAATGAATTTAAAAAGACTTTATTTTATATTTGTGTTTACCCTTGTCTTTCAATGGTCAAATGCACAAGTAACGGCTAATTTTTCAGTAAGTGATTCAACAGGATGTGACCCATTTACGGTAGCATTTACAGATTTGTCAACGGGCAATATTGCTTCGTGGCAGTGGTTGTTTAGTGATGGACAATCGTCGGTTATGCAAAATCCAACGATGACCTTTGTTGGCGCCGGCTTTTATTCCGTTACGCTTATTGTAACCGAATCAGGCACTGGTAATAAAGATACTTTGTTGGTGCAAAATTTGATTCATGTCGTTGCTTCTCCGCACGCATCATTTCAGGTGGGGGCTAATAATATGGGCTGTGTTCCGTTAGATGTAACATTTACTGATTTATCAACCAGTAGTGATGGTAATATTACACAGTGGTCATGGGATATGGGCGATGGTAATATTTTGACTACACAAAATCCTTCACATACTTATTTATCTCCCGGTATTTATAGTATATATTTACAGGTTACAAATGAATATGGTTGTGTCGATGATACGACTGTTAGTAATGCTGTTCATGCTTCAACGGTTCCCGATGTTCAAATTGGTGCTGATATTACACAATATTGTTCTGTTCCTGTGGATATTCATTTTACGAATAATTCAACCGGTAGTGCAACGCAAACAGATTTTTCATGGAATTTTGGCGATGGCAACACTTCTACCAATGAAAATCCGGTTAATACTTATACGAATTTAGGTGATTATGATGTAATTTTATCAGTAACGGATGAATATGGATGTTCCAATACAGATACATTCCCCGCATTTATTCATCTAAACCAAATTGTAGCTGATTTTTCTTATTTTTCTGATGCTACTTCTCTAGATACGGTTTGTTTGGGTGATGTAGTTAATTTTGTTAACAACTCCGGTATTTATTGTAATTGGTATTTTGGTGATGGGACAAGTATGATAAATGTTTCGGTTGATTCCGTACAACATATTTATAACCAACCCGGAAATTATACCGTTACCTTAATAGCTGCCCCGGGAGATATTTGTGCTGATACTATCTCGAAAGATATTTATGTACAGCAAGTTACAGCATCATTTATGGCGGATCAGACAACCGATTGTAAAGTGCCGTTTACTGTTAATTTTACTGACCAATCTTCTTCAAATGTGGTTCAATGGAATTGGCATTTTGGTGATGGACAATCTTCTACACAACAAAATCCGTCAAATACTTACAATAGTTTTGGTGACTATGGTGTTAATCTCTCAGTAACAACAGCCGCAGGTTGTTCTATCGGGATAAATTTGCAAAATTATATACAAATCCATCCACCTACAGCAAATTTTATTGTTGATCCTTCTAATGGTGGTTGTGTTCCAATCACTTTAACTTTTACTGATAATAGTACCTCATCATCGCCTGTTAGCAATTGGCAATGGTCTTTTCAGGGAGGAAGTCCGGCATCCGGATCGGGAAATACAACAACATCAACTTATAATAATGAAGGCGCTTTTGCTGTAACATTAACCATTACAAACGATTCTAATTGTACCGCAACTGTAACGGATAGCGTTTATTTGGGAAGCCATCAAGTGCCGGGTTTTACGCTTTCAGAAGATACTGTTTGTGCTTCTGATACGATGAGCTTTTCTAATTTATCACAAGATACTTCAATAATACAAAATTATAATTGGCAATTTTCTACAGACTTTCAACCCCAAGGACTTTATGTTTATGAAGATGGCATAGCTTCTGATACAGGCTTTACCAATATTCAGTTAGTTACAAATAATAATGGTTGTAAGGATACCTTGAATATAGATTCAGCACTTTATGTTTATGGTCCAATTGTAGCACATATTACACCTACATTTAATTGTGACTCACCATATACTGTTATTTTTGAAGCAAACATTATTGATGGCGAGAATTGGGATTGGGATTTTGGAGATGGCAATACAATAATAGCATCTACACAAGATTCTGTAGTACATACTTATGCAAATACCGGTAGCTATTGGGTAAAAGTTAATGCTCACAATAGTGCGCATGGTTGTGATTTTATAGATAGTGTTCAGATACGGGTAACTAATATTCAGGCTGTATTAAATATGCCACATGAAAATTGTAGCGGTGATACCGTATTATTAAATGGAACTAATTCAGTGGATGGAAACACTTATTATTTTGATTTTGGTGATGGGGCAAATTTAGGGTGGGGAACAACGCCTTATAATATTCACAATTATGGTGCCGGAACTTTTATTGTTACCTTTATTGCACAAGATATTCATGCTTGTACCGATACCATTATTGATACGCTACTTTCTTCAAATCCGGTAGCTCAAATTATAGTTGATACGGCGAGTGGTTGCGGTCCTTTAACTACGACGCTTTCGGGAGACTCATCTGCTTCGGTTTTTGGCGTATCTTCTTATTATTGGTATTTCCCTGATAATGGCACCAGTTCTCATGATTCGGCTTTAACTCATATCTTTTCAAACGAAGGTGTTTATAATGTGCAATTGACGGTATATGATAGTATTGGATGTCATAATACGGTTTCGCAACCCATTCATGTCTATGATGCACATGCACAAATTATTCCTGAAGATACTACGCTTTGTGTGGGGATTCCGGTATCATTTTATGGCAGTGATACGATATATGATTATCAATGGAATTTTGGTAATGGACAAACAAGTGGGTTAGATACCGTTTCGGTAACTTATAATAATGATACTGCCTATACGGTTCAATTAATAGCTACAGATAGCCATGGTTGTATAGATACTGCATATCAACAGGTGGCAGTGCAAGGAGTTGATGTTATGTTGAATGTAATTGATTCAAATATTGCTTGCTATGTGACGATACCATTGACATCACAATATTTAGAGAATCAAACTGATACGGCTTATGCTGCCCAGTGGTTGTGGAATTTTGGCGATGGGGTTGTTTCAACTAATTATTCACCGGGACATTATTATTCCCATCCTGGTATCTTTACTGTTTCATTGCAAGCGACTACAAGTTTTGGCTGTGTAGATAAGGATTCTGTCATGTTTAATGTTTTTGGTCCTTATGCTGTGATGGATTTTCCTTATGATACGCTTTGTAAGGGTGAATCATTCACAATTTCATTAAATGATACAATGAATGTGGTAGATATTAATGGTACTTTCGGAGATGGCAATGCTTTTACATCAGTGCCTTACACTTATGCTTATGCTTCATCAGGGATGATGAATATTGATATTAATTTGTTTTCCGAAACTTCGCATCAATGTGGCTTAACATTGCATGACAGTGTCGAAGTTGTTCAAGTAGATGCTTATTTTCAGGTCGATGATATCAATAATGATACAGCGCATTGTTCTCCATTGACTGTCGATTTCACGAATAATTCTCAAGGTGCTAATGCTTGGGAATGGAATTTTGGTGATGGTCAAACTTATTCGGGACAAACACCGCCTTCGCATACTTTTACAAATCCAAATGTACAAGACCAAATTTATACGATTCAATTAGCAATTGCAGATCAAAACGGTTGTGCTGATACCACAACGCATCAAGTAATTGTTTATGGAACACCGGAAATTAATGTGTCGGATAATAAATTTATCTGTAAGGGCGATTCGGTTAATCTTTTAGCTTCGGGAGGTGCTTATATTATTTGGCAACCAATAACAGGATTGAACAATGCTTATATCTATAATCCTATTGCTTTTCCGGATACTTCAACATGGTATAATGCGACAGTATATTCTACGCATGCTTGTTCTAATCAGGATAGTGTTATGGTTACTGTGCAGAATGCACCTGCTGTAACTTATAGTGTGGATACAACAATAGTTATTGGCGATGTGGCCGATTTATTTATTTATGCGAATCAACCGAATGTGTCCTATATATGGACACCTTCTTATGGCTTAAATTGTACTAACTGTACGGATGTGTATGCACAGCCTTTGGAGACAACGACTTATCAAATTTCGTATGAAGATAGTGCAAGTTGTTTCTTGCAGAATGTAGAGATTACAGTTACTGTTGACGAGAAATATTCCATTGATGTGCCGACAGCTTTTACACCGAATGGCGATAATAAAAATGATGTGGTTTATGTAAAAGGGTGGGGGATTAAAAATTTATTGGAATTCTCTATTTATAATCGCTGGGGCGAAAAAATCTTTACTACTGATGATATCAATGTTGGGTGGGATGGTACCTATAATGGTAAACCACAAAATATTGATTCGTATGTCTATTATGTCAAAGCCAAATTGTATAGTGGCAAAGAAATAGAAAAGAAAGGAACGATAAACTTATTTCGATAGAAAGTTCTTATAGATTCAGATTACTGCCCAAAAATATTTTTTTATTTCAAAAATATGTTTTTCCTTTGCATAAAAATTTCAAATATGGTTAGGATTAATTTACACACACACACACACACACACACACACACACAAGAAATAGGGCGTTTGCGAGAGGTTCACTAATTATTGCTTTCGGTCTGATGAGTATTAATGGATTTTCGCAAAATGCAATAGCCAGTAAAGCACCTCCCGGCTATACAGGATGGTTATTTCATGGACACAATTTAATGTTAGGAAGTAGTTTACAACCACAAAACTATTTACATATTCATAATAACGCTGATCCAAATGGTTCTCCTCAAAGTGCTTTTTTACAAATTACAAATCCTTATACAGGAGCAACCTCACCAAATTTAGGACTAAAAATTGGCATTGGAACAGTTACGACAAATTTTGATGCCATTATCAATCAACAAGAAAATGCCAATCTATTTTTTTATACTAATAATTTACAGCGCGTTATAATTGATAATAATGGTTTTGTTGGGATAGGGAATATCACTCCGACAGCTATTTTAGATGTAGATGGGAGTTTGCGTTTACGCACAGGAGCTACTGATGGTTATGTGTTAAAATCTGATGCACAAGGCAATGCATCTTGGCAAACATTAAATGATGATGACCCCGGTAATGAAATTCAGGATATTTCCCTGAGCGGAACGAGTCTTTC